>Ga0134125_10002392_pt1 | contig 22313 bp, 18 predicted proteins | sample KB31751_FD_96464 | JGI IMG/M metagenome (GOLD analysis project Ga0134125, IMG submission 96464) | Terrestrial soil microbial communities with excess Nitrogen fertilizer from Kellogg Biological Station, Michigan, USA - KB3-175-1 | ecosystem: Environmental > Terrestrial > Soil > Unclassified ... | reverse complement strand
GTGAAGCTGAGCGGGATCGCGTAGTCCAGCTGCGTGAAGCGCGGCAGGTGGTCCCAGAAGCTTCGCGCGGCCCCGCCGTCGCCCGAAGAGAGCACGGCGTTCACTTCGCCGCTCGCGAGCTTGGGCCCCAGGTCGGCGTACGAGACCATCAACGGGTGCGCGCCCAGGCGCGAGAAAAGATAGGCGCTGGTCGTATCGTAGGTGCGAATGCGCAGCGCCGCGATCGCGGGCAGCGTGTCCGCCGGGCCCCGGGTCCAGAGGCCCGAAGGCGGCCACGGCGACGCATAGAGGAGCTTCTGGCGGTGGCGGGCGAAAGCGGCTTCATAGGCGGGCCGCGCCGCGTCGTACAGCGCGCGCGCGCCTGCGATGCCGCTCGCGGCGAAGGGGAGCGAGGAGAGGAGGAAGAGCGGCTCCGCATTACCCATGGCCGGGCCCAGCGTGTCGGCCATCGCGACCTTGCCCTGCTCGACCGCGGCGAGCTGCTCGCTCGACTTGTAGCCCATTCGCGCATCCGGCATGGTGACCACGGAGATGCGGCCCTCGGTGAGGTCGGCGACCTGCTTCGCGAAGAACTCGTCGCCCTCGCCGGGAAGGCTGGTCGCGGGATACTCGTTCACGAGCGTCCACTGCTCGCCGTGCTCGTGGGCGACGGCGCAAATCGGGACCAGGGCGGCGAAAAGGGCGGCGGCGAGTTTCACGGGCATCATTTTGACACGCACCCGCCTTCTTGCTAGGTTCGCCGGACATCCTGGGGAGGGAAACCATGAAACGCCTTCACGCGCTCATCGCCGCGGCGACGCTCGCCGCCTGCGGCACGGCTTCCGCGCAGACGAAGTGGGACATGCCCACGCCGTACCCGCCGACCAACTCCCCCACCGAGAACATCATGCAGTTCGTCTCCGACGCGGAGAAGGGCTCGGGCGGGAAGCTCAAGATCACCGTGCACTCCAACGCCTCGCTCTTCAAGGCGCCGGAGATCAAGCGCGCGGTGCAGGGCGGGCAGGCGCAGATCGGCGAGATCCTGATCTCGGGCTATTCCAACGAGGACCCGGTCTTCGGCGTCGATTCCGTGCCGTTCCTCGCCTCGAGCTACGCGGACGCCGCGAAGCTCTGGAAAGCCTCGCGCAAGGCGATCGAGGAGCGCTTCGCAAGGCAGGGCCTCATGGTCCTCTACTCGGTCCCGTGGCCGCCGCAGGGGATCTACTCCAGCAAGCCCATCAACTCCATCGCGGACATGAAGGGCCTCAAGATGCGCACGTACAACCCGTACACCTCGCGCATCGCGGAGCTGGCGGGCGCGCAGCCCGTCACGATCCAGGTGGCCGAGCTCGCACAGGCCTTCGCCACGGGCGCCGTGAACGCCAACATCACCTCCGGGGCCACCGGCTACGACACCAAGGCCTGGGAAGTGGTGAAGAACTACTACGACACCCAGGCGTGGCTTCCCAAGAACATCGTCTTCGCGAACAAGGCCGCCTTCGACGCCCTCGACAAGCCCTCGCAGGCGGCGGTGCTGAAGGCCGCGGCCGCGGCCGAGGAACGCGGCTGGAAGGTCTCCGAAGAGAAGAACAAGTGGTACCTGGAAGAGCTCGCGAAGAACGGCATGCACGTGTCGCCGCCCTCGCCGCAATTGAAGGCCGACTTCAGGAAGATCGGCGACACCATGACCGCCGAATGGATGAAGACGGCGGGCGCGGACGGGCAGGCGATCGTGGATGCGTACAGGAAATGACGGGATCCCGGACTAGCGCTGCGGCCGCAGCATCCGGGATGACATGAGGCGCGCGCTCGACGGGCTGTACGACGCCGCGGGATACCTCGCGGCGTTTTTCATGGTGGGCATCCTCGCGATGGTGCTCGCGAGCGTCGTGGGCCGCCTGATCGGGTTCAACCTGCGCGGCAGCGACGCCTACGCGGGCTATTGCATGGCCGCGAGCGGCTTCCTCGCGCTCGCGCATACGCTGAAGCGCGGCGAGCACATCCGCGTCTCGCTCCTGCTGGAGCGCTTCGGCGGCCGGCTGCGCCGCCCGCTCGACATCTGGTCCCACGCCGCCGGCACCTTCTTCAGCGGCGCGCTCGCCTGGTACAGCATCCGCCTCGCCTGGCAGTCCCACGTCTTCAACGACATCTCCCAGGGCAACGACGCGACGCCGCTCTGGGTCCCGGAAATCGCCATGGCCGTGGGCGCCACCGTGCTCGCGATCGCGATGCTGGACGACCTCGTCCTGCTCCTGCGCCGGCGCAAGATCGCCGAGGGATCGGGCGAGCTGAAGGCGATCGAGTAGCCGTGGACCTCGTCATCACACTCCTGCTGGTCGCCTTCCTCTTCGCGCTCCTGGGCAGCGGCCTTTGGATCGGCCTCTCGCTCCTGGGCGTGGCGTGGATCGGCATGGAGCTCTTCACGGTCCGCCCCGCGGGCGACGCCATGGCGGTCACGATCTGGGGGTCGCTCTCCTCGTGGACACTCACCGCGCTTCCGCTCTTCGTGTGGATGGGCGAGATCCTCTTCCGCACGCGGCTCTCGGAAGACATGTTCAAGGGCCTGGCGCCCTGGCTGTCGCGCATCCCGGGGCGCCTGCTCCACACCAACATCATCGGCTGCACGATCTTCGCGGCCGTGTCGGGATCGAGCGCGGCCACGTGCGCGACCATCGGGAAGATGACGCTGCCCGAGCTCGCGAAGCGCAACTATCCCGACAACATGACCATCGGCTCGCTCGCGGGCGCGGGCACGCTCGGGCTGCTGATCCCGCCGTCGATCATCATGATCGTGTACGGCGTCGCGGCCGAGGTCTCGATCACGCGGCTCTTCATCGCGGGCGTGATCCCGGGAATGCTGCTCGCGGGCCTCTTCATGGGCTACACGGTCGCGTGGTCGCTCCTCAACCCCGGCAAGATTCCACCGCCCGACGCCGTGATGACGATGCGCGAGAAGATATACGCCTCGCGGCACCTCATTCCCGTGGTCGCGTTGATCGCCCTGGTGCTGGGCTCGATCTACGTGGGCATCGCGACCGCGACCGAAGCCGCGGCGCTCGGCGTGGTGGGCGCGCTGGCGCTCTCCGCCGTGCAGGGCTCGCTCACCTGGAAGGTGTTCGTGACGAGCCTCATGGGCGCCACGCGGCTCTATTGCATGATCGCCCTCATCCTCGCGGGCGCCTCGTTCCTCACGCTGTCCATGGGCTACATCGGGTTGCCCCGGCGCCTCGCGGAGTTCATCACGGGGCTGGGCCTGTCGCAGCTGGGCCTGCTCTTCTGGCTGATGGTCTTCTACATCATCCTGGGATGCTTCCTCGACGGCATCTCGATGGTGGTGCTCACGATGGGGGTGATCCTCCCCACCATCGTGAAGGCGCAGATCGACCTCGTCTGGTTCGGGATCTTCATCGTGCTCGTGGTCGAGATGGCCCAGGTGACCCCGCCCGTGGGCTTCAACCTCTTCGTGCTGCAGGGCATGACGCATCGCGACATCACGTGGATCGCCCGGGTCGCCTTTCCCTTCTTCCTGCTCATGGTGGCCGCGGTGGGACTGCTCTACTTCTTTCCGGGGCTGGTCTCGTGGCTTCCCAGCCACATGAGCTGATCGCCGGCGTGTCAAAATAGGCAAGCAAGCCAACTTCGGGAGGCCCGCATGGACGACAAGACCGTCAGGGACGCGTTCCTGGATACCGTGCTGAACCAGCTGGAGACGGGCGACCCGCCGGAGACGAAAGCCACGCTCGACCGGCTGATGGCCGAGGGGTACTCGAGGCCCCATGCGCTCCAGGCGATCGCCGCGGCGCTGCGCGTCGAGATGAACCGGATGCTCTCGGAGTCCACGCCCTTCGACAACGACAAGTACGCGGCGCTGCTCGCCAAGATCAAGGCCGAAGGCTAGCTCCGCGGCGCCTTTCCCATGTGCCTCATCCTGGTCGCGTGGCGCGCGCGCGAGGACCTTCCGCTCGTGGTCGCCGCCAATCGCGACGAATGGCGCGAGCGGCCCACGGAGCCGGCGCGCTGGTGGCCCGGCGAGCCGCGCCTCCTCGCCGGACGCGACCTTCGCGCGGGCGGCACCTGGATGGGAGTCACCCGCGAGGGGCGTTTCGCCGCGGTGACCAATTTCCGCGATCCCACGGAACGGCGCTCGACCGCCCGTTCGCGCGGCATGCTCGTCACCGGATTCCTCCTGGGTGCGGACACTCCGCGCGACTTCCTCGCTTCGGTCGCCACCCGGGCGCGCGAGTACAACGCCTTCAACCTCATCGCGGGCGACGGCAATTCGCTCTGGTGCTACGGCAGCCGCGACGGCCCGCCGCGCGAGATCGAGCCGGGCATCCACGGGCTCTCCAACCACGTGCTCGACGAGCCGTGGCCCAAGGTCGTGCGCGGCCGCGAGGCGATGCGCGCGGCGCTCGCTCTCACCGATCCCGTCCCGGCGCTCTTCGACTTCCTTTCGGACGCGAGTTCCGCGCACGACAACGAGCTTCCCGGGACTGGCGTGGGCCTCGAGTGGGAGCGGCGGCTTTCTTCCGCCCTCATCACCGGCGACGACTACGGCACGCGCGCCTCCACCGTGCTCACCGTAGGACGTTCCTCGGGCATGCGCTTCGAGGAACGCACCCGGGGCCCGCGGGGAGAAGTGACCGGCTCGACGGTCGATGGGGAACCCACGGCGCATTCGGGCCATCCCACGCTCGCATGAGCAAGAGATCCCTGGCGCGGCGGCACGCGGCGTATCGCGACGACATCGGCGAGCTCACCACCCGGCGCCCGCTTCCCGGCCCGCACGTGGAGCAGGTGAGCCCATTCCTCTTCCTGAACCATCATGGGCCGCAGGTCTATCCGCCCGGCAACCACGGATTGCCCTTCGGGCCGCACCCGCATCGCGGCTTCGAGACCGTGACCTTCATCCTCGAAGGCGAGCTTGCCCACCGCGATTCCGGCGGGCACGAGAGCGTGATCCGCGCGGGCGGCGTGCAATGGATGACCGCGGGCTCCGGCCTCGTGCACGCGGAGGTCTCCCCCGAGGAGTTCAAGCGCCACGGCGGGCCGCTCGAGATCCTGCAGCTCTGGGTGAACCTCCCGGCGCGGCTCAAGTTCACCAGGCCGGCGTACAAGGGGCTGCAGCGTGAAGAGATACCCGCCGTGTCGACGCCCGATACGCAAGGCGTGGTGCACCTCATCGCCGGCGAATGGGGCGGGCGCAAGGGGCCGATCGAGTCGCTCACCGGCGTCTTCATGTCCACCGTCTCGCTCAAGCACGGCGCGCGCGTCTCGTTTCCCGGCGTGGCGAACCGCAACATCTTCCTCTACGTGGCGCGCGGCAGCGTGCGCGTCGGCACCGAATTGGTGCCGGAATACACGCTCGCGGAGCTTGAGGACGAAGGCGACACGGTCGAGATCGAGGCCGCCACCGACGCGACCGTCCTGTTCGGGCACGCCGATCCCATCGACGAGCCGGTGGTCGCCCACGGGCCGTTCGTCATGAACACGCGCCGCGAGATCGAGGAAGCGATCCGCGACTACCAGGCGGGGAACTTCGGCCCGCTGCAATAGGCTCCAAGCCCCATGGACGACCACCAGCCCGACTGCGAAGTCCTGGTCGCCGGGGCCGGCCCCACGGGGCTCGTGCTGGCGCTCTGGCTCACCCGTTACGGGATCCCGGTTCGCATCGTGGACAAGGCGCCGCGCGCCGACAGCACCTCCCGCGCCCTCGCCGTGCATGCCCGCACGCTCGAGCTCTACCAGCCCATGGGCCTCGCGCAGCCCGTGATCGAGGCGGCCCACAAGCTGGACACCGTGAACCTCTGGGTCGCCGGCCGGAAACGCGCCCACGCGCGCTTCGGCGACATTGGCAGGGGCCTGAGTCCCTATCCGTACTCGGTCATCTATCCCCAGGACGAGCACGAGAAGCTGCTGATCGAAAGGCTCGAGGGCGCGGGCGTGCGCGTCGAGCGCGAGGTGGAGGTCGTGGGCATCGAGGGCGACGGCGAGCACTACGCTTGCGCGCGGCTGCGGCACCGCGACGGAACGGAGAGCCGCGCGCGCTGCGCGTTCCTCGCCGGGTGCGACGGCGCGCACTCGTTCGTGCGCGGAGCGATCCGCGCGGGCTTCCCGGGCGGGACGTACCAGCACGTCTTCTACGTGGCCGACGTGGAGGCGAGCGGGCCGGTCGCCAACGGGGAGCTGAACGGGGCGCTGGACGCCGCCGACTTCATCCTGGTCTTCCCGTTGAAGGCCGGGGAGCATATCCGCCTCGTGGGCACGGTGCGCGACGATGCGGCGATGCGCCCCGGCGAGCTGCGCTGGGAGGACGTGAGCAAGGGCATCCTGGAGCGCATGCGCATCGACGTGCGGAAGGTGAACTGGTTCTCCACCTACCATGTGCACCATCGCGTTGCCGCTGAATTCCGCAAGGGACGCGTGTTCCTCCTCGGGGACGCCGCGCACATCCACAGCCCCGTGGGTGGGCAGGGCATGAACACCGGCATCGGCGATGCGATCAACCTCGCGTGGAAGCTCGCCGCGGTCCTGAAGGGCCGCGGGGACGACGCGATCCTCGACACCTACTCCACGGAGCGGCGCGCGTTCGCGATGCGCCTCGTGGCCTCCACCGATCGCGCATTCACGTTCGTCACGCGCGAAGGCGCGCTCGCGCGCTTCGTGCGGCTGCACGTGGTGCCCTGGCTGGTGCCCTTCGCGGTCCGGTTCGAAGCGACGCGGAGGCTGATGTTTCGCACGATCTCCCAGACCTCCATCCAGTACCGGCCGAGCGCCCTCTCCGAGGGGCGGGCGGGAGCCATCCATGCCGGGGATCGCCTTCCCTGGATCGCGCCCGCCGACGGCGCGAGGGACAACTACGCGCCGCTGGGATCCATGGATTGGCAGGTCCACGTGCATGGCGAGGCCGCGGACGCGGTATCGCGGGCTTGCGAACGCCACGGCATTCCCCTCCACGCGTTCACGTGGCGCGAGGCGGCTTCGCGCGCGGGCTACGAGAAGGACGCGGCCTGCCTGGTGCGCCCCGACGGCTACGTGGGATGGGCGGCGCCCGGGCGGGACGGCGATAGCCTCGAGGCGTACCTCGCGCGGCACCGGGTGGCGCCCCTGGGCTGACTGTACGGCGGGGGCGGCTTCCCGTAACCTTCCTCGGTCCCCGGATCGAGGAAGCCCCGCCGTGCGCCCCCTGCTCGCCGTCTCCACATTCATCGACAACCTGAACGAGCGCCTGGGGTACCTCGCCGACTGGGCGGTGGTGCTCGCGTGCGCGATCAGCGCCGGCAACGCCATGGTCCGCTACGCGTTCGACATGAGCTCCAACGCCTGGCTCGAGATCCAGTGGTACCTCTTCACCGCGACCGTGATGCTCGGCGCCTCGTACACGCTGAACCGCAACGAGCACGTCCGCGTGGACATCACGTACATGATGCTCTCCGAGCGCGGCAAGGAATGGCTGGACCTGATGGGCACCCTCTTCTTCCTGCTGCCCACCATGTCGCTCCTCGCGTGGCTGTCGTGGCCGGTCTTCTCGCGCGCGTGGACGAGCGACGAGATCTCGGGCAGCGCCGGGGGCCTCGTGCGCTGGCCGGTCCTCTTCCTCATGCCCTTCGGGTTCGCGCTGATCACGATGCAGGGCGTCTCGGAGGTGATCAAGCGCATCGCGGCGCTGCGCGGCTACGTGCGCTACGAGACCCACTACGAAAGGCCGGTCCAGTGATCCCGCTTTCGTGGATGCCCCCGCTCATGTTCTGCGGGCTGGTGCTCTTCATGGTGCTGGGCTACCCCGTGGCGTTCTCGCTCGCGGCCCTGGGCTTCTCGTTCGGCGCGGTCGGCATCTGGCAGGGCCTGTTCGACATGAACTTCCTGCAGGCCATCCCGCTTCGCATCTTCGGCAACGTGCTCGCCAACGAGCTGCTGCTCGCGATCCCCTTCTTCACGTTCATGGGCTCGGTGCTCGAGAAATGCGGCCTCGCCGAGGACATGCTCGACTCCATGGGCCAGCTCTTCGGGCCGGTGCGCGGGGGCCTGGGCTACTCGGTGATCATCGTGGGCTTCATCCTGGGCGCGATCACGGGCACGGTGGCCGCGCAGGTGATCGCGATGGCGTTGATCTCGCTGCCGATCATGATGCGCTACGGCTACAACATGAAGTACGCCACCGGCGTGCTCGCGGCCTCGGGGACGATCACGCAGCTCGTGCCCCCGTCGCTCGTGCTCGTGGTGCTCGCCGACCAGCTGGGCAAGTCCGTGGGCGACATGTACCTCGGCGCGTGGGGCCCGTCGATCATCCAGATCGCGCTCTTCCTCGTGTACACATGGCTCGTCTCGCGGATCAAGCCGGAGTGGGTGCCGGCGCTGCCCCCGAGCTTCCGCACGCTGCGCGGCTGGGCCCTGTGGCGCAAGTGCCTGTGGGGCATCATCCCCTGCGCGGTGCTGATCTTCCTCGTGCTGGGCACGCTCCTCATGGGGCTCGCAACGCCGACGGAGGGCGGGGCGATGGGCGCCGTCGGCGCGGTGGTGCTCGCCGTGGTGCGGCGCCCGGAGCTCGGCAGGAAGAGCCGCATCGTGTTCTGGATCGGGCTCGCCGCGGCCGTCGCCGCCGGGATCATCGGCTACTTCGCCTTCAAATCGGTCCCGTTCAAGGTCGCCGCGGGCGTGGGCTATCTCGCGATCGCGTGGCTGTGCGCGCAGGCCGCGATCATCCCGGCGCTGCGCGAGCTGATCACGACCGCGGCGCGCGGAACGATGCGCCTCACCGCGATGGTGATCTTCATCCTGGTGGGCTCGAACTGCTTCTCGGTGGTGTTCCAGGGATTCGACGGGGGCCGGTGGCTGCACAACATCCTCACCTCGCTCCCGGGCGGGATCTGGGGGTTCCTCCTCTTCGTGAACTTCTTCGTGTTCTTCATCGCGTTCTTCCTGGACTTCTTCGAGATCGCGTTCATCATCGTGCCGCTGCTCGCACCCGTGGCGAAAGTGATCCTCGCCCCGGTCACGGGCGAGGACGCGGCGCTCATCTGGTTCGGCGTGATGCTGTGCGTGAACCTGCAGACGTCCTTCATGCACCCGCCCTTCGGCTTCGCGCTCTTCTACCTGCGCGGCGTGGCGCCGAAGGAGGTGAAGAGCTCGGACATCTACTGGGGGGCGCTGCCGTGGGTCGTGATGCAGCTCATGCTCGTGGGGCTCGTGATCGCCTTCCCGCAGCAGGTCACGATGTTCCTCGACAAGGAGCAGAAGATCGACCTCGACAAGGTGAAGATCGAGCTCCCCGACGACACGCCTTACGACAGCGAGTCCATGCCGAATTTCGGCACGCCGCCGCCGAAGAAGTGAGCCTCAGCGCCGCCTGGGAAGCGAGCGCAGCACGCCTTCAGGTTTCGTCATCGTCCGCGAGCGAGCCGGCGGCGGCGCGCTGGAGCCGATCGTTGACCGCCTCCCACTCGCCGGTGCGCGGCGGCGCTTCCACGAGGATCCGCTTGGCGCCCGCGGCATCGAGCTTGCGCAAGTTGGCGTACAGGTCGTGGGCATAGGCGGCGGGATCCTGCGTCGCCGCGATCCACGAGAACGCCTTCGCGTTCGCGGGCGGCTCGCCGAAAGCGAGCACCGCGACGCTCGCGAGGGTGTCCAGTTCCGCGGCGAGCCGCTCCGCGGTCATGAGCGTGAGCGCGGTGGCGGGCGCGTAGTGCGCCGCGAGCGTTCCGGAAGCGCGCGGCGCGTTGGCATCGCGCTCGCGCGGGTCCTCGCCCAGGACTTCGGCGACCTGCGCACGCGAGATGCCGCCCGGGCGCAGCAGGACGGGATGCCCGCGCGAGAGATCGACGATCGTCGATTCCAGCCCCACCTCGCACGCCCCTCCCTCGAGGACCGGCACCGAGGCGCCGAACTCGTCCCTCACATGCTCGGCGCGGGTCGGGCTCACGTGGCCGAAGCGGTTGGCCGAGGGAGCCGCGATGGCGCCGCTGCCGATGCGCGCGAACTCGCGCAGCAGCTCGCGCGCGACGGGATGCGAAGGGCAGCGGATGCCCACGCTCGCCTGCCCGCCCGTGACGATCGACGGCAGGCGCGGCGACTTCGGCACGATGAGCGTGAGCGGGCCGGGCCAGAAGGCTTCGGCGAGGGCCATCGCCGCGCCGGGAACGCTGCTCGACCATTCCGCGAGGCCGCGAATGTCGGCCACGTGGACGATCACCGGATGGTCGGCGGGGCGGCCCTTGAGGGCGAAGATCCGTGCGACAGCCCCTTCCTGCAGCACGTCGGCGCCGAGGCCGTAGACGGTCTCCGTGGGGAACGCCACCACTTCCCCGTCGGCGAGCCGTCTCGCGGCCGCGGCGGCGTCCATCAGTGCGCCTTCTCCCAGTTCTCGCCCACGCCCGCCTCCACCACCAGCGGCACGTCGAGCTTCGCCACTCCCATCATCAGGCGCTCGACGTTCTTCTTCACGCGATCGAGCTCGGCGTCGGGCACTTCCAGCACGAGCTCGTCGTGCACCTGCATGATGAGCTTCGCCGCGAGCTTCTCCGACTCGATCCATCCCTGCACGGCGATCATGGCGAGCTTGATGAAGTCGGCCGCCGTGCCCTGCATGGGCGCGTTGATCGCCTGGCGCTCGGCGCCCTGGCGGCGCGCCACGTTGGACGACCGGATGTCCGGCAGCCACAGGCGCCGCCCCAGCACCGTCTCGACGTAGCCCTGGTCGCGCGCCTCGTTGCGCGTGCGCTCCATGTACGCCGCGACGCCGGGATAGCGCGCGAAGTACTTGTCCATGTAGCTCTGCGCGGCGCTCCGCTCGATGGCGAGGTTCTGCGCGAGGCCGAAGGCGCTCATGCCGTAGATGAGGCCGAAGTTGATCACCTTGGCGACGCGCCGCTGGTCGGCGCTCACGTCGCCCGAGGGCGTATCGAACACTTCCGCGGCCGTGTGCCGGTGCACGTCCTCGCCGCGCGCGAAGGCTTCCACGAGGCTCTTGTCCGCGGAGAGGTGCGCCATGATGCGAAGCTCGATCTGCGAGTAGTCGGCCGAGACGATCTTCGCGCCCGGCGGGGCCACGAACGCCTCGCGGATGCGCCGGCCCTCGCCGGTGCGCACCGGGATGTTCTGCAGGTTGGGATCGGTCGAGGAAAGCCGCCCCGTCACCGCCACCGTCTGCGCGTAGTTGGTGTGCACGCGCCCGGTCTTCGCGTTCACCATGCGCGGGAGCTTGTCGGTGTAGGTGCTCTTCAGCTTCGCGAGCCCGCGATGCTCGAGGAGCGCCTTGCAGATGGGATGGTCCTGCGCGAGCTTCTCGAGCACCTCCTCGTCGGTGGAGGGCGCGCCCGAGGGCGTTTTCTTCACCACCTTCAGCTTCAGGCGGTCGAAGAGCACTTCGCAGAGCTGCTTGGGCGAGCCCAGGTTGAACGGGCCGCCGGCGAGCTCGTAGGCGCGCTGCTCGAGCTCCAGCATCTTCTGCCCGAGCTCTCCGCCCTGCCTGGCGAGCAGCTGCGAGTCGATGAGGACGCCGTTCCTCTCCATCGTGAGGAGGACCCCCGCGACCGGGATCTCGATGTGCGAATAGACGCGGCCCAGCTTCTCGTCTTTCAAGAGCCGCGGATGGAGCGAGCCGTGGAGCTGCAGGGTGACGTCCGAGTCTTCGGCGGAGTACGCCGCGGCGCGCTGGATGTCCACCTGGTCGAAGGGAATCTGGGAGGCGCCCTTGCCGGCCACGTCGGCGTACTGGATGAGGTCGCTCGTGCCGAGGTAGCGCATGGCGAGCGCCACCATGTCGTGGCGCTGGTTGCTTTCCAGGACGTACGACTCGAGGAGCGTGTCGTGCTCGACGCCCTGCACGTTCACCCCGTGGTTGGCGAACACGTGGCGGTCGTATTTCGCGTTCTGCCCGACCTTGGGCTTGCCCGCATCCTCGAGCCAGGGCCTCAGCCTCTCCAGCACCTTCGCCGTATCGAGCTGCGGGGGCACGCCCGCGTAGCGGTGGGTGAGCGGGAGGTACATCGCCTCGCCGGGCGCGGCCGCCGCCGAGATCCCGACCAGCTGCGCGGTCATCGGATCGAGGCTCGTGGTCTCGGTGTCGATGCAGGCGAGCGGCGCTTCCTCGAGCTTCCTCGCCCAGCGCTCGAGCGCCTCCTCGTCGAGGATCGTCTCGTAGTGGCGCGTGGCGACGAAGGGCACGGCGTCGGCCTTGGGCTCGAGTGTCGCGGTGAGGAGCCCGAAGTTGCGCCCGCCGTCCTTCTGCCCCGGGGCCTTCGGCATCGGCGCATCGCCATGCTCGGGGGCATCCTCCTTCTTGAGGATCGCGTCGCGGAGCGTGCGGAATCCGAAGCGGCCGAAGAGCTCGGCGAGGCGGGCGTTGTCGCTACCCTTGAAGCGGAGCGATTCCATCTCGAAGGGCAGCTCCACGTCCGTCTTCACCGTGAGGAGCGTGCGGCCCTTGGGGAGCCAGCCGGTCACCTTGCGCAGGTTCTCGCCCACGACACCCTTCACCTCGGCGGCGTGCGCGATCACGCCCTCGAGCGAGTCGTATTGCTCGAGGAGCTTCGCCGCGGTCTTGGGGCCGACCTTCTCCACGCCCGGGACGTTGTCCACGGCGTCGCCCATGAGCGCGAGATAGTCGACGATTCGATCCGGCGGCACGCCGAACTTCGCCTTCACGCCCGCGGGGTCGAGCTTCTCGTAGGGCGTGGCCATCGTGTTCACCCACAGGATCCTGTCGGTGACGAGCTGCGTGAGGTCCTTGTCGCCGGTGGAGATGACCGAGCTCATGCCGTGCCTTTCCTCGGCGGCGCGAACGAGCGTCCCGATCACGTCGTCGGCCTCGACGCCGTCCACGACGATCACGGGCCAGCCGAGCGCCGCCACCGTCTCGTGGAGCGGCTCGATCTGCTGCGCGAGCGGCTCGGGCATCGCCTGGCGAGTGGCCTTGTATTCGGGATAGATCGCGTCGCGGAAGGTCTTGCCCTTCGAGTCGAAGACCGCGGCGATATAATCGGAGGGGAAATCCTGCTTGAGCTTCCTCAGCATGCTGATCACGCCGTAGATCGCGCCCGTGGGCTCGCCCGACGGGCTGTGCATCTCCGGCAGCGCGTGGAAGGCGCGATACAGGTAGCTCGACGCGTCTACCAGCAGGAGTCTTTTCTCGGAATCGTTCATCTCAATCGGGCGAGGCCCCCATGGCAATCACCGCACCCAAGGTCCCCAAACCGTCGGATCCCCAGCTCATCAAGCGCTCGCAGAGCTCTGCCCGCGAGGCGTGGCGGATGTTCGAAATTATCGCAGAGTTCGTCACGGCGACCGAAAGGCTGCAGGCGATCCAGCCGGCGGTCTCCATATTCGGCAGCGCGCGCACGACCCCGGAGCACCCCTACTACAAGCTCGCCCAGGACATCGCGCGGCGCCTGTCCGAGGCGGGATTCTCCGTGATCTCCGGGGGCGGCCCGGGGATCATGGAGGCCGTGAACAAGGGCGCGTACGCCGCGGCGAGCCCCAGCGTCGGATTGAACATCCAGCTGCCCCACGAGCAAAGCGGAAATGCCTTCCAGGATGTTTCGCATACCTTCCAGCACTTCTTCGCGAGGAAGGTCATGTTCGTGAAGCTCTCGTGCGCCTTCGTGATGATGCCGGGCGGCTTCGGCACGATGGACGAGCTGATGGAGGTCCTCACGCTCGTGCAGACCGGCAAGATCCGCAGGGTGCCGATCATCCTCGTGAACTCCGCCTACTGGAAGGGCCTGCTCGACTGGGTGCGCGGGCAGCTGCTCGCCGACGGCATGATCGGCGCGGACGACCCCGGCCTCATGCGCGTGATCGACGACCCGAAGGCCGTGGTGGACGCGATCTTCGACCACTACCATTCGCGCGGCTTCGAGCCCTCGCTCGCGGAACGCGAGGCGGAGCTCGCGCTCTAACTGGTACACTTCGCTCCGATTCCAATGCGATCCGCCACTGCCGCCATTCTCCTCGCGATCGCCCTTCCCGCCCTCGCGCAGACGGGTGCACGCCCGATCCCGCCGGGCTCCGTTCCCCTGGACGATCCGCCCCAGCCCCCGCCGCTGTCGCAGCGAGACGAGCCCCAGCCCCAGGTCACCACCCGCCAGGAAGGCGACGAAGTGATCCAGGAGTACCGCATCCACGGCAAGCTCTACATGCAGCGCGTGACGCCCAGGCACGGCCATCCTTACGTCCTCGTGGACAATCGCGGCGACGGCACCTTCACGCGCGAGGATTCGTTCGACACCCACGTGCGCGTCCCGCAATGGGTCCTCTTCGAGTTCTGAGGGGCAGGCATGTCGGTCTTCACGGTCGTCCCTGAGGACGAGGCGCGCTCGCTCCTCGCGAACTATTCGCTGGGGGCGCTCGAGCGCCTGGAAGGAATCGCGCAAGGTGTCGAGAACACCAACTACTTCCTCACGACCACGGCGAACGAGTACGTGCTCACGCTCTTCGAGCACATCCCGCGCGACGACATCGCGTTCTACGTGGGGCTCATGGACCACCTCGCCCACCACGACGTGCGCTGCCCCGCGCCGGTGCGCCGCGACGACGGCGAGATGATCGTGGAGGTGGCGGGCAAGCCCGCGGTGATCGTGACGCGCCTCCCAGGCGCCCCGCGCACGCGCCCGGACGCGCACGACTGCCGCAAGGCGGGCGCCATCCTCGGCGCGATCCACGTGGCCGCCGTCTCCTACGACGCGGGCCTGGAGAACCCCCGCGGCCGCGCCTGGCGCGAGAGCTTCGCCGAGCGGCTGCGGCCGAGCATCTCCGCGGCCGAGGCGCGCCTCCTCGACGAGGAGAATCGCTACCAGGCGATGCACGACGACTCGGTGCTCCCCCAGGGCATCATCCATGGCGACTACTTCCACGACAACGTGCTCTGGGACGACGAGGGCGAAGGCGGCGTGATCGATTTCTACTTCGCCTGCGACGACGCGCTCGCCTACGACGTGGCCATCGCCGTGAACGACTGGTGCGTCACGCCCGGGGCCGAGATCGACCCCGAGCGCATGCGCGCCTTCCTCGCGGGCTACGAGCACGCGCGGCCGCTGGAGCAGTTCGAGCGCGAGCTCTGGCCGGCGATGCTGCGGCGCGCGGCGCTGCGCACCTGGCTCGGGCGCCTGGGCTACAACCACTTCCCGCGCGCCTCCGAGATGACGATCCCGAAGGACCACGCGTTCTCGCGCAAGCTCCTCGAGCACCACGTCGCGCACGCCCGCGCGCTGGCGCTTCCCTGATGGATTCCACAGTCCGCGTCGCGGACCTGCCCGCGTTGCGCGGGGCGCGCTGGATCACCGAATCCTTCAGGCTCTTCGGCGCGGCGCCCTTCGTCTGGATGAGCCTGTGCCTGTCCTGGATCGGCCTCACGTTCGCGCTCCTCGTGATCCCGATCCTGGGCGGCCCGGTGGCGAGCTTCCTGCAGCCGGCGTTCGCGGCGAGCTTCGCGATCGTCGCGTACCGCCAGACGCGCGGCGAGAAGATCGGCGCGAACGACATCTTCGTCGGCTTCCGGCACAACTTCCGCTCGCTCGTGAACCTGGGCGCGATCTTCGCGACGGTGATGCTCGCCATCTTCCTGGCGGGGATGGCGATGGGGCTTCCGCTGGGGCCGCAGTCGGCCGAGCCCGGGGCGTTCGAGGAGTACGTGAAGCAGGTGGAAGACAAGCGCTGGATCGTCCTCTCCTGCTTTGGAGCCCTGGTGTTCCTGAAGGCCGTGCTGTGGTTCGCGCCGCAGCTCATCGCCTTCCACGGGATGGAAACCATGCAGTCGATCCGCTGGAGCGCCTATGCGGCGGTATCCAACATCGGCGCGCTCCTCGTGTACGGCGTCTTGCTCTACGGGCTCTTCTACCTCTCGCTCCTCACGTTCCCGTGGGTGTTCGGGTTCGCGGTGACGATTCCCGTGGCGGCGATCAGCGGCTACGTGGGCTACCGCGACGTCTTCGAGGGCGCGCTCGCCGAGGTCAAAGCGCCGTAAGCTTCGCGTACTGCAGCGCGAGCCACTTGGTGCCGCTGGAGGCGAAGCGCACCTGCACCCGGGCGTCCAGCCCGCGGCCCTCGAAATCGATCACCACGCCGTCGCCGAACTTGGCGTGGCGCACGTTCTGCCCCACCGCGAACGGATGCTCGTCGGGACGCTTCTCGAAGGTCGCCTTCTGCGGCTGCGTGCGGTAGCGGTCCGGGTCGGGGCGCGGGGCGCGCCCGCCGCCCGCGGCCCATGAGCCCCCGTTGCCCCTGCCGAAGGACATGTTCTGCTGGCGGAAGTCGAACTGCCTTTCCGGCAGGACAATCCACTTCGTGAGGTCCGGCGGTATCTCTTCCACGAATCGCGACACGATCCCGTAGCGGGGCGCGCCGTGCAGCATGCGGCTGCCGGCATAGGAGAGGTAGAGGCGCTTCCTCGCGCGCGTGATCGCCACGTACATGAGGCGCCGCTCCTCCTCGATGCCGCCGTCCTCGAGCATGCTGTTCTCGTGGGGGAAGAGGCCTTCTTCCAGCCCCGAGATGAAGACGGCGGAGAACTCGAGCCCCTTGGCCGAATGCACGGTCATGAGCTGGAGCGCGTCCTGGCCGGCGGCCGCCTCGCGCTCGCCCGCCTCCAGGCTCGCGTGCGAGAGGAAAGCCGCGAGGATCTGCTGCTGCGGCGTGCCGGCGGCGGCGACGTCCTCCTGGGACTCGCCCGCGGGCTCGAGGCCGTGCTCGAAATCCTCCGCGAAGAGCGCCGCGGCGTTCACGAGCTCGTTCAGGTTCTCGAGGCGGTCCTGGCCGTCCTTCTCCGCCCCGTAGTGCTCCTTGAGGCGGCTCGACTCGAGGACTTCCTCGACCAGCTCGGGAAGCGTGAGGGTTTCGCTCGCCTCGCGCAGCTTGTCGATGGCGGCGATGAACTGCGCGAGCGCCGCTGCGCTGCGGCCCGTCACCAGGCCCGAGCGCGCCACGTGCATGAGGCTTCCCATGCCTCGCTCGGACGCGTCCTGCAGTTGCTCGACCGAGCGCGCCCCGATGCCGCGCGGCGGGAAATTCACCACGCGCGTGAACGCGGTGTCGTCGTCGGCGTTCGCGGCGAGCCGGACGTACGCGAGCGCGTGCTTCACCTCCTGGCGCTCGAAGAAGCGCAGCCCCCCGTACACCTTGTAGGCGATGCCGGCGCGGAAGAGCGAGTGCTCGAGCACGCGCGACTGCGCATTCGACCGGTAGAGGAGCGCCATGTCCGAGAGGTTCATTCCCTCGCGGTGCAAGGCCTTCACCTCGTCCACGACGAAGCGCGCCTCCTCCTCGTCGTTGGCCGCGGCGTAGACGCGAAGCTCCTCGCCCTTGCCTTCCGAGGTCCAGAGGTTCTTGCCCAGGCGCGCCTTGTTCTGCGCGATGATCGCGTTGGCCGCGTCGAGGATGTGGCCCTGCGAGCGGTAGTTCTGCTCGAGCTTCACGACCTCCTTCACGCCGAAGTCGCGCACGAACTCGTTCATGTTGCCGACTTCGGCGCCTCGGAAGCGGTATATCGACTGGTCGTCGTCGCCCACCGCGAACACGCACCCGTTGGAGCCCGCGAGCATCTTGATCCACTTGTACTGCAGCTTGTTGGTGTCCTGGAACTCGTCCACCAGGATGTAGCGGAAGCGCGCCTGGTAGTGCTGCAGGATCGGGAGGTGGTTGGCGAGGAGCTCGAAGGTGCGCAGCAGGAGCTCGGCGAAATCGACAACGCCCTCGCGATTGCACTGCGCGTCGTAGTCCGCGTAGAACGCCGTCATGCGGCGCGTGAAGTCGTCGCCCGCCTCCACCGCGTTGGCGCGCAGGCCCGCCTCCTTGCAGTTGTTGATGAAGTTCTGCAGCTGCCGCGGGGGATACTTCTCCTCGTCGATGCCCTGCGCCTTCGCCAGGCGCTTCACGAGCGATTGCTGGTCGCCGGAGTCGAGGATCTGGAAGAGCTGCGGCAGGCCCGCGTCCCGGTAGTGCGTGCGCAGCAGGCGGTTGCACAGGCCGTGGAAGGTGCCGACCCACATGCCGCGCGTGTTGATGGGGAGCATCGCCGAGAGGCGCGTGAGCATCTCCCGCGCGGCCTTGTTGGTGAATGTGACGGCGAGGATCCCGGCCGGGCTCGTCTCCCCCGACTGGACCAGGTGCGCGATGCGCGTGGTGAGCACGCGCGTCTTGCCGCTGCCGGCGCCGGCGAGGATGAGGGCGCTCTCTCGCGGGAGCGTGACCGCTTTCTTCTGCTCGGGGTTGAGGCTGGACAACAGGTCGGGCATCGTCGGGCCGCACGAATCGAATCCCCGATTTTCGCGGAAATCCCGGCGACCCCGCCACCGATATCGAAAAAAAAGAGGGCGCGAAGCACGCCCTCAATTGTCTGCCCCAACTGCGAAGTCTCGCCGCCAAGCGAGACCTTCGATGGACAAGGCCCCGGAGGGCGAAGTTCCGCTACGGCCCCAGGACCGTGGGCCCGACGATGCCCGGGACCGAACGCAGGTTCGCCATGAGCGCTCGCGCCTCGGGCTCGCCCGCCAGCCCCGGCACGATGACCGCCGGGTATTCGCCGCTCTTTCCCACCACCGCGGGATATCCGCTCGCGCGCAGCAGGCGATTCATCCGCAGCGCCTCGTCGCGGGTAGGGAACTTGCCGGCGATCACGCTCCATCGGCCGCCCGCGCGCGCCGCGGGCCCGTCCTTCGAGATTTCCGTTTCCTGCGCCCAGATCTCGACCTGCTTCGCGTCCACCTTCGCGACCGCGGGCTCCCCGTCGCGCGGCTTCTGGTAGAAATCGAGCGGCTGGTCGAGCGTCACCGTCGGATGGCCTTCGGAGCCCACGTTGATCTTGCCTTCGAGGAGGCACACGAGGTCGCGCTCGCCCGTGGACTTGCCCCACAGGTCCGTGCCGCGAATGCCGGCCGTGACATTCCTCACCTTGATCTGGATGTCGCGGCCCTGGGACTTGCGCAGCGCGTCCGTCGTGAACCGGAACGCCCCCGCGATGACCGAGAGTGCCGCCCGAAAGACGCCGCGGTCCTCCACCCTCTCGATCACGAACTGCGCGTTCTCGCCCAGCTTCACCGTGCTGCCTTCGCCCATCTGGAGCTGCACCCGGGCGTTCGCGCCCGTGCGCAACTTGTCGTTCCCCTCGAGGCGCGTGCCCGGCGTGAGCGGCACGGCGTTGCCGCCGCGCTCGAGCCATGCGGGATACTGCACCGCTTCCACGCGCGCCTTCTCCGCGACCGCCGTTCCCGTGGCGAGCGCAAGCGCCGCAGCGAGCACCATTGTCGTTTTTCTCATGCCGCCTCCCTGGTAGATGCGATCCTCGTGCCTGCTCTTACGACGTGCGCCGCCGCGCGGATTCACGCCGCCCAAAATGCCCGAGACTGCGCGTCAAATCAAGGGTTTGGGGTGTTCCGCCTGATATAATTGCCAGTTCCCATGGAAGCCCAATACCACCCCGGCTCGATCGAGCCCCGGATCCAGCAGGAGTGGACGGCCCAGCGCGCCTTCTCGCCGCCGGACCATTCGCCCAAGCCCAAGTACTACTGCGTGTCCATGCTGCCCTATCCCTCGGGCAAGCTGCACATGGGCCACGTCCGCAACTACACGCTGAACGACGCGCTCTACCACTTCAAGCGCATGAAGGGGATGAACGTCCTCATGCCCATGGGCTGGGACGCGTTCGGCCTTCCCGCCGAGAACGCCGCGATGGCCAACAAGGTCGCGCCGGGCAAGTGGACGCGCGACAACATCGCCTACATGCGCAAGCAGTGCCAGGCGATGGGCTGGGCCATCGACTGGTCGCGCGAGCTCGCTACATGCGACCCCGCCTACTACCGCTGGAACCAGTGGTTCTTCCTGCGCCTCTGGGAAAAGGGCCTCGTCTACAAGAAGACGGGCGTGGTGAACTGGGACCCGGTGGACATGACCGTGCTCGCCAACGAGCAGGTGATCGACGGGCGCGGCTGGCGCACCGGCGCCGAGGTGGAGAAGCGCGAGATCCCGATGTGGTACATGCGGATCACGGATTACGCCGACGAACTGGTCGATTCCCTCGACGGCCTGGGGTGGCCCGAGAAGGTGAAGCAGATGCAGCGCAACTGGATCGGGCGAAGCCGCGGCGTGGAATTCACGCTGCCCTACGCGCAGGAGACGGCGCGACGCATGGTCGAGGGACGAGCCGACAGAATCAAAGAACCCGACAACAAGAAAGGCCTCAAGGTCTTCACGACGCGCGCCGACACCATCATGGGCGTGACATTCGCCGCGGTCGCCCCCGAGCACCCGCTCGCCGCCGAAGCCGCGAAGGGCAACGCGCGGCTCGCCGCCTTCATCGAGGAATGCAGGAAGGGCGGCGTGCAGGAGGCCGAGCTCGCCACGATGGAGAAGAAGGGCATGCCCACGGGCCTCTACGTGGTGAATCCCATCACCGAAGAGCCCGTGGAGGTGTGGGTCGCCAACTACGTTCTCTGGGGTTACGGCGAGGGCGCGCTCATGGGCGTGCCGGGCCACGACGAGCGCGACTTCGCCTTCGCGAAGAAATACAACCTGCCGATCCGGCAGGTGATCGACATCGCCGGGAAGCCCTACTCCACCGACGAGCACCAGCCCTGGTACGACGAGCCCGGTCGCAACGTGAATTCCGGCAAGTACGACGGCCTCGAGCACCAGGCGGCGGTCGATGCCGTCGTGGGCGATCTCGAGGCGGCGGGCCTCGGAACGAAGCGCATCCAGTACCGGCTGCGCGACTGGGGCATCTCGCGCCAGCGCTACTGGGGCACGCCGATCCCGATCGTCATCTGCCCGAAATGCGGCGACGTGGGCGTGCCCGACGACCAGCTTCCGGTGATCCTTCCGGAAGACCTCGTTCCCGACGGCACCGGCAGCCCGCTCGCGAAGATGCCTTCGTTCTACGAGACGAAGTGCCCCAAGTGCGGGGGAGCCGCGAAGCGCGATACCGACACGATGGACACCTTCGTCGATTCGTCGTGGTACTACCTGCGCTACGCCTGCCCCGGCGCGCCGGCCATGGTGGATTCGCGCGCCGACTACTGGATGCCGATGGACCAGTACATCGGCGGCATCGAGCACGCCATCCTGCACCTGCTCTACGCGCGCTTCTGGGTGAAGGCGATGCGCGACATGGGCCTCGTGAAGATCGACGAGCCCTTCAGCAACCTCTTCACGCAGGGCATGGTGCTGAACCACATCTTCTCGCGGCGCACCGGCAAGGGCGGCATCGAGTACCTGGCGCCCGAGGAAGTCGAGACCGTGACCGATGCCGAAGGGCATATCGTCGGCGCGAAGGCGAAGGCCGACGGAAACCCCGTGGACTACGACGGCATCGGAACGATGTCGAAATCCAAGAGGAACGGCGTCGATCCCCAGGAGATCATCGAACGCTACGGCGCGGACACGGCGCGCCTCTACGTGATGGAGGCGAACCCGCCGGACATGACGATGCTCTGGTCGGATGCCGCCATCGAGGGCGTGGGACGTTTCCTGCGCCGCCTCTGGAAGCTGGTCCACGACCACGTGGGCGCGGGCGTGGTGCCGGCCTACGGCGGGGGCGAGCTCACCGCCGAGCTGCGCGCGCTTCGCCTGAAGCTGCACCGCACGATCGAGAAGGTGGGCGACGACTACGGGCGGCGCATGCAATTCAACACGGCGGTGGCCGCGGTGCGCGAGCTCCTGAACCAGCTCTCGGAGCTGAAGGACGCGAGCCCCGTCGCGCGCGCCGTGACGCAGGAAGTGCTGGAAGGCACCATCCTCATGCTCTCGCCGCTCGTGCCGCACATCGCCACCGCGCTCTGGGTCGAGCTTCGCCCGGGCACCCGGCTCCTGGACCAGCCGTGGCCCCAGGTCGATGCAAGCGCGCTGGTGCAGGATTGCCTCGAGCTCGTGGTGCAGGTGAACGGAAAGCTGCGCGGGCACATCCAGGTGCCGGTCTCCGCTTCGCGGGAACAGGTCGAGCAGGCGGCGCTCGCGGACGAGGCGGTGAGGAAGCACATCGGCGAAGCGAAGCCGAAGAAGGTGATCGTCGTGCCGGGAAGGTTGGTGAACATTGTCGTCTAGGGTCATTCCCCTGGAGAGGGGAATCCAATCGAGGCACGCACGTGGCCTCCCTGGCTGGGTCCCCGCCTTCGCGGGGATGACGCTCGCGCTTTTCCTCGCCTCCTGCGGGTTCCAGCTGCGCGGCGAGCCCGAGGTGGGCGTGCACCGGCTCTTCATCTCGAGCGTGGGGCCGTCGCTGGTGCAGGCCGACATCAAGCGCATGCTCGCCACGGGCCCGACCACGGTGGTCGCGAAGGTGACCGATGCGGAAGCCCACCTGCACATCCTCCAGGAGACGCGCGAGAAGACGGTCTACACGATCACGGGGCAGG
>Ga0134125_10002391_pt1 | contig 22319 bp, 15 predicted proteins | sample KB31751_FD_96464 | JGI IMG/M metagenome (GOLD analysis project Ga0134125, IMG submission 96464) | Terrestrial soil microbial communities with excess Nitrogen fertilizer from Kellogg Biological Station, Michigan, USA - KB3-175-1 | ecosystem: Environmental > Terrestrial > Soil > Unclassified ... | reverse complement strand
GTAGTCGGCCGGCGACTCGGCGTTTTTGGGGTGGCCGGGGTGCGGGGCCTTGGGAGGCAGCGGAATGATCTCCATGCCCCCGGGCGCCATGACCGTCGGGCCCCACGGCGCCAGTTCCGTCGGCTTCGCGCCGGTGTTGGTCACCTTCAGTTTGACTTCCACTCGCGTCGCGCTCGGCTCCGCGGACTTCGCCTCGCGGCTAATCTCGCGCAGTCGAAGTTCCATGACCTTTTGCACGCCGTACGGTTCTTCCACTGGAGCCGTGATGCGAGCGGCGTGCGGACCGATCGCCTCGTACTTCACGGGGCGGTTATCGGGGAAGTAGGTGCGGGTGAGGTCTTCCGGGGCGAGCCAGAAGCGGTGGCCGCCGCGAAGTTGCCACTCGGCCTCGCCCGTGCCACCCATGTGTGCGTCGTAATTCTTCAATACGTTCAAGCCGCCGGGCAGAGAATAGCTGACGACGCGCGGACCCACGTCCAGCGTCACGATCAGTTCGGCCGCGCCGTTGGACAGCCGCAGGTTGTTCTTCCAACCGCGATATTCGACGACTTCCATGATCATGCCTCGGATTGCGGAGCTGCGGCATCCTGCGGCAAATCCTTGCTCCCGATGATGGTCAGGTTCAAGCCGACCTGCACCATCACCGGCTTGCCGTCCACCTCGATCGCCATCTTGTCGTTGATGTTCCAACCGAGCGATCCGGTCGAGAATTCCTTGACCATGGCGATCATTTCCTTGCCGCCGATGACGACGGGAACCGCTTTGGCGGCAGTGCGGAACTGTTCGCGAGTAATGGCGAGCGACGCCTTGGAAGACTTGGCCATCCGAGTGTCCTTCCTGAAATGGGTTCATTAAAACGCAAGACGCGAAGCCGGGGGCGGCTCCGCGTCGGGGTTGGTTCGTGGATTATGCGGTTCAGCGCCAGCGGATCGCGAAGCAACTGTTGCCCAGCACGACCAGTTCGCGATCCTGGTATCCGCTGGCTTCCAGGCTGTCGAGCATCTGTTCGGCATCGGTCAGGTCGTCCACAGTGGCGAGTTGCCAGCCGGTTCCGACCGGCGAGGCGGCGCCGCCCACCAGGGTTTCGGAGGCGGGATCGTGCAGCCCAACGAGTGTATTCTCACCGGCGAGTGCGGGAGCGGTTCGAGTCGCCAATACGTATAAGGCACTCAAGGAAAGCGCGGCCCCGGCCGCAATCAAAAGCGTGATGCCCATGGTTTTCAACCTCGGACTCTTAGATGTAATGGAACCGTAGAACGCGGTTGGCTAGCCGGGCGGGGAAAAAAACCGGAAAATCGAAAAAGTCCCCGTATTTTTTCAGGGCGTCCCAGCTCCAGGCTCACCGAACTTCGGAGCTACGAGCGAGGCGAAATGAAGCAAACTGCTTGCGGCGATGGGTTTTCTGGACGGGCCCGAGCGAAATTCGAGTTATCCATGATCGTCGTCAAAGTCGGCGGCAGCCTGTACGACCACCCCCGGCTCGGCCCCGGCCTGCGGGCCTTCCTTCAGGCACTACCTGAATACGCATTGATCGTGCCCGGCGGAGGCCCCTTCGCCAATGTTGTCCGAAAAATGGACAGCGTCCACGGCCTCAGTGCCCGCGCTTCCCACCAACTCGCCCTGCAGGCGATGAATTTCGCCGGCCGCTTCCTTCGCGAATTGGGAATTCCCAATGAGATGCTCGATGCCGCCGAATGCCTCGATGGCCTGCCCCACTCGTGGGACGTGACTTCCGATTCCATCGCGGCCTGGGCGGCAATCACCCGCAAGGCGTCGCGGCTCATTTTGTTGAAATCCGTGGATCTGCCGCGCGATGGGAATTGGCGTGAGGCCGCCGACCGCGGTTGGGTCGATCCACACTTCCCCGCGCTCGTCGAGAAGCACGTGCTCGAAGTGGAAGCGATCGACTTCCGCAGCAAGCTCGATGCAACTTAAAACGTGGCTAGGCGAACGAACCGCGCAAGCGTGCGATCTGCTCGGCCATTGGCCGCGGGGCGCTCGGCGTCGCCTTCCCCAGTTCGCCGATCACCTTGAGCCAGATGAACGCCGGCTCGTCGCCGCTGAGACAGGAAGCGGTATTCGCGCGCCATTCGTCCATGCTTTCGAAGGCGAAGACTCTGTTGATGCCGGCGCCGCGGGCCAGTGCCGCGAAATCGGTTCGCCCCGCCCCCGGCACCTCCTGGCCGCCGGTCACTTCATAGAGCCCGTTATCGAGCAGCACAATGGCCAGCGGCACGCGGTACTGGGCCACGGTGACGAGGCAGCCGAGGTTCATGAGCAAGCTGCCGTCGCCGGTGAGAACGATCGCCCCGAGCCCAAACCGCGACAGGCACAGCCCCAGGCCTAACGAAACGCCTTGCCCCATGCTCGATGGCAAATAGTGGAAGTCGCGTGGCGAATCGGATAGTTCCGGCCACACTCCCACCGAACTCATCGTGGTGATGACGACGCGGTCGCCCCGGTTCTCAGCGATCGGTTCCAGGGCTTCGCGCAATGGCATCATGGCACGGCTCCCAGGCGAACGAGCGCCTCGCGGCATCGATCGAGCAAGGCTTGTTTGCGGCGGGCTTGCTCGAACCGGCCTGCGGTTTCAATCCAGTTCAAAGTCGCCTGCACGGCGCGAACCAGTGGCGCGGTGTCTTCCGGCGAAGGCGGGCTCTTCTCTTCTCGAACGACGGGCGAAGCATGGGCGAACGCGCCCTTCGCATCGATGAAGCGCGCCGCCGACCAACCGTTCCCAGCAATTCGCTCCCACTCTCCGGGAACGAGCGGCCCATTGGTGACGAATGCTCGCCCCGAGCGAACCGCTTCAATCCACGCCTTGTAGGTGTATGGTTCCTCGGCGACGCGGGCGTAGGTTCGCATGGCGCCAAGCACCGTCGCATTGCTGGCCTTGCCGCTGCCGCCGATCAGCGGAATCGGGAAGCCGGCATTCCAGAGCCGGAAGATTCCTTCCAATTGCTCGGGAGAGTGTTCGGTGATCTCGATGGCGTCGATCTTGCCGAGAACCGCAGCGACGATGGCTTCACCATGAAACTCAGCGTTTCTAAAAGCGTCCACCCAAACGGTGAGGCCACCCTTGCGGTGGCACTGGTCGCACCAGTCGCACAGCGACCAGTCGTCCGGTTCGTCGCCGCCGAAGGTCAAGGGGTAAACTGGGCGGTGCGAATAGAGCAGCCCGAGCTTGCCGAGGGTTGGATGCGCATTGAGAGTGTTGACGGCAACGCTCCGCCCATGCGCTTCCAGGGCTGGCGCCTGGCCGCTGAAGGCTGCGATATTGGCCGCGACGCGGTACGGCTTCCCGCCGCCTGCGACCTGCTGCTCGGCAATCAGCAGATTGACGACATCGAGGTCCTCGACCGCGGCCTCCAGGAGCGCATCGTGCGGCGAAAGAAAGTGGCAGCGGGAATCGCCGGACCGCCAGCCCTGGCCGTGCAGGTCGATCAGGCGCTGGATTGCGAAGCGCAAGGCCATCTGCCCGGGACCGAGCGTCACGGTTTCATCGAGCGGCGTGAATTCGAGGCCTTTTGTGGCTCGCACTCGCAGTGGGACGCCGGCCGGCAAGGGAATTTCACACGATCCGTCGATCGGCCACCACGCTTCCCCATCGACGAGCGTGCCGCTGCCGACGGCTTCCCCGATCCCGGTGGGAAATCGTGCGAATCGGCCGAGCGGCGGGTAGACGCGGCCGGCGCCGTCGCTGATGCGCAACCGCACCGGCGTCGGTTTCCCCATCGAGGCATCGTTGATTCGGAGATGCACGATCAACATGAGTTCTGAACTAACCGCAAAGGTACAGAGAAAACACGACAACAAGGTGAACACCTGCCCTTTTGAACCAGGCCCCGAAAGGGGCAGTTCGCAACATTGTTGAGGGCGTGTTCACGCCGCGCTCGGCGGATGCGCCGATCAGCGCCAGCATGGCGCGGCGGATCGGTTCGGGGAGCGTCGGCCACGCGGCCGCGACGCGAGCCAGTTCGGGGTCGGTGATGCCCCCTTCGCCGTGCTGGTCACTACACCCGGCACTACACCCGTCGGCGGCATTCGGCGTAAGTTGCTGACGAGAAAAGACGTTGCAATCCGGTGCCAAGAGATTTTGGCTCTCTTTGTTCAGGTTCGAATCCTGACGGGGGTAACTCATACCTGGTTTCACCAGCCTTCATCCGCAGGAGGCGTGAAGGCCGGCGGTTCGCTCCTGAGGCGGCGGGCATAGCTCGAAATCTGCAGCCAGTAGACGATCGAATAGATCACCGCCAGTATCCACACGGCCAATACGCACGGCGACTCGCCGATCACGAACGGCACACCAAACGCCCACAGGCAGACCGCGGCCAGCCCCGACGTCTTGCCGTACGATTCCGACTTGCGGAACTGGCCGCGCGCCAGGAACTCGTTCCGTAGCGACTCGCCGACCCGCTCCACGGTCACGATCAACCAGATGCAATTGAAGAACGGAAAGATGTTGAGCCAGACCTGTCCCGGGTCCATGCGGCGATTCTCGGGATCGACGCGCTTCAGAACGCGATCCACCGAGGAAAGGAACGTAATGTAGGCGATGAACACGATGACGGACAGGACGCAGGCGAACCCGCCGAACTCGTCGAAGAAGTGGGTGATGAAAAAACTGCCCGTGCGAAACATTTCCCGCCTCGATCCGTGCGTGAAGGTTAACCGCGCGGCGGAGCCGAGCGCGGCTCACTTCGCCAGAAGTTGCCGGAGCACATACGGCAGGATGCCGCCGTGCTGGTAATAGAGGACTTCCTGCGGCGTATCGATGCGGCTGATCGCCTTGAACGAAATCGTCGTGCCGTCGGGGCTCACGACCGTCACGGCCAGTTCCCGCGCCGCCCCCGCGAAGTTCGCCTTCAAACCGTCCACCAACCCCGAGATCGAGTAAACCTCCTCGCCGGTTAATCCGAGCGATTGCGCGCTTTCCCCCGTCTTGAACTGGAGCGGCAACACGCCCATGCCAACCAGGTTGCTGCGGTGGATGCGCTCGTAGCTCTCGGCAATCACCGCCTTGGCGCCGAGCAAATTCGTCCCCTTCGCGGCCCAGTCGCGGCTCGAACCGGAACCGTATTCCTTACCGGCGATGATGACGAGCGGCGTCCCTTCCTGCTTGTACTGCATGGCGGCGTCGAAGATGGACGTGGTCTCGGTGTCGGGGAGGTGGCGGGTGTAGCCCCCTTCGACGCCGGGAACGAGGGCATTCTTGAGGCGGACGTTGGCGAAGGTGCCGCGCATCATGACGTCGTGGTTGCCGCGGCGGGCGCCGTACTGGTTGAAGTCCTTCGGCTCGACGCCGTGCTCGATCAGGAACTTGCCGGCGGGCGAATCTTTCTTGATCGACCCGGCCGGCGAAATGTGATCCGTGGTGATCGAGTCGCCGAGCAGGGCGAGCACGCGCGCCCCACTGATTTCTTGCACCGGCGGCGGCGCGATGGTCATCCCTTCGAAATACGGCGGGTTGGCGATGTACGTGCTCGACGGATCCCACTGGTAGAGGTCGCCGCCGGGAACGTTGAGCGACTTCCAGTTCGCGTCGCCTTCGAAGACCTGCCCGTAAATGCGGAGGAACGAATCTCGCTGGATGGAGGTTTCGATTGCTTGCCGCACTTCCTCCTGCGTCGGCCAGATGTCGCGGAGGAAGACGGGTTGGCCGTCGCGGCCGTTGCCGATGGCCTCGTTCTCCCAGTCGAAATCGATCTTGCCGGCCAGGGCATAAGCGACCACGAGCGGCGGCGAGGCCAGGTAATTGGCGCGCACCTCGGGATGCACGCGGCCTTCGAAGTTCCGGTTGCCGCTGAGCACGGCCGAAACGACGAGTCCGCGGGTCTGGATTTGCCGGGTGATGTTGTCGTGAAGCGGGCCGCTGTTGCCGATGCAAGTCGTACAGCCATAGCCGACCAGGTGGAAGCCGAGGTGCTCGAGATCGGGAAGCAAGTTGGCCGCCGTCAGGTAATCGGTGACGACCTTGGAGCCGGGGGCCAGGCTCGTCTTGACCCACGGCTTGGATGTGAGCCCCTTGGCGACGGCGTTCTTCGCGAGCACGCCGGCCGCCAGCATTACCGAGGGGTTCGAGGTATTCGTGCAACTGGTGATGGCGGCGATGACCACGGAACCGTGATCGAGCGTGCCGCTGGGGACGTCGACATCGGCGATCTTGGTCTTTTCGTCGAAGGCGGCAGCGGCCGGCGTCGGGCCCGCTGCGACCACGGACAAACTCGCCTTGGGCTTGGCCGCGGACATCAGCTTCGGCAGCACCTCGGCGAACGACTTCTTGACATCCCTCAGGGCCACTCGGTCCTGCGGCCGGCTGGGCCCCGCCAAACTCGGTTCCACCGTCGCCAGGTCGAGTTCCAGCGTGTCCGTGTAATTCGCCTCGGCGACGTTCTCGTCGTGAAACATCCCTTGTTCGCGGTAGTAAGCCTCGACCAGCGCGACGAGTTCCTCGGGGCGGCCGGTGCCGCGCAGATATTTCAAGGTCTCGGCATCGACCGGGAAGATGCCGCAGGTCGCCCCATATTCCGGCGACATGTTGGCGATCGTCGCCCGGTCCGCGAGCGGCAACTGCGCCAGTCCCGGGCCGTAGAACTCGACGAACTTGCCAACCACGCCCTTCTTGCGAAGCATCTGCGTGACGGTGAGAACAAGGTCGGTGGCGGTCGCGCCTTCTTTTAACTTGCCGTGCAGTTTGAAGCCGATGACCTGGGGAATGAGCATGGCGACGGGTTGGCCGAGCATGGCGGCCTCGGCCGCGATGCCGCCGACCCCCCAGCCGAGAATGCCCAGGCCGTTGATCATCGTGGTGTGCGAGTCGGTGCCGACGAGCGTATCCGGATAGGCGGCGCCGTGTTCGTCCACGAAGACGCAGCGGCCCAGGAATTCGAGGTTCACCTGGTGCACGATGCCGGTTTCAGGCGGCACGACTTTGAAGTTGCGGAAAGCGTTCTGCCCCCAGCGAAGGAACTGGTAGCGTTCCTGATTGCGTTCATATTCGAAGGCGGTGTTATGGGCGAAGGCCTGGGCGTTGCCGTAATCGTCCACCTGGACCGAGTGATCGATGACGAGTTCGACGGGGACCAGCGGGTTGATCTTGGATGGGTCGCCGCCGAGGTTTTTCATGGCGTCGCGCATGGCGGCCAGGTCGACGACGCAGGGAACGCCCGTGAAATCCTGCATGAGAACGCGGGCGGGAGTGAAGCTGATTTCCGTGGCGGGTTCGGCCTTGGGTTGCCACAGGGCGAGCGCTTCGATGTCCGCCTTGCGCACGGAAAGGCCGTTCTCGTTGCGGAGCAGGTTTTCGAGCAGCACTTTGAGCGAGAACGGCAGCTTCTTCGCTTGCGGGTGAGTCTGTTCGATGGCGGCGAGCCGATGGATCGAGTGCGCTTTCCCGGCAACGGTCAGCGTGGACAGGCTTCCGAAATTATTGGACATGGTTCACCCACAGGGAGGAATCGTTCCGCACGGCATAAGGGTATTGTTGAAATGCATGCGAATAAGGCAACGTGGAAGTGAGCGGCGCGCTTGGCCCCGCCACGCGGTTACTCCACGTCGCTCCACACGAAGGGCGTTTTCGGAATCGTCTCGAGCCGAAAGCGCCCGATCAATTCCCGCGCCGTAATCGGTTCCGGTTTGTCCAACCACCCGCACGACCAGGCCAACCTTCCGATCAATTCCGAAGCCGATCGCCCCTTCAGCGACGAGAGCCGCGTGTCGCCGTGTCGCTTGGCCAAACGCCGACCGTCTTCCCCGACCACGAGCGGCACATGGGCGAACGACGGCGCCGTGTATCCCAACGCGCGCCCCAACAAGAGTTGCCGCGGCGTGGAGGGAATCAAGTCGTCGCCGCGGATCACTTCCGTTATGCCCATCGCGGCGTCGTCGACGACCACCGCGAGTTGATACGCCGGCGTTCCCGCCGATTTCCAGACGACGAAGTCGCCGCCGGTTTGCCGCAAGTCGATGTGAACCGGGCCCAAAAAGCGATCGTGGAACGAGGGCGAATCGACGACGCGGAAGCGCCAGGCGAACGGACGGCCGGCCGCTTCGAGTATCCCGGCATCCGCCGCGCGGCGATAGGCACAGGTGCCGGGATACACGGGCCCTTCGTGTTCCGCATGCGGCGCGCTGGCCGCGGCCGCGATGTCGGTTCGCGTGCACGTGCATGGATAAACGAGTTCCTGCCGTTTCAACTTTTCCAGGGCCGCTTCATAAAGAGAGAGCCGCTCGGTTTGAACAACGGGCTCGCCGTCCCAATCGAGGCCGAGCCAGCGGAGATCGTCAAGCGCCTGCTGGGCCGCCCCCGGCTTGATCCGCGGCGAATCGATGTCCTCAATACGCAGGGCGATCGAACCGCCTTGCGACCGGGCCGACAGCCAGGCGATGAGGTAAGTGCGGGCATTGCCGACGTGTTGTGCCCCGGTCGGCGACGGAGCCAGCCGGCCAAACAATGCGAGGGGCCTCGTTTGATTTGGTGGCACAGGCATTCTTGCCTGTGCAAGCGAAACAGCACAGGCAAGAATGTCTGTGCCACCAGGCTTAACTCGGCATCGTCAGCGCCTCCGGGCCGAGCGTCACCAAGGTGACGTCCTTCACCGGATACTTGTCGAGGTAGCCGAGAATCGCCGCCGGCGTGAGGCCGTCGATGGCGCCCTGGATTTCGTCGAAGGTGCGGACCCGGCCGAGGAAATACCAGTCGGACGCCAGCGAACCGGCCCGCGCCGACGTGGATTCCTCCTGCATGATCAGCGACGATTTCAGCCCCGCCTTGACGCGGTCAATTTCGTCCGCCGTCACGCCGTCCTTCAAGCGCTTGAGCTCGGCGATGGTCACGTCCAGGGTTTGCTGGGCGCGATCGGCGCCGGTGCCGGCATAGCCGACCATGGTGCCGCGATCGCGGAAGGTTTCGTGGCGAACGCCGACGGAATAACAGAGCCCGCGCTTCTCGCGAACTTCGGTGAAGAGCCGGGCGCTCATTCCGCCGGAGAGCACGCCCTCGGCGGCCTTGGCGGCATAGTACTCCGGAGCGACAATTGCCGCGCTCGGCCAGGCGAACGCGATCTGCGTTTGCTGCGTCTCCTTCGGCAAATGCAGCGATTGCGGCGCATGCTTCTCGGCGACTGCATCGAGTTCGTCGCCCCGCTTCCACTGGCCAAAGAGCCGCTCAGCCTGCTCCTTCAGCGGTTCCCAATCGACATTCCCAGCCACGGAAAGAATCGAGCCATTCGGTCGAAATAGCTTGCGATGATGCTTCTTCACGGCGTCGATGGTCAGCGCTTCGATGTCTTCGGTGCGGCCGCGGCGGTCCTTATTCAGCGGCGGCGGATAGTAGCGGCGGCGAAGTTCCACCATCACCTTTTGCTGCGGCGAGTCTTCCAAACTCAGAATGTCTTGTAAAGCCAGAGCCTGGGCCGCTTCAAGCTCGTCCTCGGGGAAGTGCGGCCGCAGAATGACTTCCGCGAATAGATCGAGGGCCGCCGGGGCGTTCCGGGACAGCGTCGAACCCCAGAATCGCATGTTAATGGCGCCGACGCTTTCATCGCGGTCGACGCCGAGGTTATCGAGGGCGAGGCTCAGTTCGCGGGAATCGCGGTCGCCGGCCCCGCGGGTGATTAGGTCCGCGAGAACCGTGGCGAGCCCGAATTGTCCATTGGGGTCGAACGACGCGCCGGCGGGGACGAGGAAGTTGATCGCCGCCGAGCGGACGTGCTCCATCCGTTCCGCGAGGAGAACCATGCCGTTGGCCAGGGTATGCTGGAAGACCTGTTGTCCCACGGGTTCCTCGGGGTGAATGGCGCGGCCGTCATAGCCGGCATGCTGGCATTCTAGGAAGTGGGGTGGGCGTTTGGGTGTAGCAAGATTCTCTGGGACTATCGGAACGCTCCTGGGTGGCACCGGCTTCCAGCCGGTGTGTCTTTGCTTGCACCGGCTGGAAGCCGGTGCAAGCAAAGCATCGCCCAGCATTATTGGTCCCTACCGGAGAATCTAGCTTCAGCCCGAGGTTGGGCGATCGCGTTTTTTTGACGAGTTCCCCTTGTCGTTTTTCGCACGGTCCCTAAGTCGAACCTTCTGCCGCACCGCCGCATCCCATGCGTGTCGGGAGGGGTTGTATCGTTCCGAACCGGGACGAGAGCCCCGCCAACGGAGTCTGCATCGATCATGGCCAAAGAAAAGAAGCCGAAGGACGCCGACGCGTCGGCCGCTCCAGCTGCCGCCGAACCCGCCAAGTCGGAGGCGACCGTTGCCGCCGCGGCCGAGACCCCGACCGCCCCAGACGGCGCCAAGCCGGAAACGCCGTCGACTCCAAGGGCCGCCAGTCCGGATGATGGCCTCCTGAAGAAGAAAAAGAAGAAGCCCGGCGTGCCACCGCGGCGCGGCAAGAAGCTCCGCAACCATCTCCGGAACATCGAAAAACGCCTCCGCGAGCAGGGCGCCGTTCCTCTCAAACAGGCCGTGGCCGAACTGAAGAAGCTCAAACGGGCGAAGTTCGACGAGACCGTCGAGGTGCACATCAACCTCGGCATCGACGTCACGCAGTCGGATCAAATGGTCCGCGGGGCGATTCCACTGCCGCACGGCATCGGCAAGGCCCGCAAGGTCGCGGTGTTCGCCCAGGGCGACAACGTGGCCAAGGCCAAGGAGGCCGGGGCCGATTTCGTCGGTGCGGCGGACCTCGTCGAAAAGGTGCAAAAAGAGAACTTCCTCGACTTCGACGTGGCCATTGCGACGCAGGACATGATGGGGCAGGTATCGCGGCTGGGCAAGGTGCTGGGGCCGCGCGGCCTGATGCCGACGCCCAAGGCCGGTACGGTCGTTCCCGTCAACGGCGACCTGGCCGCCGCCGTCCGCGAATTCAAGGCCGGCAAAGTGGAGTACCGTTCTGATAAGACCGGCCAGATCCACGCCGGCGTCGGCAAGATGAGCTTCGACGACGAGAAACTGACCGCGAATATCAACGTCTTCGTGGAACAGGTGCGGGCCTCGAAGCCCGCCGGCGTCAAGGGCGTGTTCATTAACGGCGTCACGCTCTCCGCCACCATGTGTCCCGGCATCCGGGTGACCATCTGATTCAGAACGCCCACCCGTTGCCACGGGTGGGCTTGCTGCGGATTTTGCCATGAGCAAGAAGATCAAAGAGATCAAGGAACTCGAACTGAACGACCTGCGCAAGCGGTTCCAGGGCGTGAAGGATTACGTCATTCTCGAACCGATCAAGGTGGACGCGGGGACCGAGTACGAATTCCGCAAGAAACTCCGCGAGAAGAAGTGCACCGCTCGCCTGGTCAAGAATACGCTCGCCAAGAAGGTATTCACCGAGAACGGCATCACGGTGGACGTGTGGTCCGGGCCGACGCTCCTGGTCTGGGGCGCCGACAGCATCAAGGAACTGGCCAACAGCGTCGACGGCGTCATCAAGGAACTGAAGAAAGACCCGAAGGCGCCGGACAAGTTCAAGGAAAAGACGGCGATCGCGGACGGCGAGGCCGTGACGCTGGAGGTGGCCAAGAAACTGCCGACGCGGCTGGACGCCATTGGCGAAGTGCTGGCGGCAGTGCTTGGCCCGGGGGCTCAACTGGCGGGCTGCATCGCTGGCCCGGCCAGTCAAGTGGCCGGGCTCGTCAAAGCCATCGAAGACAAGGGCGAAGCGGCTCCGGCGGCCGCGCCCGCGGCGTGACTTCACTCAAACTATTACGCTACCCAGCCGGGATGCTTCACCTGGCGCAATAATTCGAAAGGGACAATACCATGAGTGCCATCGCGGAACTCGGCGACAAGCTCGCCGGCCTCACCCTCAAGGAGGCCGTCGAACTGAAGGGCTATTTGAAGGAAACGTACAAGATCGAGCCGGCCGGCGGCGGCGTGATGATCGCTCCGCAAGGCGGCGCGGGCGGTGGCGGCGCTCCGGCGGCTCCGGCCGCGGAGCCGACCGAATTCAACGTGATCCTCGAAGGGGCCGACCCCGCCAAGAAGATCAACGTGATCAAGGTGGTTCGCGAACTGACCGGCCAGGGTCTCGCCGAAGCCAAGGCCACGGTCGAGGGCGGGGCCAAGGCGATCAAGGAAGGCGTCGACAAGAAGACGGCCGAGGAGCTGAAAAAGAAGCTGGAAGAGGCCGGAGCGAAGGTATCGGTCAAACCGGCGTGATTGTAATTTGGACAGTCTGCAAAAAAAGTGCCCGGGTGGGTCGACTTTGCCGATCCATCCGGATATGATGCATGAATAGCGGTGCAATGCCGCCTTTTTTCACGACTTCAGGCCTCTTCTGAACCGGACGGAAGAGGCAGGGAAGTCGAACCGCGAAGCAGTGGTGAAAATGCGCGCGATCCACTCGCTCCGATCTCTGGTCTCTCCCTGTCGATTCTGCACCATGCCCGAGCTTCAACGATGGAAGTGCCCTGCACTCAGCAGGGCGTATCGGATTCCGTTCTCCTTGCCTCCGGGCGGTGGAAACGTCGGTCGTCTCGTTAATCCATAACGTTCGCTGCCAACCGACGCAAGGCTCGTTGCAACTGGGGCAACGGTGTCCGCGCGTCGTTCCGCATTGAATATCGCACAAGAAATTGGGAGGAGCACCATGCCCATCCCGGCCCTGCGAGTCATCGTCCCCACCGTGGAACGGAACTTCGGCCGATTCGGCGACGCCGTCGAGGTCCCCGACCTCACCGATGTGCAAACGCGGTCTTACGATCGCTTCCTGCAACTGGACGTGCCTCTCGAGAAGCGCGCCGTCTCCGGTCTCGAAGGCGTCCTTCGCGAAATCTTCCCCATCGAAAGCTACGACAAGAAGATTTCCCTCGACTACGTGAAGTACGAGCTCGGTAAGCCGCGCTACGACCCGGATGAATGCCGGCAACTTCGCCTGACCTACGGCCGGCCGTTCCGCGTCTGGCTGCGCCTGCGCAAGTCCGACGGCACCGCCGTCGAGGAAGAAGTCTATCTCGGCGACATGCCCATCATGATCGGCGGCGGCGAGTTCATCATCAACGGAGCCGAACGCGTCGTCGTCTCCCAGCTGCACCGCTCCCCCGGCGTCGATTTCGTCGTCACCCGCGAAGCCGACAAGGACATGCACTCGTGCCGCATCATCCCGGAACGCGGCTCGTGGATCGAAATCAACGTCTCCAAGAAGGACGCACTCGGCGTCCGCATCGATCAGTCCGGCAAGTTCTCCGCCCTCACGCTGCTTCGCGCCATGGACCCGGCCTACACCAGCACGGCCAACATCCTCCGCGAGTTCTTCGCCGAATCGATTGAAAAGGTGAAGCTGAACGACAAGGCGCGGGCCAAGCTGATCGGCGACATGGAAGCCAACATCCCGCCGTACATCGCCATGGAGGACGTGATCGACCCCGAGACGGGCGAGGTCTATCTCGACGCCGGCAAGCCATTCACCGCCGACAAATTCGACAAGATCATCGCCTCGATGGCCGGCGAAGTGAGCGCCATGGCGGAACCGAAAGACCGCGTGGTCCTCAATTCGCTCAACGAGGACGGCACCGACTCGCACGAAGCGGCGCTCTTGAAAATTTACACGCGGTTGCGGCCCGGCAACCCGCAACAACTCGAAAAGGCTCGCGAGCTCTTCCGGGAGAAGTTCCAGGACGCCAACCGCTACCGCCTCGGCCGCGTCGGCCGCTTCCGCATCAATCGCAAGTTCGACCAAAACGTGCCGGAAACCGAAATGACGCTCCGCAGCGTCGATTTCGTCAATTCCGTCAAGTACGTGCTCGACTTGCGGGCCGGCAAGGGGCACGTGGACGACATCGACCACCTGGGCAATCGCCGATTGCGGACCATCGACGAACTGGCCGCGGACGAACTCCGCAAGGGCTTCCTCAAACTTCGCCGCACCGTCCAGGAACGCATGGCGATCCGCGACCAGCAGGACATGAGCCCGCGGACGCTCATCAACCCGAAGAGCGTTTCGGCGGCCATCGAATACTTCTTCGGCCGCAGCGAACTCTCCCAGGTCGTCGATCAAACGAACCCGCTGGCACAGCTCACGCACGAACGGCGGCTCTCCGCCCTCGGGCCGGGCGGCTTGAATCGCAAGCGCGCCGGCTTCGAGGTCCGCGATGTGCACATCTCGCACTACGGCCGCATCTGCCCCATCGAGACCCCGGAAGGGACCAACATCGGCTTGATCTCGTCGCTGTCGATTTATGCCGAGATCGACGATTACGGCTTCTTGAACACTCCCTACAAGCTGGTGAAGAACAAGAAGTTGACGGACAACGTGGTGCGGCTGCGGGCCGATGAGGAATCGACCGCGAAGCTGGCCCCGGCGGACATTCCCACCGAAGGCGACCGGATCACCGCCGAGCGCGTCAACGGCCGCTACGACGGCGACCTCCAGAGCATCCCGTCGGATAAGCTCGAATACATCGACGTGTCGCCGAAGCAGATGGTCGGTGTTTCGGCGGGCTTGATCCCGTTCCTCGAGCACGACGACGCCAACCGCGCCTTGATGGGTTCGAATATGCAGCGGCAAGCCGTGCCACTGCTCGTCCCCGAACCCCCGCTCGTCTCCACTGGTCTGGAGAAGGAAGTCGCCAAGCACTCCGGCATGCTCGTCCGCGCCCAGGAAGATGGCCTAGTGGTGTACGTCGATTCCCAGCGCATCAAGCTCGAGGAGAAGGACAAGATCGTCCGCGAGTACGTGTTGCGGAAGTACCACGGCCTCAACGAGCGGACCTGCTTGAACCAGAAGCCGATCGTGGCGATGGGCGAGAAGGTGCGCAAGGGGCAGATCATCGCCGACGGGGCTGCGACCCTCAACGGCGAACTGGCCCTCGGCCGCAACGTCCTCGTCGCGTTCATGTCGTGGGAAGGGTACAACTTCGAAGACGCCATCATTATCAGCGAACGGCTCGTCAAGAACGATACCTACACCTCGATCCACATCGAGGAGTTCGACATCGAGATTCGCGAGACGAAGCTGGGCAAGGAAGAGTTCACCCGCGACATTCCCAACGTCTCGCCGAAGGCGTTGGCGAACCTGGACGAGCACGGCGTGGTGCAGGTCGGCACCTTCGTGCATCCCGGCGACATCCTCGTCGGCAAAGTGTCGCCGAAGAGCCGCAGTGAACTGACGCCGGAAGAGAAGCTGCTGCACGCGATCTTCGGCCGGGCCGGCGAGGATGTGAAGAACGATTCGTTGGAAGTGCCGTCCGGCGTGGATGGCATCGTCATCGCCACGCACCGGTTCAGCCGCCGGGCGAGCATGACCGAGGAAGAGCGCAAGGAACTCGCTCGCCAGGAAAAGGAAATCGAGGTTACCTACTCGAAGAAGATCGCCGAGCAGTTCCGCGAGTTCATCGGGGCCTTGGAAAGCGTGCTCGACAAGAAGGAACTGAAGGACCCGAACACCGGCAAGCAGTTCGCCAGCGAGAAGGAAGATAAAACCGTTGCCGAGCAGGCCAAGGGGTTCAAGCTCGACAATCTGGACATCCGCAGCCCGGAGCATCAGAAGAAGGCGCACAAGATTCACGCCCGCCACTGGGAGCGCATCCAGTTTTTCATCGACGAACAAGATCGGCGCCTGAACTCCTTGAAGCGCGGCGACGAACTGCAAAGCGGCGTCCAGCAGATGGTCAAGGTTTACGTCGCGACCAAGCGGGTGATCTCGGTCGGCGACAAGATGGCCGGCCGCCACGGCAACAAGGGGGTCATCTCCAAGGTGCTTCCCGAGGAGGACATGCCATACCTCAAGGACGGCACCCCGGTGGACATCTTGTTGAACCCGCTGGGCGTGCCGAGCCGCATGAACGTCGGCCAGATTCTCGAAACGCACCTTGGTTACGCCGCCGCCAAGTTGAAGTTCAAGGCAGTCACGCCGGTGTTCGATGGGGCGACCGAGGACGAAATCCGCGATTGCCTCAAGGAAGCGGGATTCTCGGAAACGGGCAAGAGCGTGCTGTACGACGGCCGCACCGGCGAAGCCTTCGACCAGCCGGTCACGGTCGGCTACATTTACATGCTCAAGCTGCACCACCTGGTGGACGACAAGGTGCACGCGCGGGCCACGGGGCCGTATTCGCTGATCACGCAGCAACCGCTCGGCGGCAAGGCTCGCTTCGGCGGCCAGCGCTTCGGCGAAATGGAAGTGTGGGCGCTCGAGGCCTACGGGGCCGCCTACATCTTGCAGGAACTCCTCACGGTCAAGAGCGATGACGTGGAGGGCCGCACCAAGATTTACGAGAGCATGGTCAAGGGCGAGAACACGCTGGAGGCGGGCACTCCGGCCAGCTTCGACGTGCTCACGCATGAAATCCGCGGCCTGGGACTCAACATGCAATTGGAGAAGAAGCGCGTTTGATGAATCGAGGATCGCCCGGTGGACCAGTATTACATCGAGGCTGGCGTCCATCGAGCGATTGCACACCGGGAGAACGGTTTGCGGATGGCGCCGGCAATCCTTTACGAGCCCGGTCAGCCTCCCCGAAACATTTGGGTCTCTCTGGATCAATTGCATTCGCATCGACCGTCGATCAGCCGGTCCGATCCGAGACACAATTATCCCGCTCTGGAGCGGGCAATGGCAACAGCGCTCGGTCGATCACGAATGCCACCGATCGAACTGCAACCACTCGGTATACCGGGACAGCCAGAGACAATTCCACTGGCCCAGGTGGGTGTTGAAGCCTGACAGAGGGCTCTGCCATGACCGACCGCGACCGCCGATTCTTGGTCCTGAAATTCGGAAAAATCCTCCAGGATGTGCTGATCGAAATCCGCAATCTGAGTTTCCAAGAAGGCAACGCCAGGCGAATCAATGAACTGGCGGACCTGACCCATAACATTCCAGAGTTTCTGGTCGATTGGAGCGATTACGTTCTGGCATATCTCCGCGATGGCTTCTTGGAATATGCACGGAAGTACTATCCCGGCATCGATCCCGAAAAGAGTCGATATGTCATGCTCTTCGACATGGATGAATCAACCTTTAACGATCTGTATCACCCGAGAACTCGGCCGTGGCCAGAACCCGTTGAAGCCGTAGCGAGGTGAGACTCGCCAATCTGCTCATGCGATTAACCGAACGTCTACCCTGAAAGCCGAGGGAGTTTCCTATGTCCACTGCCGCTGCCAAGTCCGACGCCGCCGGCGAAAGCGCCAGCTATGAGCGCATCAATGACTTCGGCGCCGTCCGCATCAGCCTCGCCAGCCCCCACGACATCCGCTCCTGGTCGTTCGGCGAAGTCAAAAAGCCCGAGACCATCAACTACCGCACCTACCGCCCCGAGAAGGACGGCCTCTTCTGCGAGCGCATTTTCGGGCCCGAGAAGGACTGGGAATGCACCTGCGGCAAGTACCGCGGCATGAAGTACAAGGGGATGATCTGCGACCGCTGCGGCGTGAAGGTCACGCATTCGCGCGTTCGCCGCAAGCGCATGGGGCACATCGAACTCGCCGCCCCCGTCGTCCATATCTGGTTCTTCAAGGCGATGCCGAGCCGCCTCGGCACCCTGCTCGAAATGAAGACCACGAACATGGAAAAGATCATCTACTTCCAGGATTACGTGGTCATCGATCCGGGTGCGAACCTCGGCGCCAAGGTGCCCGGCAGCGCCAAGACCCTCAAGGAACGCGAACTCCTCACCGAGGACGAATACAAGGCCGCCCGACAGGAGTTCGGCGACACCTTCGAAGTGGACATGGGCGCCGAGGCCGTCAAGAAGCTCCTCGAAAAGCTCAACCTCGTCGATCTGTCTCGCGACCTCCGCGAACGCCTCGACAAGGAAATGCTCCGCGGCGAAAAGGCCTCCAAACAGCGCCTCAAGGAACTCGTCAAACGCTTGAAAACCGTCGAGGCGCTCCGCGATTCCTCCAACAAATGCGAGTGGATGGTCCTCGAGTGCATCCCGGTCATCCCGCCGGACCTGCGGCCCCTCGTCCTCCTCGATAGCGGCAACTTCGCCACCTCGGACCTGAACGACTTGTATCGCCGCATCATCAACCGCAACAACCGCCTCAAGAAACTGGTCGACCTGAATGCCCCCGAAGTGATCATCCGCAACGAGAAGCGGATGCTCCAGCAGTCGGTGGACGCGCTCTTCGACAACAACCGCTGCAAGCGGCCGGTCCTCGGCTCCAGCAACCGCCCGCTCAAGTCGCTCACCGACATGATCAAGGGGAAGCAAGGCCGCTTCCGCGAGAACCTGCTCGGCAAGCGCGTCGACTACTCGGCTCGATCCGTCATCGTCGTCGGTCCGGAACTCAAGCTGCATCAGTGCGGCCTTCCCAAGAAGATCGCCCTCGAACTGTTCCAGCCGTTCATCATCCGCCGGCTGAAAGAGCTTCAACACGCGGACACCATTAAGTCCGCCAAGAAGATGCTCGAACGCAAGGACGATGTGGTCTGGGACATTCTCGAAGAGGTGACGAAGAGCCATCCGGTGATGCTCAACCGGGCCCCGACGCTGCACCGCATGGGTATCCAGGCCGTCGAGCCGGTGCTCATCGAAGGGAACGCCATCCGCATTCACCCGCTGGTGTGCAAGGGGTTCAACGCGGATTTCGACGGCGATCAGATGGCCGTCCACCTGCCGCTTTCCATCGAAGCCCAGGTGGAAGCGACCGTGCTGATGATGTCCACGAATAACATCTTCAGCCCGGCCAACGGCAACCCGATCATCACGCCGTCGCAGGACATCGTGATGGGCTGCTACTACCTCACGGCCAACCGCGGCGAGGAAGGCGAGGCGATCGAGGCCGGCGACGGCATGGTCTTCCACAGCCCGCAGGAACTGTTCCAGGCCCACGCCGAAGGGCGCCTCGGCATGCACGCCAAGATCCGCGTCCGCCTGCCGATCGAGAAGAAAGTCATCTCGGAAGTGAAGGACGAGAAGGGAACGCCGCGGGCGGAAGAACTGCCGCGCAAGCCGAACGGCCTGGTGCGGACCACCGTCGGCCGCGTCATCTTCAACGACATCCTCCACTCGAAGATGGCCTTTTACGACTTGCCGCTCGGTTCGAAATACCTGAGCCGGATCATCGCCGACTGCTATCAGGTGCTCGGCCGCCGCGAGACCATCGCCCTGCTCGACAAGATGAAAGAGACCGGCTTCCGCGAATCGACGCGGAGCGGCCTTTCCTTCGCCGCCTCCGACCTCCGCACCCCGGAGAACAAGGAAGGCGTGCTCAAGGAAAAGGACAAGGAAGTCGAGAAGGTCCGCAAGCAGTTCGAACGCGGCATCATCACCGAAAGCGAACGCTACAACCGCGTCATCGACCACTGGATGGCGGCCCGCGACGAGATCACCAAGAAGATGATGACCGACTTGCAGAACGATCGCCGCGCCGACCAGATCACCGGCAAGGTGGTGCCTTATTTGAACCCGATTTACTTGATGGCCCACTCCGGGGCCCGCGGCGGCATCGAGCAGATTCGCCAGTTGGCCGGCATGCGCGGGCTCATGGCCAAGCCGTCCGGCGCCATTATCGAGACGCCCATCAAGTCCAACTTCCGCGAAGGGCTGACCGTGCTGGAATACTTCTCCAGCACGCACGGAGCCCGCAAGGGGCTCGCCGACACGGCCTTGAAAACCGCCGACTCCGGCTACCTCACCCGCAAGTTGGCCGACGTGGCCCAGAACGTCGTCATCACCATGGAAGATTGCGGCACCCACCTCGGCATCACCAAGGGGATCATGTACAAGGGGGATGAGATCGATCGGCCGCTGTCGGAAGCGATTCGCGGCCGCGTTAGCCGCAGCACCATCGGCCACCCGACGACCAAGGAGCCGATCGTCGAGGAGAACGAGATGTTCACGCCGGGCAAGGCGAAGGAACTCGAACTGATCGGCCTGGACAAAATCTCGGTTCGCAGCCCGATGACCTGCCAGGCGCCGCTCGGCATCTGCCGCCAGTGCTACGGCATGGACCTGGCCACCGGGGCCCTGGTCGAAGAAGGAATGGCCGTCGGCATCATTGCCGCCCAGTCGATCGGCGAGCCGGGCACGCAATTGACGATGCGGACGTTCCACATCGGCGGCGTCGCCGGCCGCGCCCAGACCGGCGAAAGCGAGCACAAGGCCAAGAAGGGCGGCACCGTCACCTTCGAACGCGTCCAGGTCGTCACCAACGACCAGGGCCACCAGATCGCCCTGGCCCGCACTGGCGAAGTCGTGATTACCCGCGGGCCCGGCGGCCCGGTCACCGAACGCTATGCCGTTCCCAACGGCGCCGAAGTCTTCGTCACCGAAGGCAAGGAAGTGGCCGCCGGAACCTCGCTCGTGAAGTGGGATCCGCACGCCATTCCCGTCGTCTGCAAGGAATCGGGCACGGTTCGCTTCCAGGACATCAAGGAAGGCGAGACGCTCCGCCGCGAACTCGACAAAACCACCGGCGTCGAACGCCTCACCATCATGGAGCATAAGGGCGACCTGCACCCGCGCATCGAGATCGTCGTCGATCGCGGCCAGATCGAACCGTACTTCATCCCGGAACGGGCGAACCTCCAGGTCACGAACGGGCAGAAGGTTTCGGCGGGCACGCTATTGGCCAAGATGCCGCGCGAGGTGTCGCAAACGCAGGACATCACGGGCGGTTTGCCTCGGGTGACGGAACTGTTCGAAGCGCGCCGGCCGCGCAGCCCCGCCGTCATGGCCGAGGTGGCCGGCAAGGTCAACATCGACCCGACCCGCAAGCGCGGCAAGCGCATTATCTGGGTCGAACCCGAGGACGAATCGGGCCGCTCGCTCGGCGAACGCCGCGAACACCAGGTGCCCGCCAGCGCCCACGTTCGCGTCCACCACGGCGAATACGTCAAGGCCGGCGACCCGCTCGTCCTCGGGCCGCTCGTTCCCCACGACATCCTCCGCGTCCAGGACATCGAGGCCGTCCAGGATTACCTCGTCCGCGAAGTCCAGGCCGTGTACCGCTCCCAGCGCGTCGATATCGACGACAAGCACATCGAGATCATCGTCGCGCAGATGCTCCGCAAGGTCCGCGTCGACACTACCGGCGACACCGGCCTTCTGCCCGGCGCCGTCATGGATCGCTTCGCCTTCGACGAGGTGAATCGCCGCATGACGGAGGAATGCGTGAAGGTGATCGATCCGGGCGACACGTCGCTCATCCCGAACCGCGTGGTGAGCCGCGAGGCGTACGATGAGGAACTGGTCGCGCTCCAGGCGACGGGCGGCAAGAAGAAGAAGCCGACCATGGAAATTCCCAAGCCGGCGACCCGCTCCGTGCAACTGCTGGGCATCACCAAGGCCGCCGTGCAGTCCGATAGCTTCATCAGCGCCGCCAGTTTCCAGGAGACCACCAAGGTGCTGACCGAGGCGGCCCTGGCTAGCAAGGTCGATTACCTGGTCGGCCTGAAGGAGAATGTAATCCTCGGCCACTTGATCCCGGCAGGCACCGGGTTCAAGACGCACCAGGAGGCGGAAGTGCGGATCAATCTGCCGGACGGCGAAGTGGGTTACATGAACCCGCAGGCCGCGGAACCCGCCCCGGAAGCCGCCCCCGCGGAGTAAGCCGGAAATGCTTGCAAAACGTCGCGAATGGCCGATACTGGCTGCGTGGCCCGTATCGGAGGTTCGCGATGGTTCGCACGCTGGCTCTGCTGCCGCTGATCTTCCTTTCACCGGTCGCTTCCGCTCCCGGCTCGCCTGACGCTCCGATAGGCACTCCCGCCTCGCCGGTCGCCGTGCCGGCTGGCTTCCACCAGATCAAGCTCAACGGCCACACCTTCACGTTGCCGGTCGGGTTCACCATCGAGCAAGCCGCCGGTCCGCCGCTCGCCGACCGCCCCATCGTCGCTGCCCTCGACGAAAAGGGCCGGCTCTATGTCTGCGATTCCTCCGGCTCCAACGAGAAAGTCACGGAGCAAGTTAAGAAGAAGCCGCACCGCATCGTGCGGCTCGAAGATACCAACGGCGACGGCATCTACGACAAGTCCACGGTTTACGTGGCAAATGTGATGTTCCCGGAAGGGGCGATGTGGGTCAATGGATCGCTGTACGTCGCCGCCCCGCCGCACATCTGGAAGTTCACGGATACCAACGGCGACGGCAAAGCGGACAAGGAAGAAATCTGGTACGACGGCAAGACGCTCACCGGCTGCGCCAACGACCTGCACGGACCCTACCGCGGCCCGGACGGCTGGATTTACTGGTGCAAAGGGGCCTTCGCGAAGCAGGAGCATACGGTCCGCGGCAAGCCGTTCACCACGCGGGCCTCGCACATCTTCCGCGCCCGTCCGGACGGCAGCGGCCTCGAACCGGTCCTCACCGGCGGCATGGATAACCCGGTTGATGTCGCGTTCTTGCCCAACGGCGAACGCTTCCTCTCGTGTACGTTCTTTC
>Ga0134125_10002390_pt1 | contig 22321 bp, 16 predicted proteins | sample KB31751_FD_96464 | JGI IMG/M metagenome (GOLD analysis project Ga0134125, IMG submission 96464) | Terrestrial soil microbial communities with excess Nitrogen fertilizer from Kellogg Biological Station, Michigan, USA - KB3-175-1 | ecosystem: Environmental > Terrestrial > Soil > Unclassified ... | reverse complement strand
TGGCGTTGGCAACGGTGACTCAATCAGGCGCCGGAGCGCTGCTGGTTGGCTCCGACCCGTACTTTAACGACGAGCGCGATAACGTCATTGCGCTGGCCGCGCGCCATGCCGTTCCAGCGATTTATGAGGGACGCGAGTTTACCACGGCCGGCGGCCTGGCGAGCTACGGCACGAGCCTCGCCGATGCCTATCGTCAGGCCGGCATTTACGTCGGCCGGATTCTCGGGGGCGAGAAGCCTGCCGATCTGCCTGTCGTGCAGCCAACCAAGTTCGAGTTCGTGATCAACCTGAAGACTGCGAAGACGCTAAGACTCGACGTGCCGCCCGGACTGTTAGCCAGCGCCGACGAGATCATCGAATAAGACGTTCGATCCATGTTTGGTCCGGGCCCTTATGAGGCTCGATCTTCAAGGATTTGAAGCAAGCGCCTTCTCATAGGGATATATCAACTTGCCCGACTCGTATTCAGTGGGTGCCACCACCACCTGGGTCGAGATGTCCTTGAACTGGACCAGGTCATTGCTCTTGATGTTCTGGAATTGGACCTGCAGTATGCGCGACTGCACCCATTCGCCGTTACTGGCGAACCTCACGTCGCCAAGCACGGTTGTAAAGGTGTTGGCGCGCATGTAGTCGCCGAGCTTGGAGTCGTCGAGGCTCGTGGTTGCCACGACGGCCTGCTGCAGGACCTGCAACTGGGCATAGGCCCACGGCACCATGTAGTAGCCGAGCACATCAATGCCTTCGACCGCGGCGCGCGCTCGATACTTCTTCATCAGGTCGTCAACGCCTGCGAACTGCATCTTCGGAACCGGTAGCCAGTAGTCGTAATTGGTCCAGCCGTTGAGCAGCGGACCGAGCCGAGCCTTGATCGCCGTGCTCTGCAGGCCGACCATGGCACCACCGATCATTTTCGGCCTGAAGCCTACCTCGTTAACCGCCCGCACCATGCCGACTGAATCGGGCGGATAGGAGCAGATGATCACGAGGTCGGGATTCGTCTCCGCAATCGCCCGCACCACCGGCACGAGGTCGGTGGTTGCCGATGGATATCTGCGGTCATAGACAACGGTGAGGCCGGCTGCCTTGGCATTTTTGCGCGCGCCTTCGCAGGCGTTCAGGCCGAATTCCGCGTCGGCCGCCACGATCGCGACCGTCTTCGGCTTTGGATTCTGCCGCACCGCCAGCTCGAGGAAGCCTTTGGTGAAGGATGTCTTCGGGTCGGGCCCGGTCGGAACCATGCTGAAGTAGTTAGGATAGTTGAATGTGCTGTTCACTGCAGTTCCGAGCAGACCGATGAAGACCTTTTTTCGTTGCATGGCGACCGGCATTGCCGGCGCCAGCATATTAGTGGCGTATGCGCCGACGATCAGATCGACCTTGTCGACATCGAGCAGCTTGGTATAGATGCCCGGCACCGTCGCGGGATTGCTCTGATCATCATAATAAACCAGCTTCACCGGACGGCCGAGAAGCCCGCCTTTGGCATTGGTATCCTCCGCCCAGATCTTCTGGGCGAGCAGCGCGGACTTGCCGTTGGGCGCGAGCCCGCCCGTCAGCGCCATGCTGTAGCCGATCTTGATCGGCTCGCCGGTCTGCGCCGCCGCCGAGTTGGGGACGAAAGCACCGGTGGTAGGGGCCAAGATGGCGAAGAGGGCGCCGGATACCGCGCCCAAAAATCGCCGGATGTTCATCTCAAGTGGCATATGCGATCTAACCAGTCCGGCCAGGATGCACCACGGCTGACGGTTAAGATAAATCGATTTCGGGACAGTTTGACAACACCACAGTTGCGGGCACCGTCAGCTCAGTCAACGCGCACACGCGCGTCGCGGGGATACGGAGCGGCCTGACCGCATTTACTCCGTGGATGTGAAACATGAAGGTTGCCAATGCGCTCGGCATTGCTGTTCCACTAACGCCACTCGCCGCACAATTGAGATGATCGAATAGATGCTGTTTGCTGCGTTGCGCAATCTCGCTCCTGGCGCTGATCGTCGCCGCCGTCGGATGAGCGCAAACCAAAACGGAGGCCGCGAGGCCTCCGTTTTTCATCCGTCGTTCGTCGTAAGCCTCATCCCAGTCGTCCCGCCGCATGCGCGAGCAGGGTGTAGACAAGGCCGGTCTCCGAGGTGAGGTGGCCGCGCAGCGCCTGCGGTCCGCGGTCCTCGCGCGCGACCTCATCGAGCAACCGCTCGAACTCGGTGATGTAGCGGTCGACCGTCTGCTTGAAGCCGCGATCGGCGCGGTACTTGCGGGCGACCTCGTCGAACGCTTTCTGGCCGGCCGGCGTATAGAGCCGCTTGGTGAACGCCTTGCTCTCGCCGCGCTGATAGCGATCCCACATCTCGCCGGCGAGATTGCGGTCCATCAGCCGGCCGATGTCGAGCGACAGCGACTCCAGCGGATTGCCGCTGGCAGGTTGCTGCGGTGCGCGGCCGCGCTGCTGCGGCGACGGCGGAGGCGTGGCCGGTGCAGTGTCGGCGCGGCTCAGAAGGTCGGACAGCCAGCCATCGCCGCCGTTCCCGCCACGGCCCTGGTCGGCCGCCGGGCTGACCGGTGGGGCTTCGGTGCGGCGCGCGGGCATGCCGAGGTCGGGCGGCGGCAGGTTTGAGGCGCTGCTGCCGCCATTGTCCCGCATGCGCACCTCGCCGCGAGCGCCGGCAGCCGCCATGACGGGCTCTTCATGGCGCTGCACGTTCGGACGCACCTGGCTGACGACGTCCATCCCGCGGCCGTGATGGGCCACGATGCGGTTCAGTTCGGCGAGCGCCTCGATCTGGTCGACGATCACCTTGCGCATCTGCGCGGTGCTTTCGGCTGCCTCCTGCGGCATTTCGAGCACGCCGCGGCGCAGCTCGTTGCGAGTCGACTCGAGCTCGCGATGCATCTCGGCAGCCATCTGCTTCATGCTCCCCACCAGGGTGGCGAAACGTTCGGCGGACTGCTTGAACATCGAATCGGCTTCGTCCGTGGTCTGCCGGTAGATGTCGTGCATGGTCTCGACGGTCTGCCGGTGCTCTTCCTCGGAAGCGGCGCGGACCGCCTCGAACTGCCGGCTGATCGCGGCCGATCCCGCGCCGGCGGTCTCGGCGACGACGCGTGCGATGTCGCGGGCGCGCTCCTCGGCCGCGGCCAGCGATTCATCCAGCAGGCTGGTGAAGCGCGACAGACGCTGATCGAGGTCGGCGGTACGCAGGTCGATGGTGGTGACCAGCGATTCCAGCGTGGCCTTGCGCTCGGCGACCGAGGCGGTGGTGGAGCGATTGGCCTGCTCGACCACGGCGGCGGCCTCGACCAGCGTGCGGCCATGGGCGTCGAACTGGGTGGAGAGGCTTCCCAGGTCCTGGAGCGCCTTCCCGGTCTTGTCGTTGAAGATGCCGAGTTGATTTTCGAGCGTCTGCGTCGCCGCGCCGTTGCGCGAGGTGACGTCGTTCATGGCCGAGACGAAATCGGCCACGCGGGTCACGAGCGCGCGCTCCAGCGAGTTGAGGTTGTCGTGGGCGCCGGTCAGCACTTCCTGCAGCAGGATGTTGCCTTCGCGCAGGCGCTCGAACAGCGCGACCGTGTCGGTACGCAGGATCTTCGAGGTTTCCTGCATCTCGGTGACGGCCGCGACCGAGACCTGACGCGATTGCTCGATCGCCACCTTTGACGACTGCTCGAGCTCCTTCAGCGAACGGTTGAGCGCGCCGGTGGCAAGCTCGCCCGCCGAGGTGATGGTGCGCGCAACGTCGTTGCCGTTGCCCATCAACGACTGCGAGAAGGCCTGGCCGCGGTTCTCGATCGATTTCATCGCCTCCGAAGTGACGCGATCGATCTCGCCGGTGAGCTGGCTCGTCTTGACCGATATCGCCTCGACCAGGGTGCCGCGCTTGCCGTCGATCGCCTGCGACAGGCGGTCGGTCTGCTGCTGGACGTAGCTCACGATCTCGTCGGTCTTGCCGGTCATCGCCGAGCCGAAGGTGCTGGAGGCGGCGAGCACCGAGCGCTCGATCTCGGAAGCCGTCGTCTTGACCTTGGAGGAGGCCTCGTTGGACGCGTTGACCAGCGCGTTCTGCGCGTTGAGCGCGCTCGCCTGGATATTGTCGGTGGTGTTCGCCGTGACCGTCGAGAGCGAACGTTCGATCTCGGTCGAGATGACCCGGATCTGGCTTGCCGCATCGGCCGAGGTCGCGGTCAGCGAGCTCTGCGCGTCACGCGCGCTGTTGAGGATCGATGCGGCCGTGTCCGCACCGATCGCCGACAGCGTGCGTTCGACGTCGGCCGCAAGCGACTTGACGTGGTTGGCGGCCTCGGAGGAGGCGGCCACCAGCGTGCCCTGCGCCTCGCGGGCGCCGGCCAGGATCGATGCGGCGGTCGCGGAGCCCGCGGCCGACAATGTCCGCTCGATATCGCCCGACAGCGACTTGATCTGGCTGGCGGCATCGCCCGAGGCGGAGACCAGCGTGGCCTGCGCGTCGCGCGCGCTGGTCAGGATCGAATTGGCGGCACCGGTGCCGACCGAGGTGAGGGCGCGCTCGACTTCGGACGAGACCGTCAGCAGAGATTGTTGCGCGGTGCGGGCGCCGGTCTGGATGGTCTCGCTGGTGTTGACCACGAGGTTGGTCAGCGAACGCTCGGCATCCTCGACATGCGATTTGATGCCGGTCGACAGCAGTTCGGCGCGCGCCATCAGGGCGTCGCTGGCCTGCCGTCCGCTGCTTTCGATGCGGCCCGCCACCGCCTCGACGCGCGAGCCCAGCAGGTCTTCGAACTGCGCAATGCGGGTGTCGAGGTCGGTTGCGACCCCGCCGATCCTGGTCTCGATCCCGGCGTGGATTTCCTGGAACCGCGCCGTGATGGTGTCGGAGAGTTCGTTGCTGCGCCCATCGATGGTGTCGGAGATGTTGCCGATACGGCTGTCGACCGCCGCGATCGCCTGCGCCGTGCCTTCGGTGAGGGAGGTGGTGAGCTGAGCAAGGCGCGAATCGAGCGAGTGGATCACCTGCGCGGCGCCGCCGGTGAGCGAGCTCGTCAGCGTGCCGATGCGGTTGTCGATGGTCTCGGTGACGGTCTTCGAGCGGGTGTCGAAAGTCGTCTCGAGCAGCTTCAGCTTGGTGTCGACAATCTCGGTCACCGAATTCGTGCGCGTCGCGAAAGTGATTTCAAGCGACTTCAGCCGGTTGTCGATGGTCTCGTCGAAGGACTTGATCTTGCCGTCGAGCGAGGTGTCGAGATGCTCGACCCGGCCCTGCAGCGTGGTCTCGAACTGTGCAAGCCGCTGGTCCATCGCCGCGGTGATCTCGCCGCCATTCGAGGTGACCTTGCTGTCGAAATTGTCGACATAGTTTTTCAGCTTCTCGCTGAGGTCCTGGGTGCGCTGGCCCACGCGATCGACGATCTCGCCGCCGAACGTCTTCACCGTGCGGTCGAACTCGGAGATGTGGCGGGTAATCAGCGCGCCCAGCGTGCCGGAGTCGCGGGCGAATTTCTCGGCGAGCTCCGTGCCCTGGTTCTTCATCAACTCGTCGAACGCGTTCATCTGCAGCGACAGCGTGTCGTGCGCGCTTTCGGTCTGGCCGACGACCTTGGCGACCAGCGAGTTGACGGTGGCGTCCAGCGAGTCGCTCGCCTTGTCGCCGGAGGTGAGGATCGAGGTGGCGAGCCGGTTGCCGGCCTCGTCGATCTTGCTGACGAGGTCGCCGCTGCGCAGCTCGAGCTCGAGCAGGAGCGAGTCGGAGGAATTCTTCAGGGAGTCGTGGACCTGCTCGGTGCGGTCGGAGATGCCGTCGACGATGGTGGCGGAGCGCTGCTCGAAATCGCCGGTGATGCGATCGATGCGCTCGTTCAGCAACTCGTGGACGCGGTCGGCGAGATCGACGAATTCGTCGTGCACGTGACCGGTCTTGAAATTGAGGCTGGTGGTCAGGCGCTCGGAAGCGTCGAGCACGGCGCGCGTGGTTTCGTTGCTGGCCTCCTCGAGGCGGTCGAGCAGGTCGCCGCCGCGTTCGCCGAGCGCGAGGATCATGTTGTCGCCGGCGTTGGAGAGCGCCGAGGTGATGTGGGCGCCGCGCTCTTCCAGCGCGCTGGTGATGCTTTTTGCGACTTCGTCGACGCGCGAGGCGATCGCGTCCGAAATCAGCGCGATGTCGTGGCGGAGGTCGATCTGCACGCCGGAAATGGCGCTGCGAACCTGCTCGGCCTGGCCGACCAGGTTGTCGCGCTGATGGGCGATGTCCTGGAGCAGGGCGCGGATGCGCACCTCGTTGTCGGAATAGGCGCGCTCGAGCGCTGCGACCTCGTTGGCAACGAGGGTTTCGAGTTCGCCGGCGCGCGCGATCGCGCGCTCGATGCCGTCGCCCATGGCGGCGACTTCGCGGCGGATCGCCTGGCCGACCGTCACCATGGAGTCGCTGGCCGCGCTTTCGGGATCCGAATAGCGGATCGCGACCTGAGCCATCGACTGCGCGATCATGCGCAGTTCCTGGCCGCGCCAGGCAAGGCTCGCGAGGAAATAGAACAACAGCACCGGCGCAAAGAACAGCGCGGTCAGGCCGGTGATCACGAGCACGCCGCTCGAGCCTTGGCCGATCGAGGCCTTCAGCGCGGGCAGGAAGCTGATGGTAAGAAGAGCGCAGCCGATCAGCCAGACGCTCGCAAACAGGGTCGCGAGCGTGTAGACGTTGCGGGCAGGGCGGCCCTTCTGGATCGCCTGCAGGATCTGGCCGATGGTCTCGCGGTCGTCATTGGCGGGGCGACGCGACGTGGTCGCCTGGCGCGGCTCCTCGATCGGCTCGAAGGTCGGCATGTCCACGCGGGAAGCACGCGGCTCGCGCGCCTCGAAACCCGGTTCGTTGAAAGTCGTCTCGTTGTAAGCGGGCGTGGCCGATGGGTTTGGTGGCGCGATCTCGTCGCGCGGGGCGGACCGGCTGGTATCAGCGGTTGGATCGCTGATGTTCAGCGCCTCCTGAATGGCAGAAAGCGCAACCTCAGTAGGGTCTTTGACCTTCTTGGGATTGTTCGCCATGTGAGTCTGAGCCCCCTCTTCACTTAATACGCGTGTCCCCGGCGAGCGCTGCGCGAGTGCCCCCGCAACCCCCGATGTCGCCGTCAGCCCCCATGCGTGTCGAAGCGCCGCCCCCGCGTGAAGCGCTTGTCCGCTGGCCCGCCGGCATCCTATTGGCTGCTCGATGCGAATGAAATGGCCGTGGTTAATACAATCTTCATCATCGTTAACAGCACAAGCCCGTAAGGCATTAAAAGTGCACGAAATTCCCAGCTGCTTTTGTGAATTGCGGCGACTTCCCGTCAAAACCGCGTCAAATTCGCGGCCAGTACGCGAAACGTTCCGTTAACCATATTCTCCGTTGCGGAAGAAGGGCACCGGTAACGGCAAGGGAAAAGCGGCGGGTTTGCGGCTTTAATTCCCAGCTTCACTCCGACGGACTGATCCGGATGCCTACTTCGCTGCCTGTTTCCGCCGACTGCCCGGTGGATTTCGATCACCTGAAGCGCATGACGCTCGGCGAGGAAGCGCTCGAGCGCGAGGTGCTTCGGATGTTCCTGAAGCAGGCAACACGCCTGCTCGATGCGCTGGCGGGCTTACCGGCCGAAACGTCCACGCTCACGCACACCCTGAAAGGCTCGGCGAGGGCGATCGGCGCCTTTCGCCTCGCGGACCGCGCTGCCGCATTGGAGGAGGTCGCCCGCAACGGCGGCGATCTCGCAGCGCCGCTTGCGGCGCTCGAGGCGGCGGTAGCGGAAGCGTGCGGAGCGATCGATGCGCGGCTCGGCCGGTCCTGATCCGGACCCCCGGCTGGCCGCCATTCAGAGCGCTTTTCCGGCAGGCCCATCCCTAGCGCTCCTCAAATCGACCCGTTATAGGACTGCCCGGACCTTCTTCATCGGTAACACGAGCAATCATGGCCAAGATCAACTTTGTCGACCATAACGGCGAAACCCGCACTGTCGACGTCGAGAACGGCGCGACCGTCATGGAAGCGGCAATCCGTAACGCGATCCCGGGTATCGAGGCGGAATGCGGCGGCGCATGCGCTTGCGCGACCTGCCATGTTTATGTCGACGAAGCCTGGCGCGAGAAAGTCGGCGGGCCCACGCCGATGGAAGAGGACATGCTCGATTTCGGCTTCGACGTGCGTCCCAATTCGCGGCTGTCCTGCCAGATCAAGGTCAGCGACGAGCTCGACGGCCTCACCGTCTCCACGCCCGAGCGTCAGGCTTGAAGCGAGGCCTCTTTGTTTACGCATGATCTCCGCGCAAACGCTCCGCGTTCGTCGCGAGGGAAAGCCGCTGCACGCTTTTCGGATCATGCGCTAGAATTTCGGCTGGACGATCTCGACACCTCTGCGCAGCCACGGCTGAAAAGCTGCGACGATGTCCGCTGTCAGCGGCATCGGCTTGTGCGTTCCGGCATCGATCAGCACGCTGACCGACTGCGCGGACGCCACGCATTTTCCCTGCGAGAAAACCACCTGGTCGAATGTCACCGAGGTGCGGCCGAATTTGACCAGTCCCAGTCCCATTTCGATTCCACCCGGCCAGCGCAGCTCGGCGCGGAAATGCATGTCGAGCCGCACCATCATCCAGGAAAATCCGTCCGGCATCAGGCCTCGCGAGCGGTCCTTCATCAGCGTGACGCGGCCGGTCTCGAAATAACTCGCATATACCGCGTTGTTGACGTGCTGGTTCGGATCGAGATCGGCGTAACGCACGTTGTCCGTAATCCGATAGGGAAAATCCGCCAGCCGCGGCTCGGCGTCCGAACGTAACGGTGCATTCACAGGCGTTGGTCTCCGAAAGTTTCTCCCTGTTACTACCCGCTTGGTGGCCTGCGGCAAGGGCCCGCGCGACGGGGCAGGCGGTCATTTATGGGCTTTCCTGATCTCGCCTGGTTGGCTAGACAGGCGGTCGCCCCCAAAGCTGTTTCCTTTCAAGGGCCATCCAACCGAAAAGAAGCGACATGAGCGAAGCGATCAAAACCGATGTGCTGATTATTGGCGCGGGTCCGTGCGGGCTGTTTGCCGTTTTCGAACTGGGTCTGCTCGACATGAAGGTGCATCTGGTCGACATCCTCGACAAGATCGGCGGCCAGTGCGCCGAGCTCTATCCGGAGAAGCCGATCTACGACATTCCCGGCATTCCCTTCGTCACGGGGCAGGGGCTGACGGACGCGCTGATGGAGCAGATCAAGCCGTTCGCGCCGACCTTCCATCTGAACGAGATGGTGGAGAAGGTCGAGAAGATCGGCGACCCCGGTTTCCGAGTCACGACCGACGGCGGCAAGGTGTTCGAGTGCAAGGTGCTCGTGATCTCGGCCGGCGGCGGCTCGTTCCAGCCGAAGCGTCCGCCGGTGCCGGGCATCGAAGCCTATGAAGGCTCGTCGGTGTTCTACTCCGTGCGCAAGATGGAGCAGTTCCGCGACAAGGAGCTCCTGATCGTCGGTGGCGGCGACTCTGCGCTCGACTGGACGCTCAATCTGCATCCGATCGCAAAGAGCGTGACGCTGCTGCACCGTCGCGACGAATTCCGTGCTGCGCCCCACAGCGTCGAGCAGATGCGCGCGCTGGTCTCCTCCGGCAAGCTGGATCTGAAGCTCGGACAGGTCACCGCGCTCGAAGGCGAGGGCGGCAAGCTCAAGGGCGCGACCATCAAGGGCAACGACAACAGCGTCGCGAAGATCTCCTGCGATACCATGCTGCCGTTCTTCGGGCTCACCATGAAGCTCGGCCCGGTCGCGAACTGGGGGATCGAGCTCGAGCACAATCTGGTGCCGGTCGAGACGAGCGCGTTCGAGACCAGCGTGCCCGGCATCTTCGCCATCGGCGACATCAACACCTATCCGGGCAAGCTCAAGCTGATCCTGTGCGGCTTCCACGAAGGGGCGCTGATGGCGCAGAAGGCGCATCGCTATGTCTACCCGGACAAGCGGCTGGTGTTCCAGTACACGACGTCGTCGTCGAGCCTGCAGAAGAAGCTCGGGGTGAGCTGATTCCAACCGAAATGTGACCGCGCGGTGGATTTGGGACATCAGTGCCTGCTGCACAGGCACATTACCGCTTGGCAATCTGGCCTTCCGCCACTGGAACGGTCCTCGAAATGGCCGTAGTCTCCGGCCATTCAATTTATGGATTGATCAGGTGATGACGATGCGGAAAACGCTATCCCAATTTCGGCTGAAATCTGCGCTCGCAGGCCTTGCGATCGCTGTTGCCGGTGTCCCGGCGGCGCGGGCCTTCGATCCGACCTCGGCCGCGGGACTATGGCAGAAAATCGAGGACGGCAAGCCGGTCGGCTGGTTCCTGGTGGTCGATCATAACGGCATATTCGAGGGCATCATCGCCAAGATGTTTCCGCAGCCAAACGACCCGCTCGACCCGGTCTGCTCGAAATGCACCGATGATCGCAAGGACATGCCGTGGCTCGGCATTCCCTTCATCCGCGACATGAAGCGCAACGGCCTCAAATACGAGAACGGCAACGTGCTCGATCCGCGCGACGGCAAGGTCTATAGCGCGAAGATGACGCTGAGCCCCGATGGCCAGACGCTGGTCATGCGCGGCTTCCTCGGCATCTCCCTGCTCGGCAAGGACGAGACGTGGAATCGGCTGCCGGATACGGCGGTGGCGCAACTCGATCCCGTGATCGTGCAGAAATATCTGCCGGCGCCAGCCGTGGCGGCGAAGCCGCCCGCGGGCAAGAAGGCAGCGCCCGTTCGCTAGTTCGGATTCGAATTTCGGACATCGTTGCCGCCGACGGCATGGCGCGGTCGGTCGGGCAAGGCTTGCAACCGCAGGAAGCAGGCGCAAACGAACTGACACGCTTGCCCCTGCGCCATTATGGACCAGCGCGCCATGCCTCGATCTGCCCTAACCTCGACCTGGGCGGGTTCGCAACTATTCGGCCCGCCGGGCTGACACTGCTGAGATGCTTCGAGTATATTCCTGGGGCATGAGCAGGAGGGCTGTTGTGAAGACGAACATATCGGGATGCATGCTGCTGATGTGCGGGCTGCTTTTGAGCGATGCCGCGATCGCGCAGCAGGCAAACGTGAAGTGCACCCAGGCCAGCCAGGCGAATGCCGCGCAGACCTTGCAGTGCGAGGGTGGCGTCACCATCGTCGCGGAGAACGGTGCGCAATACTTGCTGGGCGACGCCAATCATGATGGCCGCATCGACTCCGTCGAGCTGAACGGCAAGGCTCTCCTGCTAGATGTTCAAGGCAAATCGGGCGGCAGGAAATTCCAGGTCAACACACCGCAGGCCATCGCGGCCGTACGCGGTACGCGCTGGGCCGTTGACGTGGCGGAAGGCAAGACGTCCGTCCTTGTGGTCCATGGCAGGGTCAAGGTTGGACGCCGGTCGCCCGGTGATCGTCAGGTTGTGCTTGGGCCGGGCGAGGGGGTAGATGTGGAGGCGTCGGCTCCACTGGTCGTGAAGCGTTGGGCACCCGCTCGCGTCAGCGCGCTGATGGCGAGGCTCGGACAGTAAAAGCGGCAAATGGGCAGACGGCTGAAAAATCTGGTCGCCGTCATTCTCGCCGGACTGTGGGGAGCTTTCATATGGTCGGCTCACGCCCAGGGCCATCTGGCGTTTCTCGATCGGGTCGAGGCCGCCATTACCGACCTTCGGACGATCCTGCGGGGCGTGAAGCAGCCGCCGGATGAGGTCACCATCGTCGAGATCGACGATTCGCTGGTGAAGCAGGCGGGCAGCTTCCCGTTGCCCCGGCGCGAACTCGGCCGCCTCGTGCAGACGATCGTGCGGCTGAAACCCCGGGTGATCGCGCTTGATATCCTGCTGCTGGACAAGGGATCCGAGGAGGGAGACGATGCCTTGGCTGATGCGCTGGGGGCCGGCACGAGCGTCATTGCGGCCGCGGCGCTGTTCCCGGAATCGCGTCAAGCCATCGATGTCGAGCACCGCGACGACCCGATCGCAGGTCTGCCCAAGGCCGAGAAATTTCTCCTTCCACTGAAGAAATTTTCCGACCACGCCCAGATCGGCGTCGTCAATCTGGGGACGGGTACGGATCGAACCGGCACGCCGCGTTCGATGCCGATGCTGTTCCGGACCAGCGACGGTGTCGAGATGTCGTTGCCGCTGCGTGTGGCGGCGCTGGCGACCGCGAGCCATCCCACCATCGAGCCGCATCGATTGTCCTTGGGCCGATTGTCGATTCCGACCGATAGCGATTTTGCCGCCCCGATCGTGTTCTATGGTCCGCGCCGAACGATCCGGACGATCAGCGCCCGCGCCCTGCTGGCGGGAGAGACGGATCCCAAAGCGATAGAGAACAGAATCGTGGTTCTCGGCAGCACGGTGACCGGCGGCGGGGACGTCTTCTCGACGCCTTTCGAGCCGGTCATGCCCGGGGTCGAAGTCGTCTCGACGGCGATCGCGCAGCTCATTTCAGGCGACGTCCTGCGACGAGACCGGTCGGTGCAGATCGTGGACGGACTGGCGACCGTTCTCCTGCCGATGCTTCTGGTCGGCATGCTGGCATGGCGTCGCAGCACGGCGGGCATTTTGGCGGTGGCAGCCGTTGGTCTTGGCTGGATGTCCGCGACCTGGTTGGCGTTTTCATCGGGAGTTTGGCTGAACACGGCATTGCCGATCGCCAGCATGGCGCCGCCGGTCCTTCTCTTCGGCGCCATTCAGCTCTGGTCCGGCCGACGGCAGGCGCAATATTTTGCAATGAAAAGCCGGCTGCTCGGCGAATTCCAAGCTCCCGATGTTCAGGAGTGGCTGACCCGCAATCCTCACTTCCTTGCCAAGCCGGTTAGTCAGAATGCCGCGATCATCTTCATCGACCTGTCGGGTTTCACCTCTCTCAGCGAGGCGGCTGGGCCCCGTGCTGTGCAGGAGCTGCTGAGGAATTTCCATGCGCTGGTCGATCACGAAGTCGTCTCGAGCCGGGGAACCGTCATCGGCTTTCAAGGCGATGGCGCGATGATCCTGTTCGGCCTGCCGGAGGCAGCTCCGGACGATGCTATCAGGGCCGCAGACTGCGCCGTCCGGCTTTGCGTCGCCACCCGGCAATGGCTGACATCGCTTCCGGTCTCGATCGCATCCCAGCTCGGCTTCAAGGTCGGCGCGCATTTCGGCGCCATCGTCGCTTCCCGCCTCGGCGGCGAGAGCCATCACCACATCACGGCGACTGGCGACACCGTCAATGTGGCGAGCCGCCTGATGGGAATAGCGGCGCAGCACGACGTTCAATTGGCGGTCGGCGATGAATTGCTGCGTGCGGCAGGGGCGGACTGCGCATTGCTGAAAACAGGCACGCTATATGGGCCTCATGAAGCCCCTGTCCGGGGCCGCTCGGCAACAGTGACGACATGGCTTTGGAAAGGCCCTTAGCGCCAGGAGTACCCGGCCGTTCGTTTGATCACTCGGCATATGATGTACAGGAAGGCGGGGCACACAGGTCGCCCGGCCTACTGCTGCGCCGATCCCGCTCCTGCCGGCGACAGCGGCTCGCGCTGCACGGCGGGCTCGGCTGCGTCCAGTTGCAGCACATAGGCGGCGGCCGGCAGCACCGCGTCGGCCATCGCGGCGTGGCCTTCGGCGGAGGGATGCACCGCGCCGCCATAGACCGCCGACAGCACGCCCCAGGTCGCGTCATGGATGTCTGCCGGCTGCATCGATGTCGGCAACCCCTGCGGATAGGTCATCGCTGCAAAATAGCTGTCGTTGGCGTCGCGAATCCAGCGCGCGCGCGGAAGATAGGCGCGATACTCGCCGGCGCTGCGGCCGCACACCAGCGGCTGGCTTGCGGAATTGACGATATCGGGATCGAAGCTCTCGCCCTTGGGCGAGAAACATTGCCGGTCGAATTCGGGATCGCTTTCGGAACGCGCGCAAAAGCCGTGATCGTTGAACGCGGCCTGGTGCGCCTCCACGAAGGTCATGCGGTCGCCTTGCGGATCGCGGCACAGGATGCCGCCCTGGCACAACGCGAGCCCCTTCAGTTGCGGCAGGAATTCGTTCTGCACGAAGCCCGAGACATTGGCGAGCCGCTGCGGATCGGCGTTGAAGGAGGGATGGATGTCGAAGCCGGCGCGTCCGCCCGGGCAGGGCGCTCCGCCTCCCGCGAGCGCGGGGTTGGCATAGGAGGTGTAGACGACATGCGAGAGGTCGCCGACCAGCGGCCGCAGCGCGTCGCGCAGCTTGGAAAATCCCTGCGGCAGATCCCGCGCCAGCGCCGTACGGGCGTCGTCGACCGAGGCCATCACGCCGGTGCGGCGGAACAGCGCCCGTTCGGTCGTGGTGTCGACGATGACGTCGGCGACGAGGCCGGAGAAATAGATGTCGTTGGCGCCGATCGACAGCAGCACGAGGTCGAGGTTGCGGTCAGCCTGGCGGCGCTTGGCCGCGGTGACGGCGGCGCGCAGTTCGGCAAGCTGGCCGTTGATGCCGACCTGGCAGGTGGTGCTCGACTTGCTCGGCGGACATTCGCGGGCGCGCTGGCTGCCGAACAATCCGTCGGCGATGGTGGCGCCGGTGCAGGCGAGCGGCAGATAGGTCACGGCGATGTGCGGATATTGCACGGCGAGCGCGAGCGCGGCGCGCGTCTGGTAGCTGTAGAGCGAACGGTGGCACGCGGCGTTGAGCCACAGCGCGCCATAGCGCTGCCAGTTCGACAGCGAGTCCGGCGCCTCGCAGGCGCGCCCGCCCTTGTAGCCGGCGCGGCTCGGCCGGTAATATTGCGCCGACGCCGATCCCAGATAATAGCGGAAGCAGAAGCCTTCATCGGACAGCGCGACGGCGCGGTCGGGATTGCCTTCGCCGGAGGCGATGCTGTCGCCAAGCCCGGCGATGAAGATGTCGCGCACCCTGATCTCGGCCGAAATCCTTTGCGTGGGCTCCGAACCGGAGGAGACTTCAACGGCGGCGACCGTCTGCCGGCCATAGCGGACGCGCAGGTTGACCGGTTCAGCGCAGTCGAAAGTCGACTTCTGCGGGCCGTCGCCGTCGTCGAACGACCAGGCGCAGGTGGCGCCGACCGGGACCTCGCCGGTGAGGTGGACCACGATCGGATGGTCGATCGGGGTGAGGTAGTTTTCCTTGACGTTGTCGCGCGTGCAGGGGTCGGCGATCTTTCCCTGCAGATCGATGCAGAGGCGGTTGACCATGTTGCGCGCCCAGCCGCGGCCGTCGCTCTGCACTTCCAACGCATCCTCGGAGGCGAGGATGCTGCGCCCGCGCAGGCTTTCAGCGTGGAGCTGGAAGTCGCGCTCCTCGCGGAACAGGCGGAAGCGGTTCCTGACCTCCCAGGAAATCTGCAGGGGCGAGCTGGCGGCGGTCTGCTGCGCCGCCGCATGTGGCACAGGCAGCGTCCAAAGCGCCCCGCCAAGCAGCGCCCCCAAAATGACCGAACGAAGCGTAAAGCGGCTCATGGCGCGCCTTTGACGTTACAGTTGGGGCGGAAATAAGAGTATTCGCCTCAGACCAATATACCGTGAATCAGGCCTGCGACTTCCGGCGTTTCACCGGCTGCGCGACCGCGGCCGGCGCGGGTACCGGGGCCGGTTTGGCCGCGGTCATGGGGACGCAATTGCCCCCGCCATTGTCGCTGCCCCTGCGGCGCCCCTGCCAGGGCTCGACCACGTTGAGCCAGAGCTCGCGCGTTCCCATGATCGAGATCGCGATCGCAAACGGGATCACGAAATAGAGCACGCGGAACACCAGCAGCGTCGCCAAGAGCTGTTCCCGCCCGAACTGCGGCAGCGCCACCAGCATCGCGGCGTCGAACACGCCGAGGCTGCCCGGCGCGTGGCTGGCGAAGCCGAGCAGGGTCGCCAGGATGAACACCACCGACAGCGACATGAAATCGATATGCGGCTGCGCAGGTATCAGGAGATACATCGCGGTCGCGCAAAAACCGAGATCGACCACGCCGATCAGGACCTGCACCAGCGTGAGCCTCGCCGACGGCAGCACGACCTTCCAGCCGTTCTGCCCGAGCTGACGCCGCTCCTTTCCGGTCATGAGCCACACGAAATAGACAGCGATTCCGGCGAGGCAACCGAGCGCGATCAGGCGGTTCATCGCCGCCGGCAACAGATCCATGTCCGAGGCCGCGGCCGGGTGATAGGCCATGCCGACGCCGAGCACGACGAGATTGCCGAGCCAGAAGGTCAGACCGGAAATAAAGCAGATCTTTGCGACGTCGATGGCGTTGAGCCCGTAGTCGGAATAGATCCGAAAACGGATCGCGCCGCCGGTGAAGACGGTGGCGCCGATATTGTGGCCGATCGAATAGCTGCAGAAGCTCGACAGCGCGGCGATGCGATAGGGCACATGCTTTTTGCCGATCGTGCGCAGCGCGAAGAAATCATAGAAGGTGAGCGTGCCGAATGCGCAGACCACGCACAGCGCGGCCAGCGCGATATGGCCCGGCGGAATCTCCGTCAGCGCGGTCAGGATAACGCCGGTGTCGACGCCCTTCAGCGTATGGACGAGAGTCCTGATCGCAAGGGCAATGATGAGCAGGCTCGCCGCAACACCCAGCCTTTTCCAGCCGATCCATTTCTTGAAGCCACGCTGGAGCGCGGTCAGCAGTCCTCGCATTCATCCTCCCGGCAGAGCGGTACGATCTTAAGAGAGCCCGTTCGAGCCACCGATCGAACTCCGTGGCCGATCGCTCCGTATCCCGAAGTTCCACATAGTGCAAAAAGGTCGCTTTGTGCAGTCCTTGACAACGCTGGTGCAGGCCCCGGATGAACGCAGCCTCCGCCTCGAAAGCGGCCCTCGGGCAGCCAAAAGGCGCGGAATCCAAGGCCGATCTTCGGATTATTTCCCCTGACTTTTCCGCGCCATTCATCGACTACCTGCGAGTTGTTTGCACCTTTTGACAACCGCATCTGTCCCCCCAATCGTTGGGACAAAAGGTCGCGTGGGTTCCTACGACCCACGGCCTGCGCGCGACGCATGGCTCGCGTCTGCCAGTCTCTGATTGTGAGCAAATTGATACCGTTGAATGTTAACCAACTTGGCCGTGCTCGGATGGAACCCGATGGAACTTTTTGCGGCTGCTTCTGAAGCAAAACCGCCTGAAAATTCGTGCGTTCACAGGCCTTCGAACCGTATTCAAAGCAATTGTTCACCATCGGATAAAGGAAGCAGCGACAATTAACGTTGTTGAATGAGGGTCTGCGCTTTCTCGAACTCCATTGAAATTGGAATTTGGACCGGGGCGAGCGATGTACGCGGTATTGACCTGCTTGAGCACCGAGCACGACTGGCGGCTGGTCGTGCTGGCCGGCGCCGTCTGCTTTCTGGCAAGTGCGGTCGCCATCAGCCTGTTCGATCGGGCGCGGGCGTCGCAGGGGCGTTCGCGGGTGCTCTGGATTGCCCTCGACGCGGCGGTGAGCGGTTGCGGCATCTGGGCCACGCATTTCATCGCCATTCTGGCCTATGACCCCGGCACCGGCGCCGGATATTCCATCCGCGTGACCGTGCTCTCGCTGATCTTTGCCGTCGCGATCACCGGGATCGGCCTTTCCATCGCGCTTGCGGACCCACGGCGCGCGTTCGCAGCGATCGGCGGCGCGGTGGTCGGCATCGGCGTCGCAGCCATGCATTACACCGGCATGATGGCGCTGGAACTGCCGGCGCGTATCGCCTGGTCGCTCGACATCGTAGCCGCCTCGGTCGTGTTCGGCAGTCTGTTCGGCGCGGCCGCGCTGGTGGTTGCCTCGAGCCGCGGCGGGTTTGGCCGTGCCGTCGTAGCGGCCGTGCTGCTGACCGTCGCCATCGTCTCGCATCATTTCACGGCGATGGGTGCCGTGACGCTGGTCCCAGATCCGACGCTGGTCTCCGAAGCAATAGCGATTTCGCCTGCCGCGCTTTCGTTTCTGGTCGCGGGCTCGGCGGTCGTTATTCTCGTCATCTCGCTGTCGGTGGCCGCGATGGACCGTCGCGCAAAGAGCGCGCTTCGCGAGCAGAAGATGCTGCTCGACAGCGCGCTGGAGAACATGTCGCAGGGTCTGTCGATGTTCGACGCCGAAGGCCGCATCCTTCTGTTCAACGAACGCTACATGGCCATGACCGGTCGAACGGACGCGGAGCTGAGGGGACGATCGCTGCTCGACGTCCTGCGCGAGCAGAAGGCTGCCGGCCGCTGGCAGGGAGAGCCCGACGAGTTCTTCGCCAGGCTGGTTGCGGATGCGCAGGCCGGCCGGAGCGCGACCAGGGTGCTGGAGCAGCGCGGGCGGTCGATGCGGATCGTCACTCAACCGATGAAAAGCGGCGGCTGGGTCGCGACCTTCGAGGACATCACGGAGTGGGAGCGAGCCCAGGCGCAGATCTCGCACATGGCGCGCCACGATGCGCTCACCGGTTTGCCGAATCGCACACTGTTCCGCGAAGAGCTCGAGCGCGGGCTGAAACTCGCCAAGCGCAACGACCAGCTCGCCGTCCTCTGTCTCGACCTCGACCATTTCAAGAGGATCAACGATTCGCTCGGCCATCCGATTGGCGATGAGCTTCTGATCGAGGTCGCTTCCCGCCTCGGTGGCTGTCTCGGCTCGGGCGACACGGTGGCGCGGCTCGGCGGCGATGAATTTGCAATCGTCCAGTTCTGCGATGGATGCGAACCGACGGCGGTCTCGGCGCTCGCGAGCCGCATCGTCGAGGTTGTCTCCGCGCCATACGAGATTCAGGGCCATCAGATCATTATCGGCGTCAGCATCGGTGTTTCACTCGCGCCCGACGACGGCGACAACCCGGACGAGTTGCTCAAGAACGCCGACCTCGCGCTCTACCGCGCCAAGGCGGACGGCCGCAGCACCTACCGCTTCTTCGAGGCGGGCATGGATGCGCGCGCCCAGGCCCGCCGGCTGCTCGAGATGGACCTGCGACTCGCTTTGCAGCGGAACGAATTCGAGGTGCATTACCAGCCGATCCGCGACATCGCGACCGGCGAGATCGCGGTGTGCGAGGCGCTGGTGCGCTGGCGGCATCCGGAGCGCGGCCTGGTCGCGCCGGTGAATTTCATTCCGCTCGCCGAGGAGACCGGCCTGATCGGACAGCTCGGCGACTGGGTCCTGCGCCGGGCCTGCCTCGACGCGGCCAAATGGTCGACGGCCTGCGTCGCGGTCAATCTCTCGCCGGTGCAGTTCCGCAATCGCGATTTGGTCGCGACCGTGAAGGATGCGCTGGCGCAAGCCGGGTTGCCGGCCGATCGCCTCGAGCTCGAGATCACCGAATCCGTTCTGCTGCAGAACAGCGAGGGCACCCGCGCGATGCTGCATTCGCTGCGGCGGCTCGGCGTCAGGATTTCGCTCGACGATTTCGGCACCGGCTATTCGTCGCTGAGCTATTTGCGCAGCTTCCCGTTCGACAAGATCAAGATCGACCGCTCCTTCGTCAGCGAGATCGCGACGGGCAAGGACTCTCTTGCGATCATCCGCGCGGTGACCGGCCTCGGCAAGAGTCTGGGCATCACCACGACCGCGGAGGGCGTCGAGACCGAGGCGCAGCTCGATCTGCTCAGCCGCGAGGGCTGCACCCAGGCGCAGGGCTATCTGATCAGCAAGCCGCGTCCGATCGCCGAGGTCGAGCACCTGCTGATCCATTCTCGCCAGGTCGCGGTGGCGTAAGGCGCGCAGCGGCGCGCGGCGAGAGGAGGGGCGGCCTTAGGCCTTGCGCAGCGCGAAATGCGAGCCGCAGAACGCCATCACCGCGCCCAGGCACAAAGCGGCGATCCCGGCCAGCACGCCCGAAATGGTCGGGATCGCGCTCGGCGCGGCGGCCGCCTGACCTGCGCCGGCCAGCAGCAATACGCCGACCGCGATCAGGAATTGCCGCATCCGCCGCGGGATCTGTCCCGAGACGGCGCTGTGCATCAGGCTCGCGGTAAAATAACCGCCGGAGAATGCGACGGTCGCAATCATCCACCAGGCGATCGCAGCACCCGCCGGCATGAAGCTCTGCGTATCCGACCGCCAGAGGCCGCCAAGGTCGAGGCCATAGCGCGCGAACAGCATGTGAACGGCGAGCGCCAGCAGCACCCCGGAAATCACCGCGCCGCCAAGGATCAGTCGGCGTGGAAAAAAGTTCGTCTCGGCCATGGGGCACTTGTAGGATAAAGCCGGCTCGTATCGCAAGCGCCGGAAACGTCAATGCAGGAACAGATGACCGATGCTCCCGTCGTGAGCTACGCCTTCAAGGCGTCGCTGATCGGGACCGCGCACCGGTTCGAATTGACGGAAGCGGGACTTTCCTGGCGGCTCGCCGGCCGTTCCGGCACGTGGCCCTATACCGACATATCCGCGATCCGGCTGTCGTTCCGTCCGGTATGGATGCAGGCCCATCGCTTTCGTGCCGATATCAGCCACAAGAGCGGGGCGCGCTTCTCCATCGTGTCGACGTCCTGGCAGACGGCTGCGCTGATGGCGACGCAGGACAATGGCTACCGGGATTTCCTCGTCGCGCTGCATCGACGCATGGCCGAGAGCGGCAGCAGCGCGGAACTCACCGGCGGTCTCGGACGAATAACCTACGCCGCGGCGCTTTTGCTCGTGGTGGCGGTTGGCACGATGCTGCTCGGCCTCTTCATTCGCGCACTCGTGATCGGCGAATACGCCGGCGCGTTGTTCTTTCTCGGCTTTGCGGCACTGTTCGGCTGGCAGATCGGAGGCTTTGTCCGGCGCAACCGGCCGACCAGCTATTCTTTCGAGCATTTGCCGGCCGAATTGTTGCCGTGACGTGGTGCAGCGCGCCGCCAAATGCCGCAGAACTTCAACTTGACCTTTTGATCAATTCAACTCAGGATTGATGCTATCCAGGGCTGCACGACGTCTCGATTTCAAGAAGTCTATTTTAGAACATTCGCTTTTCTGCTTGTGCCGGATTTGCCGGCAAGACGATTGATCCAACGATTGATTTCATCGGAGGCCGCGCCATGAGGCTGTTTCCACCGACCCGCCGTGACGTTCTTCTGAAATTTGGTGCCGCCATGACGGCTCTGGCGATCGCCTCGCTGGCGCCGCCGCGGGCGTTTGCACAAGGGACGATCCGCAAGCGCAAGAACATCGAGGGCCTGAGCTCCGACGAGCTCTCCATCTACAAGCACGCCATCCAGGTCCTCAAGGACCATTCGTCCGATCCCAACGATCCCAAAGGGTATGCCTACTGGGCCGCGCTGCATGACCTGTTCGACGAGTCCATTCATTCCGGCTGCGCGCATTTCTCGGAGAAATTCTTCCCCTGGCACCGGCGCTATCTCTACGACTTTGAAGTCGCGCTGCAGAACAGCGACCCACCGGCCACCAAGGACGTGATGATTCCGTATTGGGACTGGACCACCAAAACGACGAGCGGCTCAAATTATCCGGCCGCCTTCGAGGATCGCGCATCGCCGCTGTTCGACGGCACGCGATTTACCATTTCCCAGCCGCCCTGGGATCCCGATGACATCCGCACCATGGTCAGGGAGCCGGATTGGAGCCTGTTTGCCGGCAAGCCCGATCCCTCCAACGGCTTCGGCCGCAATCCGGGCTCGGTCGAATTCGGACCGCACAATACGCTGCACACCAACATCAGTCGCGATATGGCCGACCCGCAGAGCGCGGTACAGGATTCGATCTTCTGGTCGTTCCATTCCGGCATCGACCTGTGCTGGTCGAGGTGGCAGCATCTCCACCTTAGCGACACGCGGCCGCAACCCTTCTTCGATTCGGAGGCCGTGCTCTGGTTCCAGGACCGTTCCTTCACCGTGGGCAGCACGGCAAAGACGACGGATTATTTCTACGACTATGACTACGACTATTCCGCTGACGGGTCGGCCGGTGTGGCGGCGACGCCGACGGTCGTGGCGCAGGCTTCGATCACCGGGCCACCGAGGAGCGTGATTCCCTTCGCGGCGGGTCCGGAAAAGGACCGGAATATGACCATGGAGCCGACGAAGGCTTCTTCGTCGAGCGAGGTGCTTCGGCTCGCCGACGTGAAGTATTTCGGCAACCGCAGCTACCGGCTCAATCTCTACCTGCATCCGAAGACGGTGGACGTCACCTCGCTCGACGCCAATGCCCGCCAGGAATATCTCATGCGCACCATCACGCTGTGGAAGGCGCATCACGACGGCACGGCGGAAATGTTCGTCAGGCCGACACCGGCGCAAGCCGGGCATCTGGGCGAGGGTTGGGTGGTGACGATCCAGAGCGAGGACGTCGTCAGGGAGCCCGCCGCTCCGACGGCTCACACCGGACATGCCGAGGCCGCCGTGCCGGCGCTGCCTCCGACGTCTGCGCTGGTCAAATCCCTCGAGTTGCAGGAGCGATAGATGACGGAACGTTCTCCGGTTTTCGAGCTG
>Ga0134125_10002387_pt1 | contig 22322 bp, 21 predicted proteins | sample KB31751_FD_96464 | JGI IMG/M metagenome (GOLD analysis project Ga0134125, IMG submission 96464) | Terrestrial soil microbial communities with excess Nitrogen fertilizer from Kellogg Biological Station, Michigan, USA - KB3-175-1 | ecosystem: Environmental > Terrestrial > Soil > Unclassified ... | reverse complement strand
GAGCGTTCCAAAGGCATCTTATGGGATGGAACGGCATCTTTTAAACAGTGCCTCTGTCGCTACAGATCATCTGGCTTTTCGTGCTGGCGATTCCGATCGCCTGCGTCGCCTGGACCATTACCCATGAAGAGATTTTCCGGGAACCGCGCGAATTCTGCGCAAACCAGAGTGAAAGCAACTCAAACCTCATTCTCCGAAAATGCTTTTTTGTTTTCACGTGTGAGTACTGCTTCAGCCACTACGTCACCATCCTTTTTGTGGCTTTGACGCGCTACAAACTGCTCTTTGACGACTGGCGCGGGTACCTGATCGGAGGCCTCGCTCTGGTGTGGGTGGCCAACCAGTACATGAGCCTGTATGCGCATTTGCGGCTTGATATCCACAAAGAGCGGGTTGAAATCAAACACGTGGAGCAAAAGGTAAAGGACAAGCAGCCGGAACTTCCACGCGCTGCTTAGCCTCATATCCCCGGGAAAACGCATTACGCCGAGTGCTCCAGAGCCGGTTCGAGAGTTGTGGAAATCCTGTCAATATCGCGCAATAAATTCGCTATATGAAGCTCATAAGCTAATTTAATTGGCCGATTAGCGCTGCTCCGCGATAACCTACTTTGTTCAGTCCCCTGACATCCAGGTCATGCGATTTCAAACTCACTTCTGCGGAGAACCATGTCAAACGAACTGCGTAATTTTCTGACCATCTCGTACGACGAACTGGAAGACTTGAACCTCGGCGCCAAGGAGCAGCGCAGGAACCGCGCTGCCACGCACAAGATCCAGGAAGAGCGGCTCAGGTACTTGACCGACGAAAAGCGCATTAAGGCCGTGACGGTCCTGTTCAGCGATCTTGAAGGCCGCCTGCACATGCTCGACTATGACAAAAAGTTCCTCATCAAGAGCTGGGATAACCTGACATTTGACGGGTCTTCCATCCGGGGTTTTACCGCACAGCGCGAGAGCGATCTTCGTCTGGGCATTGATTGGGGATCGTTCTACTGGGGACCGGCAGACATCTTTGGCCCCGGCAAAGTTCTGGTCTTCGGCGACGTAATCGATAAGAACGGCACCCCTTATTCGGCTGATATTCGTGGCATCCTCAAGTTGTACGCGAACGGCCTGAACGAGAAACACGGCTACACCCTCAATGCGGCCAACGAAATTGAAGGCTTCCTGTTCCAGGGAACCGACGCCGAGAGACGCTATCATGAGACGGGGAAATTTGATTACGTCAATACCGGTGGTTACTATCACTCGCTGCCAGGCGACCCGCTGCGCCAGTTCATCGATACCACCGCAGAAGTCCAGCGCTCAATGGGTTTCCAGAACGAAAAGGATCATCCTGAAGTCGCGCCTTCGCAGTTTGAAATCAATTACGGTTACGGCGAGGTCGTGGCCGCTGCTGATCAGATTCAGCTCTATAAGCTGATCTGCCGCCAGGTGGCGACCAGGATGGGGCTGACGGCCTGTTTCCTTCCCAAGCCGGTTGTGGGCGTGAATGGCAATGGCATGCATACCAATGTTTCGATCAGCAAGAGCGGCAAGAACCTGTTCTGGGATCCCAAGGGAGCAGAAAAGCTTAGCGACATGGGCTGGCAGTTCATTGATCGCATTCTCACGCACGGCAACGACATATGCTTGATGCTCAACTCGAGCGTGAACGCCTATCGCCGGCTTGATCCGCACTTTGAGGCTCCGAACCAGCTCAAGGCCTCGCCGGTGGATCGCGGCTCCATGGTGCGTGTGCCCATCGGAAATGAACGCAGCATGCGAGTGGAGGTCCGCTCGGTTGCTCCAGACGCTAATCCCTACATGGTTCTCTACGCGATTTTCAAGACCGGAATTGACGGAACCATTTCGCGGATCAAGAATCTGCGCCAGGCGGAACGCTATCTGCCGGACAATATCTACACGGCGATGGATAATTTCCGCAATGCCGAGTGGACAACCAAAATCCTGGGCGACGACGTGAAAGCCCGGTATGCAGACCTCAAGCAGGCTTCAGCCGATCGTTGTTCCCGCCTGCTGGGAACATTCGTAAAGGCGCCAGAGGTGCAATACCACCACGAGGTTTACAACCAGTTCCTGTGGAATTTGTTTTAGAAGCCTGGCGCGCCGGCATTGCCGGCGCGCTTCTCAAGCCCATTGCGAAACCTGATCTTTTCCATTCCTTCAATCATCTCGTACACCTGAGCGTCTGATAGCGCGGCGAATTGTTTCTGATGAAGCGTACTCAGAGGCTGCTCGAGTTGCTGGACAATGACACTTCCAGCCAGCGTAATCTGTGCGGTGACGGTTCTTCGGTCCCTTCCATCACGGCGCCGCCGAATCAGTCCGGCGTGCTCCATGCGATCCAGCAAGCGTGTTATGTCGGGATGACGTTCGACCATTCGCCTGCCGATATCGGAACAGGTTCGTCCCGCTTCTCCCACGCTGTGAAGGATGCGTAAAACGTTGTACTGAACACTGGTAACGCCAAAGAGCTTCAACAGCATTTCAACTTCATGTTCCAAGGCATCCGCCGTACGCATGATGTTCAGGAATGCTTCCTGCTGCGCATTCCTGAACGGCCTCTTTAGCCTGAGCTCCTGTTTCAGTCTTCCTGCCATCGTCTTTCGTGGCGCAACATACTTCCAGAGAACGGCCCCGGCGCCACCCTCCTTGCCGTCTCTCCGCAGAGACGAGATTTGTGACAACAAATATCCCAGTCATGGAGGAAGTCGCAAGCTCTCGAGAGGCTGCGAAAGAACTCTGTTTCAACAAAGGTCTGTGATCACGCCTTTTGTTTCCGCAGAAGAAAAAAGTGACCCGCCTTGTAACTCTGCGTAATGGATTCCTATACTCGGCAAAGCTCCGCTCAAGCAGCGCGGGGAAGTTAGTCGACGCAGCACTCGAATGTCTTAATCCTGCAAGGAGACCCTCGTATGCTAAACCGCCGTGACCTGCTTAAAGCGGGACTTTTCAGCAGCACAGCCATGCTCCACCTGGGTGGCGCAAGATTTAATTCCTGGGCCCTCGATGGCGGCAAAAATCCTGGGAACCCCAATGTCATTCCGTTTCAGGCCAGCCTTCCCATCCCTGTGACCAAAACACCGGTATCACCCGCCACATTGCCTGGAGTGCCTCTGTTTAACGACGGCATTCCAACGGATTATTTCTCGGTCAACGTCCATCAAGCCCTGGTGCAGCTCTTGCCGGGGAAGCAGACGCTGATTTGGGGCTATGACGGAATTACCCCCGGACCGACGTTTCAGGCTCGCCTGGGCAGGCGCATCGTCGTACGCCAGACAAACAATCTGCCTTCCAACATGAACGTGCACCATCATGGAGGCCACACACAGTCACTATCCGATGGCAGCGCCCTTCCGGCACTGGAAATTCCTCCGGGAAATTTCCGCGATTACATCTATGACAACGATGACGATGTGGGCGGAACTCACTGGTATCACGATCACACTCTGGATGTCACGGGCCATAACGTCTTTATGGGACTGGCCGGCTTCTACATCCTTGACAGTGCCACCATCGATAATCTGAATCTTCCCGGCGGACCAGTCGACGCCAATGTGGCTGGAGGTCCTTTCGATGTTCCATTGGTCATTCAGGACCGCACATTTGATGCGAATAACCAACTGGTTTACAACCCGTTCGACCACAACGGATTCATCGGCAACACGTTCCTGATCAATGGTGCGGTCCAGCCAAAGCTTCGGGTGGGAAATCGGAAATATCGTTTCCGTCTCCTGAATGGCTCGAATGCGCGTTTCTACCAGATCTCAATCAGTTCCGGCCGCTCTTTCCAGATCATCGGCAGCGATGACGGCCTGCTGAAGGCCCCGTTTGAAGCAACTTCATTCCGCCTGGGACCGGCGGAGCGCGTGGAAATTGTGGTGGACTTTTCGTTCTATGTCCCCGGCCCCAACACTCAGGTATTTCTGGACAACACGATGATTCAGACGGAAGGCCGCGGTCCCGATGGCGTGGATCCAACCCAGCCATTTCATTTGATGCGTTTTGATGTGATGGACACCATCCTCGATAACAGCACAGTTCCTGCCGTCCTGGAGACTGGATTGCCAGTGTTTAACCGCGCTGAGGCTGTCCGCAGAAGGACTTTCGAGTTCAACCGCAGCGACGGAGCATGGCAGGTCAACAGCAGGTTCTTTGATCCCAATCGTATCGACGCCACTGTCAAGCTGAATACCACGGAAATCTGGACCCTGAAAAATGGTGGAGGCGGCTGGTTCCATCCTATCCATATACACCGCAACGGATTTTTCATTCTCGACCGCAACGGCGTCCGGGTTACAGGCCACGAGGCGGGGCTGAAGGATGTATTCGTTCTTGCGGGCGGAGACCAGGTTAACGTCATCACTAAGTACACCGGCGCAAAGCAACTGGGAGAATACGTTTTTCACTGCCACAACATTGAACATGAAGATATGCGAATGATGGGGCTGTTCAACGTGGTCGCATGATCGGCGCCAGAGGAGGAAAAAGATGCGCAAGAGAATAGTTTTCCTGGCTGTGGTCGTGGTGGCCGTGATGGCAGGTGGGGCGGGTGATGAGAAGCCCAAGCCGCAATCTGCACCTGATCCCTACAACTACACGGACTACAACCGCCAAGCTCTGCGCAGCCACTTTCCCGATGTGGAGTTGCTGACACAGGACAACCGGCGTGTCCTTTTTTACAGCGATCTGATCAAGGACAAAACCGTGGTCATCCAGTTTTTCTTCACTCACTGTGAAGCACTCTGCCCGATGACGACTCCAATACTCGCGAAAGTACAACAGGACCTGAACAAAAGAGCGCAGGGAAAAGTCACTTTTCTATCCATCACGGTGGATCCGTCGCGCGATGATCCCGGTGCACTCAAACAGTACTCCGCATCCTTCAAGCCCCAGCCCGGATGGTATTTTCTTACCGGGAAAAAAGAGGATGTCGACCTGATTCGAAAGCAACTGGGCGTTTATGATCCCGACGACAAAAAAGTCCAGCACATGAATGTGCTGACCATCGGGAAGGAACCTTCGGCGGTTTGGCTTTCCATGGAAGCTCTGGCCAAGCCGGACGATATAGCAAATACCGTAATGCGGGTACTTGCGTGGCCGGGATCAAAGAGCTTTTAAAAGAGACGCCAGAGTCTTAGACAATGGCGGTACAACAATATGGCTGTACCGCCAATTTTTAAGGCAATGTTTTGGCGATTTCGGGACCCTCGTCCGGCACCGGACGCGCTGCGTGGGGTTGAAGGTGATACTTGGTCAGCCCCTCCTTCAGGCATTCAAAGGCTTCCTCGGGCGTGTCGCAGAAGGAAAATAACTGGGTGTCGTCCGGCGAAATTGCGCCGGAATCCGCAAGCGCTTCCAGGTTGAGTACACGGTTCCAGTACTCCTTGCCATAGACGATCACGATGATCTTCTTCGCAAGTTTTTGGGTCTGAGCCAGCGTGAGAATCTCAAAGAGTTCGTCCAAGGTGCCGAATCCGCCCGGGAAAACCACCAGCGCCTTGGCCAGATAGGCAAACCAGTATTTGCGCATGAAGAAGTAATGGAATTCAAAATTGAGCGCCGGCGTGATGTAGGGGTTTGGAAATTGTTCAAACGGCAACCGGATATTCAGTCCAATGGTTTTACCACCGGCTTCGCGGGCGCCGCGATTGGCTGCTTCCATGATCCCCGGACCGCCGCCGGAAGTCACTACGAAACGATGACGTTTCCCCGGAAGGGTGATCGTCCATTCGGTGAGTATCTGCGCAAGTTTGCGCGCATCCTCATAGTAGTGCGACATCTCCACGGCGGCATGTGCACGCTTGAGTGCGGCCTGCAGTGCGTCCTCGTCCTGGCCTCCGGGTTGATCTTCCGGCTTTGCCGGTTTGGCTGAACCGGGCTTCTCCAGGATGGTCAACGCCTTCTCGCTCTGAGAGAGGCTGGCGAAGCGCGCTGAGCCGAAGAACACCACTGTGTCCTGAATCTTCTCGTGCCGAAAGCGCGAGAGCGGTTCAGCATACTCAGAAAGAATGCGCAGGATGCGGCCGTCCGGGCTGTTCAGATACTCAGGATTGAGATAAGCCAGCGGAGCGGGATGGAGCACGTGCTCTGAATCCGGCTGGTGAGTGTTGTCCGAAGTTTTCTTGCTGTCAGTCATTGGGAATTGTGTTCCGATCGTTAGGTCTCAGGGGGTTCAGCGGCGATCGTGATAATTGATTGCTTCCATCACGCCCAGCCATATGTCGACGAGCCCGAGACCGGAAATTGCGCCACGAACGAACCCGTGCTGCAGGAGTGCCTGAGCTGCCGGCCATTGTGCGATCAGCCCAGTATCAAACCAGTCGCTCTTCCATGGCATGGTGATGAGGATCATGCCCAGGATCATGCAAAAGAGGACGTAGACCACTGCGAAGAGCCGTTGCAGCCAGACGGGCGGCAGGTGTTCTTGCTGCACTGCGGGCGGGCTGGGAGGTGTATCGAGATTCGTGGAAATTAAATTCAAAGCTGGGATTCTATTAGATGCCGTAGAAACTTCTTAAGATTTTAATACCTTGATGCGGCTGGCTACATCGCGGAAGTCGATATTCGAACCGTACACCTCCATGAAATTGGCCAAGGCGGACTTCTTGTCACCAAATGCCTCGTAAGCCGCTGCCAGATCATAATAAATGGCGCAGCGGCTGGAGTCATCCAGCCCTGGGATCTGCAAGGCTTTCTGATACCAGCGGACAGCAGCCTCCGGAGCTCCTTTGTCCACCAGGCACTGCGCGAGCCAGGTGTAAGCCTGAATGGGTTGCGAGAAGCTGCGGCCGCGATCAATGGCTCGGCAGACCTTCTGCAGTTCTCCAATGGACTCATCGAGCAGGCCCATTTCCTTGAATGCGATCCCCAGGTTGTAGTGGGTTTCCGGATCTTCCTCAGGCTCGGCCGCTTCCGCGGTTTCTTCCTGCAAGTCGGAAAGAATATCAGCGAGAACGGAAGTCGCTTCCTCGGCTTGTGCGCTGCCGTTGGATCGCCCCGCGGGAACTGTGACATTCGTTTTGGACCTTACCACTGCGGGAGCTGCCATGGCTACCGCCGGGGTCTCTTCGCGCTGCGGTTTGGGGGCAAAATCCTTAAGGTCGGTGGTTTCGAGGTCGTGAACAAAGTCCGTGAGGATGGCTTCCGTGCTCTGCGCGCTTGCCGTCACGGTGTCTGCATGCGGCTTTGCAACAGGCACGGACTTTGCCAGAGGCGGCGCGATGTCCTCATCCAGCTCCAGAATAGGTTCTACGTGGCGTACCGGAATCTTTGCTGCGGGCGGCGCAGGCGGAGCCGGTGGTGCAGGTGCTGTGAACTGCTCTACTGGAATGCCCAAATTTGTCTGAGGAACTGGCGCGGCAAACGGAGGAGGCAGGAAGTCTGCTGCCTGTTCCAGAGCAACCGCTGCGGCAGGTTCTGGGGCAACAGGTGAGGGAACAGGGCTCGACCTGCCTGCTGAAATCGCGGCCATGAGTTCCGGCAAGTGAGCCGAGTCTGGTGCGATCTCGGTCAGTTCATTCAGCGCCTTATTGGCTGCCTGCCACATGTGCTGCGAGATGAAGAACTGAATCTCCTGCACCTTATCGTCGGCGGCGTAACAAACATCAGAGCCACCCTCGTGCGGCTCTGCGTGGATTGATAGTGCTTCCTTCGCGCCCTGCGCCTGAGCAACGGGTTCCAGCTTCTGCGTGTCATCAGTTTGGGGTTCAGCGACGAGTTCTGTTGGAGCGGCTGCAATCTCAACCGCAGAAGCTTCACGCTCCTCAACCTCAACCGAGAGCATTTCTTCCCATTCGCTGGAGCCATCTGCTTCGGGCGCAATCTCGGCGAGTTTTGGAGCCAGTTCTACCGGTGAGACTTCAACCGGAAGAGCAGTGGGCTCAACGGTGATCTCGGACCCGGAAGTGCTTACTTCGGGCTCAGCAGACATCTGTTCCGGAACATCAAAGCTGAATTCCTTGACAGACGGCGCTGCCTCTTCGGCCGGAGCCGCGGGCGCGAATGCCGCCGACGATGATGCGGGGATGCCCTGCTGTGGCGGTCCAGGAACGGGAGTGGCAGCGGTGAGAGGTTCCAGGTTCCGCATGGCTGCGGCCACATTCGGACCTACACCGGCACGCAGGCCGTATTTTCTGGCTGCTTCCTGATATTTTGCCGCTTCGTTGGTGTATCCGAGTTCTCGATAGATTTCGCTCAGGTTCTGGCACACCCGGGCAGCATCGCCAAAGCGCTCTGCGCGGGCGTAAAGCGTAGCGAGCCGCTGATTGAGCGTTACATCCTTGGGAGCAAGCGGCAGAGCCGCTTCGAGAGGGGCAATCGCCTTGGAAGGAACATTGTACGAGACGTACAGTTCCGCATCGGTGAGCGCAGCTTCGATGGCGGTCTCAGTGGGCGGATCATATTTCTGCTGGACGACCGCAGCGCCCTGGTCGAGCTCTTCCACCATGAACGCCTGAGCTGCTTCTTCCGGCGTAAGGATGCGGGTGGCGGAATCTTCTCCGAGTTTGGCCAGCATCTGCCGGTAATTCTGGTTGTGCAGCGCGTTTTCCGGCTCGATCTCAGAAAGTTTTTTGTAGAGATCGCGGGCGGTGGCGTAGTCGCCCTTTTGTGCGGAGGCGTGCGCCTGCAATTCCAACACCTCAGCACTTTGCGGAGACTTGCTGCCGCCGCCCTGTAACAAGCGCTGCAAAGTGTTCAGGGCCTGCGGATCATTCTTGACCTTGTCGATCAGCGGGAAAAGCGTTTCCTGAAGGCCGTTGCCTCCTGAAAACAGCTTGTCAGCGTTGTTTTCGTACAACTTTACTGCGCTGCTGATGCGATCATGCTTGACGTACCATTCAGCCAGGCTGCTCACCGCGGAAGCATCGTTGTATCGGGTAAGAAGCTTCTGTGCCAGCGCTTCAACGCCATCTACATCTCCCGATTGCAACCGCGCATTCACTGCAGCGCGCAGCGCCTCAGGGTGAGCCTCGAGGTCAGGAACCTGTTCCAGGTAATGGATGGCCGAGAGGTGATCGCCAGAGTTCGCGGCGATCAACCCGCGTAGCAGCAGTGCGCCTGCGTTACTGGGATCAAGCGTAATAACCTTGCCCAGAGCATCCGCAGCCGCCTCAAAGGAATTGCGCGCATAGAGGGCTTCAGCTGCGCTTGAGTAGATCTTGAGGGCGTCCTCTTTCTTGCCGAGCTTCATGTAGAGGTCGGCGAGTTTGGCCTGTGTCGCTGCGTTTTCAGGGTCGAGTTCCAGGATTCTCTGGAAGACGCGCGCCGCCTGACTGGTCTCGCCCGCACGCAGGTGCGCATCCGCCATCAGCATGTATTGGGCGCGCGCATCACTGAACAGGCCCTGCTGGGTGAAAAGTTCAGCCAGCCTGGTAATGTGTTCGGCGTTGTTGGGAGCGAGCTTGGAAAGCTTCTTATAGATCGCAATGGCTTTTACCGTGAAGCCATTCTGCGCATACTGGTCGCCGACTTTTTTGAAGTAGTGGACCGCGTGCTCGTTCTGCCCGACGCGGGCGTAAAGGTCGCCAATAGTGTTCAGGACGGTGAGGTCCTTGGGGTCTTCCCTGACGACTTTTTCGTATTCGGCAATGGCGTTCTGCAGCTTTCCCTGCTGAACAAACTTCTCCGCAGATGCCAGTACCTTTACTTTGTTAAAACCAAATCCAAGTGCCATAAGAGAATACGAGAGGACGCCCTTGTGCCCGGGGGAGAACCACGAATGAGCGATTAGGGCCTAAAGTACCACAGAAAAACGGGGAAACCCAATACACAAGGGACAATCGTTAGTGTACGTCAGTTATTTACCTTATAGGTTCTGGCGTTTTCCGGCAAAGGCGGCAAAAAGACAGGACCTTCAGGAAGTCCGGTAAAAAGTCCGGTAAAAACGAGATTAGCGGTATCGTGCGCGGTTTCTGAACTCTTTGACGATCAGTTCTAGAAAGGCTTCATTATCTGGCGGGCGCGCGTCAGCCGCGATCGCCAGCCTAACGGCGATCATTTCAGCAATGCGTTGAGAGCTCTGCTGGCGTATAGCCGGAGCAATGTCGAGTCTTCTGTTTAGAAAAGCTTCTATCAGATCCGCTTCCTGCAGAGTCAACTTCGCGGCCTGGGGAAATATATAGTCGCTGTGCTGGAGGCCAGTGTTGAAAAAGACTGCTGCTTCCTGATCTCGACTCTCATGCACCACGAGCGTGCCGGCTACCAGATCGCCCAGTCGCTGGCTTTTGCGGTTCAGCATCATGGTGACGATTCCCACACCGTAGAAACCGGGCAAATAGTCGGCAATGCGCAGCAGGTTGCGGGCGATGGCTTCAAACGCGTTGATGGGGCGTCCTGAGCTCTTGATCACGCGAATCCCGGCCCAACGCTTTCCAGGAGTCTGACCCTTCCAAACGGTTTCGAAAGTGGCGTAGTAGCCCCAGGTGATGGCGAAGAATATCAATATCAGGACGGCGAAAATCCAAGTGGGTGAGTGGCCGGCGAGTGGCGTGGCCGCGAATAGCAGGGTGAAAATAAAGATGACGAAGAAAGCGGCTATCTGGATCAACGTATCCAGAAACACTGCCATGAAGCGGCTGCCGATGCCCGCAAGCACGAACTCGAGGTGCACTTGCTCCGGAGTGTCGATGATAAGCTTGTCCACGTATGATCTCTGCTCACTGGCTCGGTAAACGGCAAAGCCACTGGGACCGTCTGGAACGGTTGCTGAACGAGATCGGCAGCAGGGGCCTGGGATCGCTGACTCGCAGTGAGCTGCAGGAGCTCGGGCTGCTTTATCGCCAGGCTGCTGCTGATCTTTCCACGTTACGAGAAGATCCGAGCGGCAAGTCGTATGCCCGGTCTCTGAATCTTTTGCTCTCCCGCGCTCACAATATCATCTATTCCGGGCAAAAATCGAGGGCCAGCGGCATTGTTCATTTTTATCGTTTTACCTGGCCGCAGATCTTCAGACGCAACCTGCACCTGATCAGCACGGCATTCCTGATTTTTGTGCTGGGCGGTCTTGCCGGTCTTCTCCTTTCCATTACGCGGCCGGACTTCATGCACCTGTTCCTTGGCCCGGGGATGCTCGAAACCATTGAGAAACATAAAATGTGGACCGACTCAGTCGTCTCCATCAAGCCGCTCGCGTCCAGCTTCATCATGACGAACAATATGAGTGTTACCTTCATGACGTTTGCTTACGGCATCACCGCAGGGATCGGGACGGTTTATATGTTGGTCTTCAACGGCGTGATGCTTGGTACTGTGGGCGCAGCGTGCTGGCTCGGCGGCATGAGCCTGCCTTTATGGAGCTTTGTTGCTCCTCATGGTGTATTAGAGCTTTCCGCGATTTTTATTGGTGGAGGCGCCGGACTAAGAATTGCCCAGGGCATGCTCTTTCCGGGATTGCTCCGGCGACTGGATTCACTGGCCAACGCAGGAGGAGAAGCGGTCCGGCTGGTGCTCGGGGTGATTCCGATATTGATCATTGCCGGATCCATCGAAGGTTTCATTTCTCCCTCGCCGAACATTCCCTGGCAATGGAAGTTCGCGCTGGCCGGTGCAATCGCTGTGATGTTTTTCGGCTATTTATTTTTCTGCGCTCGCGGCGATTTATCTGAGTCGAAGAACCAGTGACCCTGATGAACAGGGTTGCAGCACTTGTAATGCCTTAGAAGGCAAACCCCTCACAGTTTACGGACCATCTTAACTGCAGAGGTTGTTGTGCATGGTCCGTTTTCAATGTGATACCTGCGGAAGACTAAAAGAGCGAGATGAAGCCTGGATTCTCGGCTTTGCGGCCGAAAATATCGGTGTAACATCTGCCCGCCGCGAAGTCTCGATTTCGACGACCTGGGACCGCCCACGCGCCGTGGAACCCTTGGCAGTACATTTCTGCTCTGATGAATGCAGAGCAGAGTACATGGATGCGCTCTTTGGAGAGAGTCCAGCCACTCGCGAAGGTGAACACACTTCACCCAAACGGCGGGTGAAGCGCGTAGTACCGGGCGGAGTTGTAGATACAGTGGTGGCGGAAAAGACTGGACCGGTGATCGTTAAACGGACCGTGCTGCGCAAGAAGCGCGCCTGACCGATCTCAGTTTCATCTGCTCGATTAACGGAGCAATCGCGCCGCCATTGGACCCAGAATCGCGAGAAATAGCACATAAGCAGCAGCGAACGGCCCCAACTGGGGCTCGATAGCTGTCCCTAGCCCTGCGATCACAATAGAGAACTCCCCGCGCGAGATCAGTGCGATCCCCGCGCGCAAACGGCTGTCGCGAGTTACGCCAATCCGGCCCACAGCCCAGAAGCCCGTCATGAACTTGGTAAGCGCGGTAACAATGCCCAGTGCGACGGCAGGGAGCATCATTGCAGGAAGCGTAGCCGGATCGATCTCCAGGCCAAAGAAGAAGAAGAATATGACCGCAAAGAGATCGCGCAAAGGGGCTATCAGTCTTCGCGATTTTTCCGCAATAGGGCCGGAAAGCGCGATACCAACCAGGAAGGCTCCGATCGCCGACGATACCTGCAACTTTTGCGCAATGCCTGCGACAAGAAGCACGATTCCAAAGGTTGAAAGCAGGATGATCTCGTCCGATTCGTGGGTGACAAATGCGCTTATCCGATGGCCGAATTGCAAGGCGATCACCAGAATCATGAAGGCAGCAAGAATCGCGATCAAAAGGGAGAGCGTGACTGTCCCCGGACTTCCGCCGACAAGGAGTACTCCGACCAGAGGCAGATAAACTTCCATGGCAAGATCTTCCAGAATCAGGATGGAAAGTACGGTCGGGGTTTCTGGTTTGTTGAGCCATTTGAGCTCGGACAATACTTTGGAGATGATTCCTGACGATGAAATGTAAGTCACGCCGCCAAGCAGTACAGCCGGCAATGGTCGCCAGCCCAGAATCAGGCCGCAAACCAATCCCGGAGGAAAGTTGAGGAGAAAGTCCATGCCTCCAGCAGGAAGCCCCGTTTTCAGATTCTCCCTGAGCTCGTCGCCGGTATATTCAAGCCCTAGCATGAACAGGAGCAGCAGTACACCGATCTCTGCGCCAGCATGGATGAAGTGTTCGCTGACGTAGAGAGGCGCCAAACCCCCGACGCCAAATGCCAGACCTGCGATCAAATACAAAGGAATGGCAGAGAAGCCGAACCGGCTTGCTATTCTTGCCAGAATGGCGAGGCCAACAATGGAAGCGCCCAGTTCCATGAACATCCGGGCAGTGTCATAGGTCTGCGTCGACATCGGCCTTAAGGATAGCAATAATGGCAGGGCGGTTCTAAATCAGACCTCTCTCTTTGACCTCCAGGTACCGATTCACCAGCACCGTCGTCAGGGCATCAGGAGAAATTTCCAGCGCCAGGGCACCTTTGCCGCGCAACCTTCCGATGAGCGTTTCTCGCCTGTGCAGGAGTTCCTGGGCGGCCATGATTTCGAACATCTGCTCACTGTTTTCCGGATACTTGCCTGCCAATTGCTGAAGATCAGTCTGCGCGATTACAGCGAAGAGCAGCAGATGCTTGGAGAGGATCTGCGATGCGCTCTCAACGACTTCAGGCGTCATAGACGTGTCGGCAAGATCGGTGATCCAGATCATCAGCGAGCGTTGTTTTTGCATCCGCAGCAGCGCCGATGCCGCATAGAGATGGTCTGCTTCGGAAGGTTCCTCGTGCGCCGAGGCCAATGCTTCCAGGATTGCACGCATGTGCGCCTGGCCGCGGCCGAGCCCCACCCGCTGCTGGATGTTGCGACCATAAACCAGCACCCCCGTCCGGTCGCCGGAGTAGAGCGCAATCTGCGCCAGCGAGAGGGCGGCGTTAACCGAGAGGTCCAGCTTGCTCAACTCACCGACGCGAGCGCGCAAGAGCCTGCCGGAGTCCATGACGATCCATACCGCCTGGCTGCGTTCAACCTGAAAAAGTTTAGTCACGTGCTTGCCGCGTCTTGCCGTCGCTGTCCAGCAGATATCGCGGAACTCATCACCGGGCTGGTACTCGCGCAGGCTCTCAAACTCGCGGCCTGTCCCGCGCTGCCGGATGAGTCGCTTTTCGAGTTCGATCTGCCGCGCCCGCGAAAGAAAAATGTTGTGCCTTTTGGCCTGCTCAAGATCAGGGAAGACGCGGAGTGATTGAGCCAGTTCGGCGTAAGCCCAGCGCTCCGCAAAATGAGCGCCGCTTTGATAGCGAAGCCATGCTCCACCCAGCTTGATGTCGCCTCGCTTGAGGGGCCTTGCCAGATAAGAGGCTGATCCGTCAGAGGTGCGGGCCGCTTTGATCAATAGATCAGGTGGCGAAGGACGAAGCGGGGCGGCGACATCATCGAGAATGCGGCATTCAATGTAAGCCCCGCTCAGATTTTGAAGATTGAGCGTAACTTCGACCGGGTTGGTGAGTGACGCCGGCCCGCCCCACGACCTTTCGACGATAAGTTGGCCGGGACGAGGCAGACGGTTGAGGTCCACTAACCACGCGATGACGGCGCATAAGTCCCAAGCGGCCATGACGAGCAGAAAACGCAAGTCCCAGAAAGCCGGGACCGCCCAGAGAACCCCAAGTCCTATCAGCAGAAAAAACCGCCGTCCGAAGCCGAAGGGAACGCGTTGGCGCGCGCGAGCAGCGGCACGTACCGGTGGCGGAATGAGAGTTTGGGGAGCTGGGCTCATTTATTTTTGAAATCCGGAACCCGCGGTTGAGTATCTCCTGACAATAGTGATCCCTCGCTACGCTAGGGATTTCACAAACAACAATCTCACTTCGGAACCTCAACAGAGTTCACAATTTCTTTCAACACCATGTCGCTATCCTGGCCTTCCAACTCCGCTTCCGGTTTCATCATGACGCGATGGCGAAGAACGGGCAGCACCGCAGTTTTCACGTCGTCTGGGATGAGGTAATCGCGTTCCTCGAGGGCGGCTGCGGCCTTGGCCACCATCATGAGGCTGATGGCGGCACGCGGGCTTGCGCCCATCGAAAGAGATGGCCAATCGCGAGTGCGCCGTACCAGTTCCACAATGTATCGGAAGAGCGCGGGTTCCACCGTCGTACGTCTGACTTCTTCTCGTGCCTGCCCCAGGACCTCAATCGGCAGTGTGCTGATGTTGATTGCCTCGAGCCGATGCGAATCGAACCCGTGGTGGTGCGCCTCCAGTATCTTCATCTCAGCGTCCGCACCGGGATATGAAATCTTAACCTTCAGCAAAAAACGATCGAGCTGGGCTTCGGGCAGCGGATAGGTCCCTTCGAACTCGATCGGATTCTGGGTGGCAAACACGGTAAAGAACTGGGACAGATGGTGGGGCACGCCATCAATCGTGATCTGCTTTTCTTCCATTGCCTCCAGCAGGGCCGCTTGTGTGCGGGGTGGCATACGGTTGACTTCATCGGCCAGGAGCAAGTCAGTAAAGAGCGGCCCGCGATGGAGAGAGAAGGTGCTGGTGGCCAGATTCAGCACATTGCTGCCGATGATGTCGGCAGGCATGAGGTCAGAGGTGCACTGTACGCGGCGAAACTCCAGATCAAACAGGCGGGCAAAGCACTTAATGACCAGCGTCTTTGCGATTCCGGGCACTCCTTCCAGCAGCGCATGGCCTCCGCAAAGAATCGTGAGCAGACACTGGTTGACGAGATCTTCCTGTCCGACGATGGCTTTGCTCAGTTCGTTTCGCCCGTGCGTGAGCACCCGGGACACGTTCTCCATGGATTTGCTTTCTCCTTAGGCTAGCTTGAGATTCTGCATGTGCCGATTGAGTTCCTGGGATAATTCCAACGCCGTATCCGCGCCTAGGTCGTCCCGAGTCAATGCGGCTTCAATTCTACGCAACAGCTCGTTGAGAGTAGCGTCTTTGTATCCGAGGCGCCGGCGCAAAGCACTCGCAAGTTCTTCCGCATTGATGTTGGGCGCGAGACCGAGATGTCGTGTGGCGATTGTCCGAAACCGCGCGTAAGGCACTTCAAGCGCGGCACGGTTCGCCCGGGCCTGCCGATAGAGGCCTCCAAGCGTTTGTACAAATTCGAGCGGGGACAATCTAGATTGTTCCATGGCAGGATGAATCGGCAGGCTTCGCCTGGAATAGGTGAGGAGAACAGCGACCGTCAGCAGCAAACACTGTATGAATCCGAAGAAGAGAGGCGGCGCAGCCATGTAAGACAAAAGGCTCTGGCGATAGCCATGGAAATATTCGTCCCACAAGATGTGCTTACGGCCAGCGAGCGAATTCAACAGCAGGGGCAAATTGCCTGCCGCGGTAATGCCGGCATTGCTGAGGGGAATTGAAGATGCCCACCAGATCACTTCGCCTTTGCCAACTTTGTACGAAACCACAATCGGCCGATCGCCATCTGCGTAGTGGGACAGGTAGGAGGTGGAATTATTTTTCCAGTACGCGGCAGGGGACATCTTAATGACGCCAGCGCGTGTAATGGGCGTCAGCAACCCGGGCCTAAATTCCTTCCAGTCAGGGCTCGGCATTCCGTTCCGTTCAATGTCAGCTCGCGGAAGGAAGAGAGATGCGGTTGAGCCTGTTGCCAGAATTCTGCCTCCACGGCTGAGAAACAACTGCAGAGAGGCGCTCTCTTCTTTGGTCGGCGCATTGAAGGGGGAGACCAGAACCAGAGTGGTATCGGCGACATCCTCGGGAAGCGCGTTGGGCGATTGTTCCCAGCGCTCCACGTTGTAACCCTGTTCCTCAAGAAGCAGGTATGCGGCCTTTGCGCCTTGTGAATCAGGCGAATACGAACTGGGTATCTCCGACTCCTGCTGATCCGCTGATTTCACCGAGAGAGCCACGATAAGGGCCAGGCAAATCGCGGACGCGGACAGCAGCAGACGCCGATCATTCCGGGAAACGGTCAGCGGCATCCGAGTTTCTCCAGTTGAGCCAGCGTTTCCTGAAAGTCCTGCTGCCCGGCGGGGCGGTCTCCATACCAGACAATCTCAAATTTTCGGGTCAACGCGGAGAGCGAAGGATAGTTGCTGTTGCGAGTGCTCAGTAAGCGAAGGTATTCGCGCGGCGTGCGAGCGCGATTTGGTTTCCAGGCGCCACCCGATTCCAGAAAAGAAATTCCTGCCCAATAAGCCAGGTGAATGGCATTACGCCAGTCCTGCTTTTCAGCAGAATTGCGGGCCTCACCGAGCCATGCCCGCCAGCTTTTCGCGGAAGGGGAAAAAGGAATGATTTCCCGTGGCGGAGCTTCGTCCGCTTTGCGACGAAAACGATTGAGGGTCCAGAAGACCAGCAGCAGCAAAGCGGCGCCTACCAAAAGGTAGACCATAATCTGAATCACGTTGAAGGCGCCTTTCTGAAGGTGTATGCGGCCCAGAAGGCGTGCAAGCCGGCGGTATAGCTTCCCCAGCAGGGTTTCTTTCATGCTTGGCCGATGAACGTTCCTGAACTCACGTCGCGCAAGGATCTCGTCTATCTTCTGCCGCGACGATGAGGAGTCCGCCTGGCCGTGATCGAAAACCGCAGCGCCCTCTTCCAGACGCTGGACATAGCTCTCAAGTTGTTCGAGTTGTTCAGGCTTGAGGTTAGCTCCGGCCTTGGAAAACTCAGTCAAGTCATCTTTGAGCGGGTGGAAATTGATCGCTACATCGCCATTTTCTGTGCGTACGCTCGTCTCATCAGGGATCGCCGCAATGATGTTTCCCGCCTGCTCCGGATGATCTTGAAGCGACCGGACCTTCTCCGCGATATCGTGGAGTTGCCCCCGGTAGTCCTGAAGGGAGACGCCGGCGCCATACGACACCCCGCAGAGAAACAGGACCAGTAGAGCGTATGGCCTTGAGGAAGTCATCCGACTGTCGGGATGGTGCCTGAAGCTGGTTCTGTCTGAAGAGGGGCCGGCGCTGTCTGGCTGATCGCTTCCATCATTAAATGCAGGTCGAAGGCTTCCTTGCGGACACGCTCATCATAGTAGACGAGCGCCATGGCGATGGTTGCGATTGGTCCCGCCAGCATGGTCCCGACGAACTGAGCGACGTAGAGCCAGGCCAACCATGCCACGCTGGGATGAGCGCCAGCACGGAGCGTAAAAATTCCTGACCCGATGAACGCAGGCACTTCCAACACGCTTTTTATAGCTATGGCGATCAGCAGCGTCAAAAGGTACACGCCCAGAACCCTGCCGACGTTTCCTTTGGTGAGAAATTTGCTTCTGATGAGGGAAAACTTGACGGGTAAGTTCTCTATGGCACATGCGGGTACGGCCAGCGCGTAGCGGCAGTAGGCATAGAAGAACCAGATCAAACCGCCGACAGAGCCAGCGAATGCGAGCAATGACCCAATCAAAACAAGCGAGATTGCGCCAGCTCCCGGTGAGCCCTTCACCATGTTCGGTATGCCGAGAAAAACAGCGAACATGAGCGCATAAGATAGCGCCAGCGGCCATGAAGCAATGCAGAAGATTCTCACCACCAGAGCGAGAATCCTGCCAAAGATGGGCTTAATGCGGGCATAGGCGTCCTGAATGGTCGTAGCTTTTCCAAGGTGCAGCATGGAGACCGCATAAACAGTAGCGCCGGTCGCGATGGCATATCCGATTGCATAGACCGTCATTCCCAGGCTCATGCCAACTGCCACGCGTGTGACGATGTCCGCAAAGAAGTGCTGCATCATGGCGGGATCGACTTTGGTGGGATCCGGTGTAGTTGGCAGGCCGAGCATCCAGACTTGTGCCAGGCTGGCAAGGGTGGTAAGAGCCGGCACAATCATAGCGATGCCGGCAAACAGCCAGAAATTTCTGCGGTAAAGGTAAAACGTCCGGTCCAGCACCTGAGAGGCGCTCATGGGACGCAGGGGTGAATCCATATTCGGACTTCTCCGTACAGGTGAGTGCAGGTGCATGGTAGCACACCCCAATGCTGCAAATCCCGGCGCGCGCGAGAGTAGCTCAAGCTAAGCACGATCAGGGATCCTCACCGGCCGGGAGCATAGCTTGAAGAGAAAAGCGCGTCTGATAGACTCACAGGTTAACTTGCGAGGGCTGAACGAAGTGAGACAACTTCCTGTACTGGTGGTCCACGGCGGCGCGTGGGCCATGCCTGATGACGTTGTGGACGCGCATGTCCGCGGTGTAAGGAAAGCGTTGGATGAAGGATGGCGGATTTTAGAGAGCGGGGGCCGGGCCCTGGATGCAATTCAGGCAGCCATCATGTACATGGAAGATGATGAAACCTTTGATGCTGGGCGTGGCAGTTTTCTGACTCGCGATGGACACGTGCAGTTAGACGCTCTCATGATGGACGGCTCGACTCTTCGTGCCGGTGGAGTCGGCTGTGTTGAACGAATCCGCAACCCCATTGCCGCGGCCCGCCTGGTTCTTGACGATAGTCCTCATATCTACATGGTGGCGGATGGGGCAGAAGCCTTTGCTCAAGAACACGGAATGGAGCTGTGCCGGAATGAAGAACTGGTGATTGCGCGCGAGGTGGAGCGCCTGAAAGAAGCTCGTGCCAAAGCGGCGGCCGGCGAGCCGGACACCACCTTTGCCGGGCTCGATCGTGGGCATGACACTGTGGGCGCTGTGGCGCTTGATGCGGACGGAAACATCGCAGCCGGAACATCAACGGGTGGAACGCTCAACAAAGCGCCGGGAAGAGTGGGAGACTCATCTCTGATCGGGTGCGGCTGCTATGCGGATAATCAAAGCGCGGCAGTATCCTGTACCGGTTGGGGTGAGCCCATCATGAAGCTGGTTCTGGCAAAGTGGGCGGCGGACCGTGTGCAAACAGGAGGAGCTCCTGATGCGGTCTCCGACGAAGCTATGTCCTACCTGCAGCGGCGCCTCAACGGACACGGAGGCATGATCCTGCTGGATCGGCGGGGCCGTTTCGGAATTGCGCATAATACTCCCCGGATGGCCTGGGCGTACAAGAGCACGGAGAGCGAAAGTTCAGGCGTCAATTGCCGGTTGGGAGCCTGACGAGCGCTCCGGTTCCTCTTCGCCGCCAGCCCTGCATTTACAATAAAGAGTTAGACATTCTGCACAGGGCGTGACAGAGGAGCAGATGTACGAAGTAACGGTGGAAGACTCATTTGCGGCGGGCCACTACTTGCGGAATTACAGAGGCAAGTGTGAGAACCCGCATGGGCACAATTACAAAGTGCGCGTGACCCTGCGCGGATCTGAGCTGGACAAAGCCGGGCTGCTTCTCGATTTCAAGGACCTGAAAGAAGTCATGAAGCATGTGATCGACCGTCTTGATCATCATATGTTGAACGACATAGAGCCGTTCATTGAGCTGAACCCCTCGGCGGAAAACATTGCAAAATACTTCTACGATCAGGCCAGCGCTCGTTTGAAGTCGGTCACGCATGGACGGGTTGGTATAAAAGACGTGACGATCTGGGAGACAGATACGACCACGGCACGTTATTCGGAATAGACCCGAGACAGCTCTTGTAAATGCAAGTCGTTTAAAGCAAATCGTCTAAATGCAAATTGTTGAAATCTACCGCTCCATTCAGGGCGAGTCGTCATTTGCCGGATTGCCATGTATCTTTGTGCGACTGGCGGCCTGCAATTTGCGTTGCTCATGGTGCGATAGTGAGTACACCTTCAGCGGCGGAAAGAAGATGACGTCCGCCGAGATTGAAGAGGAAGTCCGCCGACTCTCGGATTCAGGGCTGGTGGAGTTTACCGGGGGCGAGCCGATGTTGCAGGCGCGTGAGCTGGTTCCGATGATGGAACGTCTGCTGGCAGGGGGCTACACATTGCTGCTCGAAACCAGCGGAGAGCGGCCTCTGGAACAGGTTCCAGCCGCGGTGCACAAGATTGTGGATGTGAAGTGCCCTGGGTCAGGAGAAGGCGGTACTTTTCGGATAAGCAACCTGGATACCCTGACAAGCCGCGATGAAGTCAAGTTTGTGTTGACGGGCAGAGTTGACTACGAGTTCGCTCGCGACTTTGTGCGCAGCCACGGGTTAGAAAGAGCAATCAACAGCGTGATTTTCTCCCCCGCGTTTCTTAGGAATCCCAGCAGCGAACGCGATGCTTTGAATTGCCAGCTTGATCCGCGACTGCTTGCGGAATGGATTCTCGAGGACAAACTGAACGTCCGACTTGGGCTGCAAATCCACAAATTTATCTGGGAACCGGCGACGAAAGGCGTATAGCCTCTCAGTTGCGGATCACCCGCGAAGCAGGTGTGAAGCCGGCTGGAAATTGATTTTTCGGCCTTTGAGAGCAGCGATTCCAGCGGCATGAACATCGAATTTTTGTAAGACACAAGGAGTGCCATTGCGGGCTGAAAAACAGCGTTCTGTGGTGCTGTTGAGCGGAGGCATGGACTCGTGCGTCTGCGCGACTCTGGCAGCGCGCGATACAGAAGCTGCAGCCATGCACATCAGTTACGGGCAGCGGACAGAACAGCGCGAGCGGTGGGCATTTGAACGGATTTGCGATCGCCTGGGCATTCGGCACCGCCTGGCATTGAACAATGAAGCTCTGAGCCTGATTGGTGGATCGGCGTTGACCGATAAAGCTATAGCCGTGCCACAGGCGGGAAAAGAGATCGGCCAGGGAGACACTCCCGTCACCTACGTTCCTTTTCGCAACGCGCACTTTCTGTCGGCTGCGGTGAGCTGGGCCGAGGTGCTGCATGCAGGCCGGATCTACATTGGAGCGGTGGAACAGGACAGTTCGGGATATCCGGACTGTCGGCCGGCATACTATCGGGCGTTCAATGAATTAGTGCGAGCGGGAACGCGGGAAGGGAAGATCAGCATTGCTACGCCGCTGATCGCGATGCGCAAGGCGGAGATCGTAAGGTTGGGGCTGGAACTTGGGGCACCGTTCGATTTGACGTGGTCTTGTTACAGCCGTGAAGATAAGGGTTGTGGGGTTTGTGAAAGCTGTGTGTTGCGCCAGCGGGCATTTGAGGAAGTTGGGGCCGCGGATCCGGTCCCCTATATGTCGCAAGCCGCTGGAAATACAATATGAGGTGCGAGGTTTTTAGAGCCGGAGGCTGAACTTTATGAAGATGAAATCCATTCACGTGATGTTGATGACTGCGCTGATGGCGTTTAGCGTGGTCGCGGCCTGGCCGCAGGCTACGTTGAGCAGAGTGAGCGGCAAAGTTACGGATGCCGGTAAGCCCATTGCCGGCGCGCAGATTGTATTTACGAATCTGGACAACGGCAAAGTTTACAAAGGCAAAACCGATAAGAACGGCACTTACATCATGGTCGGGCTGGAGCGCACGGGATTCCAGATTGATGTTACAAGTGCAACCGGGGAAAAGCTGTACACCGTCAAGGAGAGGGTAACCGGCGAAATGAACGGCGAGATGGGCGGGGAGCAGCAACTCGACTTCGACATTTCCAAGGG
>Ga0134125_10002385_pt1 | contig 22327 bp, 21 predicted proteins | sample KB31751_FD_96464 | JGI IMG/M metagenome (GOLD analysis project Ga0134125, IMG submission 96464) | Terrestrial soil microbial communities with excess Nitrogen fertilizer from Kellogg Biological Station, Michigan, USA - KB3-175-1 | ecosystem: Environmental > Terrestrial > Soil > Unclassified ... | reverse complement strand
TCCTGGCCGCTGTCGTCGATAGTTCCGTTCGGATTGCGGCGCAGCGTGGGCTTACTCGAATCCTTTGCGTCCGCGGTGACAGCCTTGCGTCCGTGCATCGCGATCACGCGCGCTTTGATGTCATTGAATTCGCTCGTGCTGACGACGTATTCCGGGCGCTCCTTGAGATATTTCTCGATGTTTTCCTGGGCGGCCTTGACGCGCTCCGCCGTCGGCGGATGCGATGAGAACACCTTCTCCACCGAGCCTGGCTTGCGCTTTTCCTGCGACTGCACTTTTTCGAAGAAGTCGACGAATGCTTCCGGATCGTAACCCGTCTTATACATGTACTGCAGGCCCAGCATATCCGCTTCGGCTTCGTCGCTGCGCGAGAATTTGAGGAACGTCATTGGGATCGCGAGCTGCGCGCCCTGATAAATCGCATAGCCCGTCCAGCCGCCGAGGAAGATCATCATCGGAATGCTGGCGTAGTTGACGATGTCGCCCTTGGTCTGCTGCTTCATGCCGTGCCGGGCTGCGACGTGCGCAATTTCGTGCGCCATCACGCCCGCCATTTCGGCTTCATTATCGGCGTTGGCGATCACGCCCGTATTCACGAAGAAGAAGCCGCCGGGCAAGGCGAACGCATTGATCACTTCATCGTCGATCACTTTAATGGTGAAAGGAACCTTGGCGTCCGAATTCCGTACCAGATTCTGCCCGATGCGGTTGACGTACTCGGCAATCACCGGATCGTCAACGATCTTCGCCTGCTTCTGGACTTCCTGTGCCATCTGTTTGCCGATGGCGATTTCCTTCTCGATCGAGTAGAAGTTTAAGCCCTTACCGACATCGCGGTTGCCGATCTCGTCGGGGTCCTTCTTTTTGTCTTTGGCGAATGCGGGGGTGACGAATAACGACGGCGCGAGCAGAAGTATCGTTGCGGCCATGGCCGTAGCCTGCCGCCACGCCGCCGATTTCACAAACAAATCCGACCCGAAAAAGGAACGCATAAGGCCGATCTCCTGCTTATCCACGAGTATAGCGCGCATTTCGGCAAGCCGAATGCGCGCCTTGTCTACTCTACGTCACGGGTGTCTGTCGGGTTTCACACCGCCCGGGCGGAATCAGACACGGATGCACACTTTGCCGAAGTGCGCCCCGCTCTCCAGATATTGGTACGCGGCGCGGGCATCGGCAAAGTCGAAAACGCGGTCGATGACAGGGTGCATTCCCGCAGCGTCAATTGCCCGGTTCATCTCCTCGAACATGCGCCGGGAACCGACGTAAATGCCCTGAATTCTTGCCTGCTTGACGAAAATGAAGCGCGGGTCGATTTCGCCTCCGCCGGCCAGCACCCCAATCATGGCGATGTGCCCGCCCCGCCGGATCGATTTGAGCGACAACGGCAGCGTCCCCGCGCCGCCGACCTCAAGAACGTGATCGACGCCCACTCCCCCGGTAAAATCCCGGGCTGCGCGGTCCCAGTCCGGAGTGGCCCGGTAATTGATCACGGCGTCGGCCCCGAGCGCCCGAAGCCGCTCTTCCTTGCCATCGCGGCCGGAAGTTGTGGCAATGACCCGCGCTCCCGCCTGTTTGGCAAACTGCAGGGCAAAAACCGAAACACCTCCGCTGCCGAGGACGAGCACCGTCTGTCCGGGGCGCAATCCGCCGGAATCGAACAGCGAATGCCAGGCGGTGACCGCAGCGCACGGGAGTGAGGCCGCTTCGTCGAAGTTGAGATGGACCGGAACATGGACTAAACCCTCCGCGTTGAGGCAAACCCGTTCCGCCAGCATGCCGTCAATAGCGCCCCCCAGCGCTGTTGCCGCGCCAGCGTCGTCCGGCGGACCATCGATCCATCCCTGCATGAAAGCGGCGGCAACCCGGTCCCCGACCCTCACGCGGGTAACGCCTTCGCCGACCGCTGTAACCTCGCCGGCCCCATCGGACAGAGGTATCAGCGGCGGCTTCACCGCCTTGCCATACGCTCCCTTTGAAACCACCAGATCGCGGTAGTTGACCGAGCACGCCCGAACCCGCACCACGGCTTGGCCGGGCCCCGGCGTCGGCTCGGGAAGTTCAACGTTTTCAAGATTTTCGAGCCCAAATGCCTTGCTGAACCGCCATGCTTTCATACGGCCTCCAATCCTGATTTTGCACTTAGCTGTATCGCTAATTTCCGATGATATACTGAGTGTTTCAACCCACCCGAGAGCTTTCATGCCGTCACTCAAGCCGATCGCGCCGAACACAACGGGCGAGAAGAAGATCTATCTCCTCAAGCCGCGCGGCTTTTGTGCAGGTGTGGTGCGGGCAATCGACGTCGTCAAAATTGCCCTGGATCTCTACGGCCCTCCAGTCTACGTCCGTAAGGAAATCGTTCATAACAAGCACGTGGTCGATGAGCTCCGCGAGATGGGAGCCATCTTTGTGGAAGAGCTTGCGGAGGTTCCAGCAGGCGGCCGCGCGATTTTCAGCGCTCACGGCGTTTCCCCGGCGGTCCGCAAGGAAGCGAAAGAGCGGAAGCTCGAGATCATCGATGCCACCTGCCCGCTGGTGACCAAGGTCCATCTGGAAGCCGTCAAGTTCGCCCGGGAAGGCAACACCATCGTCCTGATTGGCCACAAAAATCACGACGAAGTCATCGGGACGCTGGGCGAGGCGCCGGACAAAATGTTTCTGGTCGAATCGGTCGGGGACGTGGACGCACTCGAACTGCCCGATCCGACCCGCGTCACCTATCTGACCCAGACCACACTCAGCCTCGACGAGACCAGAGACATCATGGCGCGTCTGCAGGAGCGGTTCCCGGAGATTCGCGGACCGAAATCGCAGGATATCTGCTATGCCACGGAGAATCGCCAGATGGCGGTGAAAGGGGTCGCCCAGTACTGCGATCTGCTGCTGGTCGTCGGCTCCGCCAATAGCTCGAACTCCAAGCGTCTGGTGGAAGTTGGACAGAATTATTCCGTCAAATCGTATCTCGTGAACGACTGGTCGGAAGTGAAACCGGAATGGCTTCTCGGCGTCAATAACGTAGGCGTGACGGCCGGCGCGTCCGCCCCCGAGCATCTCGTGGAGAACATTGTTAACGCATTACGGCATCACGGTTTTGGTCAGATGGAAGAAGTGGAGATGGTGGAGGAGGACGTTCGCTTCTCACTGCCTCCGGAATTGAACAGCCGCCCACCCCTGCACAGCATTATTCGATGATCACGCTCACCCAACAGGTCAGCGAAGCCCTTCTCGCCGCGGCGCGCAATTCAATCGATCGCGCCACGGCTCAACTCCTCTCACTCCAGCATCCGGAAGGCTACTGGTGTGCGCTCCTGACCGCTGACACAACGCTTGAATCCGACTACGTCCTTTTTCAGCTCTGGCTGCACGAACCAGACGCTAACGGGAAGTGGAACCCGCCCAATCGCGATCAGATCGGACGCGCCGCCCAGCGCATTCTTTCGCAACAGAACGCCGACGGCGGATTTCCGATCTACGCGAAAGGTCCCAGCGAAATCAGCGCTTCGGTGAAAGCCTATTTCGCTCTCAAGCTGGCAGGCATTGATCCCAAAGGTCCGCAGTTGTCAAAGCTGCGGGAGCGAATTCTCGAGCTGGGGGGCATTCAGTCCGCCAACAGCTACACGAAAGTCAACCTGAGCCTCTTCGGGCTTTACCCGCGCGAAGGGACGCCCAGCATTCCGCCGGAAATCCTGCTGCTGCCGGGCAACACGCTGTATCAGATGTCGTCCTGGACGCGTGCGATCGTGGTTTCGCTGGCTATTGTTCACGCACACGATCCAAATCGGCCCGTACCCTCCGGGTTCACGCTCGACGAGCTTTTTATTCCCGGCAAACCCGTAGCGTTCGAAAGCACGGACGCCTGGCTGAGCTGGCGCAACACGTTCATCCACTCCGACCGGATTTTCAAACTCTGGGAGCGCTACGGTTTCGCCCGCATTCGCCGTGACGCGATCCGCCGCTGCGAGCACTGGATGCTCGAGCGCATGAAGCACTCCGAAGGCCTCGGAGCCATCTATCCGCCGATGCAGTACTCGGTGATGGCCCTCGACGTTCTCGGCTATCCGAAAGATCACCCGGTTCGCGTGGAAGCCATCCGCCACTTCGACAGGCTGATGGTGGATGACGGCAAAACGCTGTTCTTCCAGCCCTGTTTCTCGCCGGTTTGGGATACGGCGATCGGCGCCTACGCCATCGGCGAAGCGCGGGCGGCGAGCCCTTCCGCCATGAGCCGCGGGGCTCAACTCGCAACCATGGTGAAAGCGGCGGACTGGCTCCAGACACGCGAAATCCGCCGCAAGGGCGACTGGTCCGTCAAACGGCCGGACGTGGAGCCTTCCGGCTGGGCCTTCGAGTTTCGCAACGACTGGTATCCCGATATCGATGACACAGCCATGGCGCTGCTTGCTCTGCAGTACCTGCCGGCAACCGATCGCCGCGCCCAGGAAGAAACGCGCATGCGCGCGGTCGACTGGCTGCTTGCCATGCAGTCGAAAGATGGCGGCTGGGCGGCGTTCGATGTGGATAACAACTGGCAGATCCTGCAGCATGTGCCGTTCGCGGATCACAACGCGATGCTCGATCCTACGTGCGCCGATATCACCGGACGGGCTCTCGAAGCGCTGGCCGCGAACGGCTACGACCGCACCCACCCGGCTTGCCAGCGGGCAATCGAATATCTGATCGGCGCGCAGGAAGCCGACGGAAGCTGGTACGGCCGCTGGGGTGTCGCGTATATCTACGGAACCTGTTTCGCTCTGCGCGGACTCCGCGCCATGGGCGAGGACGAGCACGAGCCGCACATTCAGCGCGCCAACGAATGGATTCGCTCGCTGCAGAACGCCGATGGCGGCTGGGGCGAAAGCTGCGCCAGCTACGATCGCGGCTGCTACGCCGCGGCAGAAAGCACGCCGAGCCAGACCGCGTGGGCGCTGATGGGTCTGATCGCGGGCGGAGACATATTCAGCTCCAGCGTGCAGAACGGCATCCAGTACCTGCTGATGACCCAGCGCGAAAACGGTTCCTGGCTGGAAGAACTCGCCACGGGAACAGGCTTCCCGAAAGTCTTCTACCTGAACTACCACTACTACCGGCTTTACTTCCCCCTGCTGGCGCTCGCTACTTTTGTGAAGGCTTCCGAAGCCGCCCGGTAACTTCGCTTGAAGCCGACATTCGTTACGGGAGCTTCGGGATTCGTGGGCTGGCACGTCGCACGCCTGCTCGCCGAGCGCGGCCATCACGTCCGCGCGCTTGTGCGTTCGGGCAGCCGGATTCCGGAGCTCGAGATCGAGACCGTTACGGGAGATCTGCGCGATCCCGCGTCGCTCGAGCGCGCCGTCGCGGGCTGCGGACTCGTGTTCCACGTTGCCGCCGACTATCGCCTTTGGTCAAAGGATCCGCGGGAGATGTATCGCTCGAACGTGGATGGGGTCCGCAATATGCTGCAGGCGGCGCAATCGGCGGGAGTGGAGCGCGTCGTCTATACGAGCACCGTGGGCTGCATCGGCGTTCCGGATGGCGGCATTGGCGATGAATCGCAGCCGTGTTCCATCGAAGAAATGGCGGGCGACTATAAGCGCTCGAAGTTCATGGGCGAGCAGGTCGCGCTCGAATTCGCGGGCCATGGCTTTCCCGTTGTCATCGTCAACCCCACGGCTCCGATGGGGGACCACGATTTCAAACCCACGCCTACGGGGCAGATCGTGGTTGATTTTCTCCGCGGCGCGATGCCGGCTTTCGTCGATACGGGCCTGAATATAGTGAACGTGCGGGATGTCGCACTGGGACAGTTGCTCGCCTGTGAGCACGGCAAATCCGGCGAACGCTACATCCTGGGGTCGGAGAATCTGACACTCCGGCAAATCCTCGAAGAACTGGCGGCGATCACCGGCAGGAAGGCGCCGACCGTCGAGATCCCCTACTTCGTCGCCTGGCTCGCGGGCGCTGCCGGCACGGGCATGGCTTCTATAACCGGGAAACCGCCACGCGCCTCGCTTGAGGCAGTGCGGATGTCGAAAAAAAAGATGTGGGTCACTCACGAGAAGGCGGCCCGCGAACTCGGCTATTCACCCGGACCCGCCCACCAGGCTCTGGCCGATGCCGTCGCCTGGTTCTCCCGAGGGAAGCGCGGGTGAAGACTCTCTTCGTCGCTTCCGACCGCCGGGAGATTGAACCCTGGGTTGCCTGCTGGCAGAATGTGCGGCCAGTAAATCTACCAGTGCACTGGGCGCGCGCCGGCTCGCATCAGGGCCGCGAGATGCTCGCCATCGCCAACGGGATCGGTCAGGAGCGCGCGGCAGCGGCTATAAGAGCCGCTGTGAAAGCCGACGGCAATCTCTCTGAGGTCTGGAGTGTCGGAACGGCCGGTGCACTGGATCCGTCTCTGGGTGTGGCCGACATCATTGCGGCTACGGAAGTGACGGATGGCGCCCAAATCTGGAAGGCAAACGCTCCTTCGGGCCCCGCTTGCCGGTCCGGTCTTGTCCGAACCAGCCAACATATCGCCCGCACCAGCGTCGAAAAAGCGAATCTTCGCGCGACCGGCGCCATCATAGTAGAGATGGAGGGTGCCGCCGTTGGCCGGGTAGCGAGCGAAATGGCTGTACCGTTTTATTGCGTCCGAGGTGTCAGCGATGTCGCAAATGAAACATTTTGTATCGATTTTGAGTCTTTTTTTATGCCAAACGGTACCCTCAATGTGCCACGCTTAGTGGTATACGCCCTGGCGCATCCGATGGACGCCCTCCCTGAATTGATACGACTGCAGCAGCGATCTTCTTTGGTGGCAAAACGGCTCGCCGGCTTCCTGGCGGCCTGCCATTTCTGATATGAAAGAACCCGTTCCCGGCAACATGCGCGCTGCCGTCTACCGCGGCGCGAGCACTGTTTCCGTCGATGAGGTCGAAACGCCTGAGCCCGGCCCGGGGGAGATTCTGATCCGGGTGGAGGCCTGCGGCGTCTGCCACACGGATCTCAAGAAGATCGAATACAACCTGCTGGCTCCGCCGCGCATCTTTGGCCATGAAACGGCTGGCATAGTAGCTGCCGTGGGTGCAAATGTTACTCGCTACAAGCCGGGCGACCGCGTTATCACCTTCCACCACATTCCCTGCGGCAAGTGTTTTTATTGCGAGCGGAAGCTTTTCGCCCAATGTCCGGTATACAAGAAAGTCGGAGTGACCGGCGGGTTTGAGCCCGCGGGCGGTGGCTTCTCCCAGTACGTCCGGGTGATGGACTGGATTGTCGAGCGCGGCGTCGAAAAAATTCCGGATGGCGTGCCATTCGAAGTCGCGGCGTTCGTGGAACCCGTGAACACCTGTGTGAAGGCCGTCGAACAATGCGATCCGCAGTCGAACGATGTGGTGCTGGTGCAGGGACAGGGGCCAATCGGCCTCATCTTCACGATGCTGCTGAAGCTGAAGGGCTGCACCATCGTCACAACGGACACGATCCCCACACGCCTCGAACTTTCGAAGAAGTGCGGCGCCCACTATGCGCTTGACCCGCGCACGAACGACGTTGCCGCCAAATTGAAGGAATTGACCGCAGGACGGGGCGCTGATATGGTATTTGTCGCCACCGCTGCGAAGGGATTAGTGGAAGAAGCCGTCCGTTCCACCCGCCCGGGCGCAAAGATCATGCTTTTCGCCCAAACGTCCGATAAGGAACGGATTGAACTTTCCGGCGCCAGCATCTGCGTCGGGGAGCGGTCGCTCCTCGGTTCATACAGCGCTTCAGTTGAGTTACAGGCAGAGTCCGCCAGGCTGGTTTTCAGCGGGGCTCTTCCCGTGAACCTGCTCATCTCGCACCGCGTACCTCTTGATAAGATTGAATTTGCATTTCGGCTTGCAACGCACCCGGGCGACTTTCCGGGGGAGAACCCTTTGAAGATCATTGTGAGACCACAGGAGCTGGCAACGTGCGCGCGATAAACGACACAATGCTCGCCGCTGTACTGTACGGTAAAGAACATGTCCAAATGGAGCGGGTACCGGTACCAGAAATCGGTCCGGGCGATCTGCTCGTACGGGTGCGCACGGCCCTTACGTGCGGTACGGATGTCAAGGTTTATCGCCGCGGCTATCATGCGCGCATGATCGTGCCGCCCGCGCTTTTTGGGCATGAGCTGGCCGGCGACGTGATCGCGGTTGGCGAGCGCGTCAAAGGTTTTGAAATCGGCCAGCGCGTGGTCGCCGCGAACTCCGCGCCCTGCCATCGCTGCTTCTATTGCAGCCGGGGCCGGGTCAACCTCTGCGAGGATCTGCTGTTCAATAACGGCGCGTATGCCGAGTACATCCGGATTCCGGCGCGCATCGTCCGCGTGAATACCTATGTGATTCCGCCGCATCTCGACTATCGAGACGCTGCACTGGCCGAACCGCTGGCCTGTGTGGTCAAAGGCGTAGAGGACGTGGAGATGAAGGCGGGCGATACGGTGGCTGTGATCGGCGCCGGACCCATCGGCTCCATGTTTGTGCGCCTTGCGAAACTGCGCGGCGCCCGCGTGATCGCGATCGGCCGCACGCGGGAACGTCTGGAACGGGTGGCTCGGCTCGGTGCGGACCGCATCGTATCGACCGAAGATACCGGAAATCCGATCGCGCGCGTTCGGGAGCTCACGAACGGCCGTGGCGCCGATATCGTGATTGAAGCCGTGGGCAAGCCGGAGACGTGGAACATGTCGGTCGAGATGCTTCGCCGCGGCGGCACGGTCAATTTCTTCGGTGGTCCGCCCTCCGGCACGAACGTCAATCTAGACACGAACCTGCTGCACTACTCCGAAATCACCTGCAAGGCGAGTTTCCACCACACGCCGACTTCGATGCAGGAAGCACTCGACATCATTTCGAGCGGCGGGATTCGCGCCCGCGATTTTGTGGAAGCCGAAGAGTCGCTCGAAAATCTGACCCGCGTCATGTTCCGCCTGGCTGAAGGCGGAACGGCGTTCAAGACCGCTATCATTCCATGACCGCGCTCGCGCCGCGCGATTTCGTCGGCAACCGGGAGGCGATGTCCCGTATGTGGACAGTCGCGGAAGCGGAGCAGTACACGCGCTGGCTCGCCACCCATCACTACGAAAACTTTCACGTAGTCAGCTTTCTGCTGCCGCGCGAGCTGCATCAGGATTTCTACAACGTCTATGCGTATTGCCGGTGGGCGGACGATCTGGCGGACGAAATCGGCGATCCGGCGGAGAGCCTTCGCCTGCTCGACTGGTGGTCGCGCGAAGTGGGAGGCATGTATGCGGGCGAGGCCCGGCATCCGGTCTTCGTCGCGTTGCGCGGCACAGCTCAGAAATATTCCATCCCACGGCAACCGTTCGACGATCTGATCCGCGCATTCATTCAGGATCAGACCGTCACCCGATATCACAATTGGGAAGAAGTTTTTCATTACTGCGAAGGCTCGGCGAATCCGGTAGGGCGGCTGGTGCTCTATCTCTGCGGCTATTCCGATCCTGAGCGCCAGGCCATTTCAGACGCCACCTGTACCGCGCTGCAACTGGCCAATTTCTGGCAGGATGTCACCGTAGACCAGCAGAAGGATCGCGTCTATCTTCCGCTCGATCTCCTTGCTCGCCACAATTACACGGTCGAGGAACTCTTCGCGCACAAATTCGACGGCCGCTTCCGCAATCTGATGCGGGAGGCCGTTGAAGTGGCGCATGGGCTGTTCATCAAGGGTCTGCCGTTGATCGGCATGGTGAATCGCCGGCTTGCTGTCGATCTCGATCTTTTCAGCCGCGGCGGGATGCGGATCCTCGAGAAGATCGCCCAACAGGATTACAACGTGCTGGAACGCCGGCCCTCGATCTCTAAAGCAGAACGCGTTCGCCTGCTCGCCGGCACGCTTGTTCGCGCCGCATTTACAGGCGCGCGCGCTGCATGATCCGGCTGGAAGAATCGAAGGCGCATTGCCGCGCCATCGCCAAAGGCCGCGCCAGAAATTTCTACTATTCGTTCGTCCTGCTGCCGCCCGGGAAGAAAGATGCAATGTGCGCGATGTACGCGTTCATGCGCTATTGCGACGATCTCAGTGACGAGCCCGGCGCGACGCGAACCGCTATGGACCGCTGGCGCGATGCCCTCACCGAAGCGCTGGCGGGACGTCCGGACGCCAGCCCGGTGTGGCCGGCTTTCCTCGATGCCGTTGCGCGTTATCGTATCCCGCACCAGTATTTCTACGACATGATTGACGGCGTAGCGTCCGATCTGGAGCCGCGGCCTTTCGAGAGTTTCGGGGAGCTTTACCAGTATTGCTACCGGGTGGCTTCGGTGGTTGGGCTCACTACCATCCATATATTCGGATTCGATTCGCCGGAAGCGCCGCTCCTCGCCGAGAAATGCGGAATCGCTTTCCAGCTCACCAACATTCTGCGCGACATCCGCGAAGACGCCGGTCTGGGCCGTATCTATCTGCCGCAGGAAGATCTCGCTCGATTCGGCGTTTCCCCTGACGATCTGAAGAACTTGCGCCGCACCGATGCCTTTGAACGTTTCATGGAATTCCAGATTGGCCGCGCGCGCGCCTACTACGGCGAGTCAGCGCCGCTTACGGCCATGATCCACGCGGATTCCCGCAAAGCAATGCGCGCGCTCATCGCGATTTATCGAAGTCTGCTCGAACGTATCGCCGAGTCTCCGGCTGACGTTCTGACGCGCCGGGTTTCGCTGCCCACCAGTCAAAAAATCTGGATTGTGCTCCGCTCCGCAATGGGGCTTTGATTCCCGGATGCGGCAAGCCCGGGACACCACTTCGACCACGAGATGAGCGTCGAGTAGCCCGTTGTTATGCCGTTGCTTCGGTCTGAATCTTCGCCCGGCTGCGGAACATAAAGATCACGATCAGCAGAATCACGGCCGCACCCGCCGCGGAGCTTAGCCAGAACGGCTGCCAGTTGCGCACCGCGGTGTCACCGCTTCCGGTGGTGAAGTAGTCGAGAGCGCCGCCCGAAAGTATCGAGCCCGCGTACATGCCGATCCCGTAGGTGAGAAGGGTAATGAAGCCCTGGGCGGCGCTGCGCAGATGCGGCGGCGCCTGCTGGTCCGTGTAGAGCTGCCCGGTCATAAAGAAGAAGTCGTAGCAGATGCCGTGCAAAAGGATGGCGACATAGAACATCCAGACCGCCGGGCCCGCATTCCCGTAGGCCAGCAGCGTGTAGCGGACAGCCCACGCGCCCAGACCCATCACCAGAATCCCTTTCACGCTCAGGCGCCGCAGGACGAACGGCATCACCAGCATCATAATGACTTCCGACGCCTGGCCCAGCGTCATCTTGCCCGCCGCGTCCTGCACATGTACGTCATTCAGATAGTTGTTCGTGAAGGAAAAATAAAAAGTCAGCGGGATGCAGGCCAGCACGGACGCGATCGCAAACGCAAGGAACGATTTATCCTTCAGCATCACGAGCGCGTCGAGACCCAGAACCTTCTTCACGCTGAGGGGCTCGCCTTTCGCCGGGGGCGGCGTGTGCGGGAGGACCAGACTGAAGAATCCCATCACGATCGAAACGCCCGCGCCCAGCATGAACTGACCGGTGGTTTTTTCGACCGCCATCCAGCCAATCACCAGGCCGATCGCAATCCAGCCGAGCGTTCCGAAAACCCGGATCAGCGGGAAATCCTGTCCCGCGTTCTTCACATGCTGGAGCAGCAGTGAATTCGTCAGCGCAATGGTCGGGAAATAGCACAGGCAGTAGACCAGCATCAAGCCGTAGACAGCGGGGAACGTGGTGGCCCTGGTCACCAGAAACAGCAGAATGGCGCCGAGGAAATGCAGGGCCGCCAGAACCCGCTCGGTGGCGAAGAAGCGGTCCGCGACCAGGCCGACGAAGAATGGCGAGATGATGGCGGCGATCGAGGCCGTTCCGAAAACCGCGCCCGCCTGCGTTCCAGTGAAGTGCAGCGTATTCGTCAGATACGTCGTGATGGTGACGTACCAAGAGCCCCAGATCACGTAATTCAGAAACATCATGATGCTGAGCCGCAGACGAATCGAAAAGGGCATGAACAGAATTCTACTCTGTCATCCGCTGCAAACAGAAAAGCCCGCGCTCCCGCCGTTCTATCAGCGGGTGCGCGGGCCTGTTTGCTTCGCCTGAGTCTCTATTGCGCGGGAGGCGGACCGGCGGGAGCGCCGCCAGCGGGACCACCTCCGCCCGGACCGCGTCCACCGGGACCACGCCCCGGCATCTGCACGGGCGGAGCCGCTTCCGGCTTCTCCTGGCCGCGGTGGCAGGTCCAGCAGACCACTTTCTGATCGCCGGCGAAGGTGGTGGTATTGATGTTGTTCACCATCTCCAGCATCTTGCGGGCGGTGAGCTTGTGTTCCTTCTCGTCGCTCGAGTAATCCTCCGGGTTATGACAGAAGTCGCAACGAACGCCCAGAGCGGCCCGGATGCCGAACATCGTCTGGATTAAGTTTTCAGGCTTCAGAATTTTCAGGTTCTTTGGCGGGGCCATCGCACGGCCGGGTCCTCGTCCTCCGGGAGGCGGCGCCTGCCCAAAAGCAATACTGACGCATGCGGTAAGAAAGACCAACAAAGATTTACGCATGGGGAAAAGTGTAGCGCATTTGGCCGCACTCGTTGTAAACGGCTGTCAATTGTTGCCGTTGGACGTAACCCGGAGGGCATGCGGTACGCTGTACCTGTCAACTGCGTTACAAACGGGGACGTTGAAACACCGCGCAGCACAGACTTATGGCGAGCCGGGAAAAGGTAGCGGGGTATTTCTGGGTCAAGGTTTCGATCGGGTTCGGTCTGATTCTGGGACTGCTGTTGCTGGTTCAGACCGTCGGCACTTACCGGTACGTTTCGCGCGGCCTGGTCCGGCAGGAAGCCCAGAACGAAGCGGATCGCAAAGTTACGGGCATCAATCGCCTGCTGCGAAACACAGCTCACGAAACGGCGGATTATAAGAGTTCCATCGACGAGATCGTTCGCGATTCTCCGCAGACGGTCGCGTGGATACGTATTCTCAACTCGGGCGGGGCGGTCATCGCAGCCGGCGGAAACCTGGCCGAAGCACCGAAATGGACCGAGGAATCGCTGCGAAATGAGCTTATGCAGCGCGGCCAGCATCATCAGGATGTCCGCCGGACGACTGCGGGCGAAATCCTGCTGAGCGTGAGCCCAATGGGCCGCGGCTTTGGACGAAACGGCCGCGGCGCACCACCACCCGGCCCGCGCCCGCCTGAGCCCCGGCCAGAGGGTGCTTCCGGCGGATTTCAACCACGTGGTCCCGGCCGGGGTCCGGGAGGCCAGGTGGTCGAAACCGCGATCTACCTCAAAGGTATTTCCGTCAGCTTCGCACCGCTGCTCATCCCTCTCGGCGTCGGCTCCACCGCAGCCATCGCGCTGCTGGCCGCGGTGGTACTGATCGGTCTGCGATTCCCGAGTTATATCAGCGGCAAACAGTATGAGGAGGAACTCGCGCTTGCCCGGCGGGTTCAGCGTGATCTTTTCCCGCGCGATGGCGTACCGACCAGCAACCTGGAGTTCGCCGCGCGATTCATCCCTTCAAGACAGGTCGGCGGGGACCTCTACGACATTTTTGAGACCGATGACCGCGGCGTTGCCATCCTGCTCGGCGATGTTTCCGGCAAAGGCCTTTCGGCCGCCCTGCTGATGGGCGTGGTGCAGGGCGCCGTGCGCACTTCGAGCGACAGCGGCCTCGCGACCCATCACGAATATGCCGCCGAACGCCTCAACCATCTGCTTTGCATGAAGACCGCGCGCGAGCGTTTCGTCAGCCTCTTCTGGTGCTATCTGAATCCCGAAGGCAACCACCTGAGCTACATCAACGCTGGACATCTGCCGGCTCTGCTCGTTCGCGAGCGGTTCGGCCGCGCCGATGTCTGGCGGCTGGAACAGGGCGGCGGACCCGTGCTGGGCGTGCTTCCCGGCGCCCGTTACCGGCAGGCGGAAGTCGACATTGAGCCCGGCGATCTGCTGGTGATCTTTTCCGATGGTGTTTCCGAAGCCACCAACGCTGAAAGCGCGGAGTTTGGCGAGGAGGGAATCGTCGAATCGGTGAAGCGTGTCTGGCAAAAATCCGCCGCCGGCGTGTGTGACGGCATTCTCGCCGATGTCCGCAAATTTCTGGGCGACATGCCGCCGCACGATGACCAGACGCTGCTTGTGGTTCGTCTGCAGAACGTGGCAAAATCCGACAGCGAAATCCCCGCGCGCGATGCGCAGGCGTCACTGGCCCGCTGAGTGTGGTAGTCCTGAGATTTGGCCGCCGAATCCCGCCCAGCCCTGATTTACGACGGCGACTGCTCGTTTTGCATCGAGTGGGTCGGCTTCTGGCGCTCGCTGACCGGCGAGAGCGTCGAATACATTTCCAGCCAGGAAGCCATCGCTTCCGGCCGGTTTCCTGAGCTGGCGGCGGAAGACTGCCGGAAGGCGGTGCAGTTCGTGAAGGCCGGCCGCCGCTGGAGCGGCGCGCAGGCAGTGGGGCAATTACTGGACGGCGTGCCAGGGTACCGCTGGTTCCACTGGTGCATGCGTTTCATTCCTGGCTTCGCGGCACTGGCCTCGTTCGGCTATAGATGGATCGCAGGCCATCGTTCCTTCGCGCTCGGTGTGACGAAGGTGCTCTGGGGCGTGCCGGTCCGGCCTTCCACGTGGAACACGGCTTCCGATCTCTTCTCGCGCATCCTCGCACTGATTTATGCGATCGCGTTCCTCTCTTTTGGCTTGCAGGCGCGCGGATTAGTGGGATCGGAAGGAATCCTGCCCGCCCGCGAGTTCCTGGAAGCGGTCTACCGCCAGCTTGGCGCTGTGGCGATGTGGCGGCTGCCCACGATCTTCTGGTGGGGCAACTCCGACCTCACTATCCTCTCCATTACCGGGGGCGGCGTTCTGTTGTCTCTGATGTCGCTCGTAACGAAACGCCATAGCCGCTGGCAGCGCGCGATATTCGTCGTCCTGTGGATTTACTATCTCTCGATCGTGAATGCCGGCCAGGAATTCATGGCCTTCCAGTGGGATTGGCTGCTGGTAGAAGCCGGTTTCATTGCGATCTTCCTGCGTCCTTCGCGCGCCCGCACCTGGCTGTTCCGGTGGCTGCTCTTCCGGCTGATGTTCGAATCGGGACTGGTCAAGCTGCTCAGCGGCGACCCATCCTGGCACAATCTGACGGCGCTCGAGTTCCACTACGAGACTCAACCGCTGCCGACGCCACTCGCCTGGTACGCGCATCTGGCGCCCGCATGGTTCCAGCACTGTTCCGTCGTCCTGGTTTTCGTGATTGAATTGGCGACGCCGTTTCTGATCTTCGGGCCGCGGCGGCTGCGTCAAATTGCAGGGGGAGCGATTATCGCCTTCCAGTTGCTCATTTTGCTGACCGGCAATTACACGTTTTTCAATCTGCTCACAATCGCCCTGTGCCTGTTTCTGTTCGATGACGCCTGCTTCGCACGCTGGAAGCTTGCGAGCAAACCGATTGCTCTGCGGCCGCCGCGGCGCGCCGTCACTGCCGTGATCTGGGCACTGGTGACGTTTCTTTCGGGCGTCGAACTCTGGTCATTGGCGGGCAAGGTACCGGAACCGCTCGTGGCCGCGGAGCGTCAGGTCTCGCAGTTCGGGCTGGTGAATCACTATGGCCTGTTCGCCGTGATGACCACTAAGCGCCTGGAAATCCAGATCGAGGCCTCGCTCGATGGTCAGACCTGGCAGCCGTATCTCTTCCGCTACAAACCCGGCCCGTTGAACCGCAGACTGCCGTGGGTGGAGCCTTATCAGCCTCGGCTGGACTGGCAGATGTGGTTCGCGTCGCTGAGCGCGGCGCGGAATAACCCCTGGTTCATCCGCACCATGGTGGCGTTGCTGCGCGATTCGAAACCGGTCAAAGGACTCTTCGAGCAAACGCCCTTTGGCGGCGCACAGCCGAAATTTGTGCGCGCGACGATTTACGAATATCACTTCACCTCCTGGGACGAGCATCAAAAAACCGGCAATTATTGGAAGCGCGAACTCAAGGGCCTTTACTTTCCGGTGATCAGTCTCCGTGGAGGACAATAAAGCCGGGGAAAATAAAGCCGCGCTTATGCCTCTCTCTCCTCTTGCGGGAAAGCCCGCGCCGCCCAGCCTGTTGATCGACGTGGAGCGATTGATCGGCGATTATTATTCGAAAAAACCAGAGGCCGGCAACCCTGCACAACTGGTGAGTTTCGGAACCAGCGGGCATCGAGGTACGCCCACCAACGCGACTTTCACTGAGCAGCATATTCTGGCGATCACGCAGGCGATTTGCGAATACCGCAAAGCGCAGGGAACGGACGGGCCGATATTCATGGGTATGGATACGCATGCGGTTTCCGGGCCCGCCCAGAAGACCGCGCTCGAAGTTCTTGCGGCGAACGGCGTGGACGTGATCATTCAGCCTTGTGGCGGCTTCACTCCTACGCCCGCGGTCTCGCGCGCGATCCTCGCGCACAACCGCGGGCGAAAATCCGGAATCGCCGACGGGATCGTGATCACGCCTTCGCACAATCCGCCGAATGACGGCGGCTTCAAATACAATCCACCGAATGGCGGGCCGGCCGGTCCTGAAGTCACGGGGGTGATTCAGAAGCGCGCGAATGAATTGCTGGGGGGCGGGAATCGCGAAGTTCGCCGCATGGCGTACGAAGCCGCGGCGAAGAGTGCGACTACTCATGAGCAGGATTTCATTGCAGGCTACGTCGAGGACCTGGCGAACGTCATCGATATGGAGGCGATTCGCTCTTCCGGCATTGCGATTGGCGTGGATCCGCTGGGTGGCGCATCGCTCGCGTATTGGGAACCGGTTGCCCTGCGCTATGGGCTGCGGCTGGATGTGGTCAACAAGAAAGTGGATCCCCGGTTTGCGTTCATGACGGTGGACCACGATGGCAAGATCCGGATGGATTGCTCCAGTCCGTACGCGATGGCGAGTCTGGTGAAGCTGAAAGATGATTTCAATGTCGCCTGGGGATGCGATCCCGATTCGGACCGCCACGGCATCGTGACGCCTGGCGCGGGGCTGATGAATCCTAACCATTATCTGGCGACGGCGATTCAGTATCTGGTCACGCACCGGCCGCGATGGTCCGGCAGCGTGAAAATCGGCAAAACGCTGGTGAGCAGCAGCATGATCGATCGCGTCACCGCGGGGCTGCGCCGGACGCTCATGGAAGTGCCGGTTGGCTTTAAATTTTTCGCCGACGGGCTGTACGACGGCTCCTGCTGTTTTGGCGGCGAGGAGAGCGCGGGTGCGAGCTTTTTGCGGCGCGACGGCAATGTGTGGACGACCGACAAGGATGGTCTCATCCTTGGACTGCTCGCGGCGGAGATCACGGCTGTGACCGGCAAGGATCCTGGCGAGCATTATCGAGAGCTCACCGCGAAGTACGGCGAATTTTTCTATGCGCGCGTGGATACGCCGGCCAACGCGACGCTGCGCGCGCGGCTGAAGCAGCTCTCACCGGAAGACATTAAGGCAACCGACCTCGCCGGTCATCCGATCGAGAGCCGGCAGACGACCGCCAGCGGCGCGCCCATCGGTGGACTGAAGGTGGTGACCGCGAAGGGCTGGTTCGCCGCGCGGCCTTCCGGAACGGAAGACATCTACAAGCTGTACGCGGAAAGCTTCATCAGCGCCGGGCATCTGGACGAGATCATCGCGGAGGCGCAGAAGATGGTGGTGGCCGCGCTGGGATAGGTACTGTCGTCAATTTGCGACGGGCCTTTCCATTCGATCGACAATGATCATCTCGACTGGCCCTTTCTTCGATTTCAATTCGAGACCATACTGCTCGCGAAGAGCGGTGAAGATAGAGGGGCCGGCTGAATCCGCCAATCGCCGGGCTTCCGGAGTCCAGGTCAGCTTGAAATCGAACGTGCCGGCGATTCCGGTGTCATCGACGACGACCCGATCGAGCTGAGTTTCAAGCACCCGGCAGAACTCGGCAACTGTCACATCGTGGGCATTGATGTGGTCGCTTCCCCAGTCGGTTTCGTGCCCCGGCGTGCCTGTATTCCGGTGAAGCTTCGGGCCGCCTTTCGCTGCCTGCACGGAAAACACCGGCATTTGTTTGGTGGTGCGATGGATTTTGAGTTGGAAGTGGGAAAGCAGGAGACTTTGAACCAGAGGCCGGAGTTCCTCCGGGCTGAGCGCCCGTATCCTGGCGACAGAAGGATCGAATTCGGCGGCAATGTCGTATCGCTCGGTATCGATCCAGCCGGGGGCGCCCGAAAGCTGAAAATCTTTGATATCGAAGGCCTGGAGCAGCAACGTTTTGATCGTCACGTTCGTTGCCGTGAATTTTTCGCCCGGGGGAGTGCGGACTCGATAGCCTGGATCGCCGCTTCGATCCGGATGAATCGAAACAATATCGAATTGCCGCGGAGCAATCGTTTGTCCCGGCGCGCGCAGAATGGAGAGAAGGGCCAGCCAATATCCCGCTCGCTGAATACGCAGCATGAATATGCTAACCGGGAGCGGAGTGAATCGTTACGCGCGAAAAGCGCCTATCGCGCCGGGCAACTCGCGGGCGCCTGCGACAGGAACTTTTCCGCGGCGGCCAGATCGTCCACCGGCGTTGCCGCGGAACCGCCGCCATCGAAAAGAACCAGCCAGGGAGAGCCTGGAGACTCTCGTCCCCAGATCGTCGTGAAAGTTCCCACGCGATATTTCGATTCGGTGCCGGGCCGAGTATCTTCCATCATGTAAGGCCGCGCGAGATCGCCACATTGCGATTGCCGCCGATGTTGACAATATTCGGCCGCCAGCGAAGACGCAGCGGCCTGCCTTCGATCAGCGCCGCCCAATTCTTCAGCACGGCGTCCGCGCCGCGGACCGGATTTTCCGTAGCAGCGGCAAAGACTGTACCTGGATGCAAATGCGCGGCGAAGGCTTTCACATCGTGGTTGTCGACCGATTGAGCGAAGCTCAGTTCTCGCTGCCAGACGGCGCACTCGTCCGGATCGAGCCTCGCCTGCGCAAGGAGCAGAGACGCCAGCAGAACAGCCGCGAGCATTACACCAGCTTTTGTTTCGAGAACGGCAGCTCGCGGATACGTTTCCCGATAGCCGCGAAAACCGCGTTCGCGAACGCTGGCGCGATAGGCGGAACGCCGGGCTCGCCCACGCCACCGGGAAGCTCGTCGCTTTCGACGATGTGAACATCGGTCTGGCGTGGCGCCTGGTTGATGCGCGCGACCGGAAAATCGTGAAAGTTCGACTGGCGAACACGTCCATCGGCAACGCTGATTTCGCCTGAAAGCGCCAGGCTCGCGCCCATCACCGCGGCGCCCTCGAACTGCGCCCGCGCGCGCTCGGGATTCACGACCAGACCGGCGTCCGCGACCTGGTAAACGTGGGGGATTCGAATCCTGCCGTTCGAATCGACTTCCACTTCGACCACCGAGGCCACATAGCTCGTGAAGCTGCGCGCAGCGGCGATGCCGATACCCCACCCGTTACCGGGCTTGCGTTTACCCCACCCCGATTTCTCGCCGGCAATTTCAAGCACACGGCGAAGGCGCTTCGTATCGAACGGGTACCTCTGGTAATCCTCGCCGTAGTTCCAGTAATTCGTCACGCCCTGCGATTTGAGATCGAGTACTTTACCGGAGCCGAGCAACGCAAGCTGGTATTCGAGAGGATCGCGTCCGGCGGCGTGCGCCAGTTCATCGGCGAAGCTTTGCGCGCTGAACACGTGATAGATGTTGGCGACGGAGCGGAACCAGCCGATGCGGATGTGCGTCTGGGCCGCGCCGTTTTCCGCGCGATGGTTCGGAATATCGTACGGCAGATCGTTCAGCCCCATGCCGTATTCGACATCGAAGCCATACACCGAGCTGGCATCGTTCATCGCGGAGATCGAGGGGAAAACCGAGCGCTGCAGCCATGCGGTTGGCATGCCGTTCGAGCCGATCGCGGCCTTGTGATACATGCCGGAAACCGCGTGGTAATAGTCGAAACGAATATCGTCCTCGCGTGACCAGACGACCTTGACGGGCTTGCCCGTCTTTTTCGAAATGAGCGCGGCTTCGGCGACGTAATCCGGTTTCGACTTCCGCCCGAAACCGCCGCCCAGCAGTGAGACGTGGCAGGTGACGTCTTCCGGCTTGAGGTTCATGGCCTTGGCGACTGTGTCCTGTACGGCCTGGGGATTCTGCGTGGGCGCCCAGGCAGTCACCTTCCCATCGCGATATTCGGCGACGGCGACCGGCGGCTCCATCGTTGCGTGAGCGAGCAGCGGAACGTAGTAGCTTGCATCGATCACCTTTGCGCCCGAAGCGAAGGCGGCATCCACGTCGCCCAGGTTGCGCACTACTTTGCCGGGCTTTTTCGCGGTGTCGAGAAGATACTGCTTGTACTGATCGGAATCGTAAGCGGCGTTCGGACCGTCATCCCATTCGATTTTGAGCTGCTTGCGGCCCTGGAACGCGGACCAGGTGTTGTCAGCAATCACCGCAACTCCGCCAAGCGGCTGGAACGCATAAGGCGGCGTGAACGTGTCGATGGTCATCGTCTGGCGCACGCCTTTGACCTGCAGCGCGGCCTTGTCGTCGAGCGAGCGCACTTTGCCTCCCATAACGGGCGGGTGCTCGATCGAGGCATAAAGCATGCCGTCACGTTTGACATCCATGCCGTAGATAGCTTTACCGGTGCAGATATCGGCGAGGTCGACGATCTGCTGCGGGTTTGGAGCGTGATCGCCGATGTAGCGCCACCCGGATTTCGGCTTGAACTGGAGCGTTTCCGGCTTCGGGACCGGCAGCTTCGCCGCTGCCGCGACGAGTTCGCCGTATCCGAGCCTGCGGCCCGAGGCAGTGTGAATAATCTGGTGAAGCTGAGCCTTGCACTCGCTGGCGGGCACGTTCCACTGGGTGGCCGCGGCGGAGGTCAGCATCACGCGGGCGGAAGCGCCGGCCTGGCGAAAGGCCGTAAAGAAGCCGCGGATGGATTTCGAGCCGTCCGTATTCTGATCGCCGTAATTCTTATCGCCGATGCCCTGCTCTACGCGGACCCGCTTCCAGTCCGCTTCGAGCTCGTCGGCGGCGACCAGCGGGAGCGTGGTGCGGATGCCGGTGCCCATTTCCGAGCGGTGCGTCACGATGTAAACGGTCCCGTCGGGTTCGATTCCGAGATAGATGCTGGGATGGAACAGCGCGCCGGCGGCCTTCCCGGCATACTCCTCTGTCTGCCCCCAGGCATTTTTCGGGAGAACCTGCGCCGCGAGCACAAAAGCGCCCGCGGAGAAGATGCCGTCCAGGAAACCGCGCCGGCTGATGTTGGTGACGGAACTCATGCGACCTCCTTCGCGGCGGCCTTGATGGCGGCGCGGATGCGCTGATACGTGCCGCAACGGCAGATATTGCCCTCCATCGCTGAGTCAATGTCCTGGTCGGTGGGTTTGGGCTTCTTGCGGAGCAACGCCGCCGCCTGCATGATCTGCCCCGCCTGGCAATAGCCGCACTGGGGAACATTGGCCTGCATCCAGGCTTTTTGCAGGGGATGCGTGCCGTTGGGGCTGAGGCCTTCGATGGTGGTGACCCGCTTACCAGCCAGGTCCTTCATCGTAATGGAGCACGAACGGACGGCTTCGCCATTGCGCATGACGGTGCATGCGCCGCAGAGTCCGGCTCCGCAGCCGAACTTCGTGCCGGTGAGCCCGAGATCGTCGCGCAAATACCAGAGCAAAGGCATGGCGGGATCGCCGTCGAACGTCTGTGGGCGGCCATTAATAGTGAGCTTGATCATAGTTCCCTCGGTACAGACTATTGTGACGATATTAGCGCCGCGGGGCCGGTGTGGCAAGAACCGGCAGTGGCATAATTGGCGCATGGAAGTTCACTTCTCGTCGGATGTGGAGGCGCGCCTGCAGCAAGTGGCGATCGCCACCGGAAAAAACGCCGAGCAGCTCGTAAAAGATACTGTTGAGCGGATGCTGGAAGACCAGGCACGCTTTGTATCGGCCGTTCAACGCGGAATAGCGCAGGCGGACCGCGGCGAATTCATCGAACACGATGAAGTGAGAGCCCGGCTTGAGCGGCTGATTCGCCGGTGAGAAGAATTCGATGGACTCCCGCTGCATACGCAGAGTCGGAATCGGCGATCGAGTTTATTCAGGACGACAATCCGAGCGCGGCAGCAAAGACTGCAGCGACTATGTGCGCCCGAATTGAACGCCTTGTTGCTTGTCCGTCGCTTGGCAGATCGGGCGAGGTGGCGGGAACGCGTGAACTGGTGGCCGCGCCATACGTCGTCGTGTACAGGGTTCGCGATGAGGTGATCGAAATCGTGCAGATCTGGCATGGCGCACAGGACTGGCGATGATCTGAAAGACAAAAAAGG
>Ga0134125_10002384_pt1 | contig 22330 bp, 19 predicted proteins | sample KB31751_FD_96464 | JGI IMG/M metagenome (GOLD analysis project Ga0134125, IMG submission 96464) | Terrestrial soil microbial communities with excess Nitrogen fertilizer from Kellogg Biological Station, Michigan, USA - KB3-175-1 | ecosystem: Environmental > Terrestrial > Soil > Unclassified ... | reverse complement strand
TCGAGGTATCGCGAGAGCAGACGGTGGTGGGCACGGAGATCGAAGCGCTCCGCCTCGCGGTGGTGGATGTGTTCCGACGGATCGTCGGGGCCTCGCCCGATCTGCCCGACGAGTTCGTGACCGCGGCGGAGAGCATCGGGGATCCACTGCGGATGGTCTACTTCGTGGCCACGGTGGTCCCGCTCGATGGGACGGTGCGGCAGGCGCTCCTCGAGCTCGATCCGGTGTCGGCCAAGCTCCGCCGGCTCGTGGACCTTCTGCAGAAGGAGCTCGCGGTGCGCGAGCTGGGCCGCAAGATCGCGACGGAGACCGAGGAGCGGCTGACCAAGAAGCAGCGCGACTACTACCTGCGCGAGCAGCTCCGGTCCATCCAGCGCGAGCTCGGAGACGAGGGCGAGGCCGGCAGCGACGTGACCGCCCTCCGCCGTCGCCTCGAGGAGGCCAATCTGCCGGAGGAGGCGCGGCGCGAGGCGGAGCGCGAGCTCGACCGCCTCGCCGGGATCTCGCCCGCATCGCCCGAGCACGGGATGATTCACACCTACCTCGAGTGGCTGGTGAGTCTGCCCTGGAGCAAGGAGGACGCGGGCGCCATCGACATGCGCCGCGCCCGGCAGGTGCTGGACGAAGACCACTTCGACCTCGAGAAGGTCAAGGACCGCATTCTCGAATACCTCGCGGTCAGGAAGCTCCGGCAGGAGCGCGGGAGCAGGAGTGCGACCGCCGGCGAGGCGCCCCGGCCGGTCGAGCCGCCGCCGGTCACGGGTGACAGCCCGGCCCGCGAGCCCATCCTGTGCTTCGTCGGGCCGCCGGGGGTGGGCAAGACCAGCCTCGGACAGAGCATCGCTCGCGCTCTGGGCCGGAAGTTCGCGCGCATGTCGCTCGGGGGCGTGCGGGACGAGGCGGAGATCCGGGGCCACCGGCGGACGTACATCGGCGCCCTCCCGGGCCGGGTGATCCAGGGCCTCCGGCGAGCCGAGAGCCGCGATCCGGTCTTCATGCTCGACGAGATCGACAAGATCGGTGCGGACTGGCGGGGGGATCCGTCCTCGGCCTTGCTGGAGGTGCTGGATCCGGCTCAGAACCATACCTTCGTCGACAACTACCTGGGCGTGGCCTTCGATCTCTCGCACGTGCTGTTCATCGCGACGGCCAACACGCTCGACACCATTCCCGGGCCGCTCCGCGACCGGATGGAGATCCTGTCGCTGGCCGGGTATACGGACGAGGAGAAGGTGGGCATCGCCCGGGAGTACCTGATTCCCAAGCAGCTCGCCGCCCACGGCCTCGCCGCCGGGGAGCTCACCTTCGACCCCGATGCCATCCGGGGCATCGTGCGCGGCTACACGCGCGAGGCGGGCGTGCGGAGCCTCGAGCGCGAGATTGCCACCGGGGCTCGGAAGGTCGCCCGCCGGCTCGCCGAAGGGCAGCGCGATCCCGTCCGCATCACCGCCGACAACCTCGGTGAGTATCTTGGCCGCCCGAGGTTCTTCGACGAGGTGGCGGAACGAACCTCTCGCCCGGGCGTCGCGACGGGCCTGGCCTGGACGCCGACCGGCGGCGACGTCCTGTTCGTGGAGGCGACCATGATGCCCGGCAGCGAGGAGCGGCTGGTCCTCACCGGCATGCTCGGCGACGTCATGCGCGAGAGCGCCCAGGCGGCGGTCTCGTACGTATGGTCGAATGCCGCCGCGCTCGACATCGATCCGAGGATCTTCGAGGGCAAGACGATCCACGTGCACGTGCCGGCCGGGGCCATCCCCAAGGACGGGCCCTCGGCCGGGGTCACCATGGTGACCGCGCTCGCCTCCCTGGCCACGCGGCGTCCGGTGCGCGGCGACCTGGCCATGACGGGGGAGATCACCCTTCGCGGCCGGGTGCTCCCGGTCGGCGGAATCAAGGAGAAGATGCTGGCGGCGCACCGGGCCGGCATCCGGGAAGTCATCCTGCCCAGCCGCAACGAGCGGGACGTCGAGGACGTGCCGGAGGAGCTCCGGCGCGAGCTGCGCTTCATCTTCGTCGAGGATGCCGAGGAGGTCCTGAAGCATGCCCTCACCTCGACCGCGGCGGAGGTGTCCCGGTAACCGGAGCTCGCTCAGGGTCGACAGAAGGAGAAGGCGATGGGAAAGGTCATCGGCATCGACCTCGGTACCACGAACTCGGTCGTCGGCGTCATGGAGGGCGGCAGCCCCGTCGTCATTCCCAACCAGGAAGGGAGCCGCCTCACCCCATCGGTCGTCGCTTTCACCAAGGAGGGCGAGGTCCTGGTCGGCCAGGTCGCCAAGCGCCAGGCCATCACCAATCCGGAGAACACCATCTTCTCGATCAAGCGGTTCATGGGCCGCCGCTACGAGGAGGTGCAGCAGGAGACCAAGCTCGTCCCCTACCGGGTCGTGCCGGCGCCCAACGGCGACGTCCGCATCGAGATCCGAGGCAAACAGTACTCGCCGCCCGAGCTCTCGGCGATGATCCTCCGCAAGCTCAAGGAGGCGGCGGAGGCCCACCTGGGCGAGAAGGTGACGCAGGCCGTGATCACGGTGCCGGCGTACTTCAACGACAGCCAGCGCCAGGCGACCAAGGACGCGGGGAGGATCGCCGGCCTCGAGGTGCTCCGGATCATCAACGAGCCGACCGCGGCCGCCCTCGCCTACGGGCTCGAGAAGAAGCAGGACGAAGAGGTCGCGGTGTACGACCTTGGGGGCGGGACCTTCGACATCTCGACCCTGGAGCTGGGCCAGGGGGTGTTCGAGGTCAAGTCCACCAACGGCGACACGCACCTCGGGGGCGACGATTTCGATCAGCGCGTCATCGACTGGGTCGCCGACGAGTTCAAGAAGGAGCACGGCGTCGACCTGCGCAAGGACCGCATGGCCCTGCAGCGCCTCAAGGAGGCCGGGGAGAAGGCGAAGATCGAGCTCAGCTCGACGGTCCAGACCGAGGTCAATCTCCCCTTCATCACCGCGGACGCCACCGGGCCGAAGCACCTGGTCATGACCCTGACGCGCGCGAAGCTCGAGGCGCTCGTGGCCGACCTGATCGAGCGGACCGCGGAGCCCTGCCGGCAAGCCATGAAGGATGCCGGCGTCACCGCTGCCGACATCGACGAGGCCATCCTCGTCGGCGGTCAGACGCGCATGCCGAAGGTCCAGGAGCTCGCCAAGCAGCTCTTCGGCAAGGAGCCGCACAAGGGCGTGAATCCCGACGAGGTGGTCGCCATCGGCGCCGCCATCCAGGGCGGGATCCTGGCGGGAGAGGTCAAGGACGTCGTGCTCCTCGACGTCACGCCGCTCTCGCTGGGCGTCGAGACCCTGGGAGGCGTCACGACCGTCCTGATCCCGCGGAACACGACCATACCGACCAGGAAGGGCGAGACCTTCAGCACCGCGGCCGACAACCAGCCCTCGGTCGACATTCACGTGCTCCAGGGCGAGCGGCCCCTGGCCCGCGACAACCGGACCCTGGGCCAGTTCCGCCTGGACGGGATCGCCCCGGCTCCACGCGGCCTCCCGCAGGTCGAGGTGGCCTTCGACATCGACGCCGACGGGATCCTCAACGTCTCCGCCAAGGACATGGCGACGGGCAAGCAGCAGCAGATCACGATCACCGCCTCGTCGGGCCTGGGCAAGGCGGAAGTCGACCGCATGGTGAAGGAGGCGGAAGCCAATGCCTCGGATGATGCCAGGCGGCGGCAGGAGATCGAGCTGCGGAACCAGGCGGATGCGCTCGTGTACTCGACGGAGCGCGCATTGGCGGAGCACGGCGCCAAGCTCTCCGGTGCTGACCGGCGTACGGTCGAGCGAGCGCTCGACGAGGCGCGCGAGGCGCTGAAGGGCGGCGATATCGAGCGTATTCGCCGAGTCCAGGATGATCTGAGCCGCGCGGCCCGCACCCTGGCGGAGGCCGCGTCCCGCCCGGCACCGCCGGGCGGAAGCCCCCCCTCGTCCGGCGGGCCGCAGGCGGGCGACGTGGTCGACGCCGAGTTCAAAGAGGCCGACGAGCCCAAACCGTAAGGAGGGATCGATGGACGCTGGGTTGCTCATCGCACGTCTCATCGTGGGGCTCGGCCTCGCGGCGCATGGGACGCAGAAGCTCTTCGGGTGGTTCGGCGGCCATGGCTTGACGGGCACGGGAGGATTCTTCGAGAGTCTCGGTTTCCGACCCGGGGTCCTCTTCGCCCTGGCCGCCGGTCTGGGGGAGCTGGGTGGCGGGTTGCTCACCGCGGCGGGCTTCCTCGGGCCCGTGGGCCCCGCCCTGATCACCGTCGTCATGCTGGTGGCCATCCTGACCGTGCATCGGGCGAATGGGTTCTTTGCGTCGGCGAACGGGGTCGAGATGCCCTTGATGTACCTGACCGCCGCCCTCCCGCTGGCCTTCACGGGTGCCGGTGCGTACTCGGTCGACGCCCGGCTCGGCTTCGATGCGCTCCGGGGGCCCACGGTGGCGTGGATCGCGCTCGCGGCGGCGATCGTTGTGGCGCTGATCAACGTCGCGCTGCGCCGGCCGTCGGCGCCCGCCCGCACCGCGGCATGAACGACGCGACGGGCGCCGAGACGGGCGACCGACCGGAAGCGCCGGAGGTCGAGCGCCGGCGGCAGGCCCCGCGCGGGGCCCGGCAGAGCGACGGACTGCTGCGTCCGGCGCGGGTCGTGGTGGCCACCGCCGAGGAGCCCGTCGGACCGTGGCGGTGAAATTCCGTGACTACTACGAGGTCCTGGGAGTGCCGCGCACGGCCTCCGCGGCCGAGATCAAGCGAATGTACCGCCAGCTCGCCCGGAAGCACCACCCCGATCTGCAGCCGGTCACGGAGCGGGCGAAGGCGGCCGAGCGCTTCAAGGAGCTCAACGAGGCCTACGAGGTCCTGAGCGATGCCGACAAGCGGGCCAAGTACGACGCGCTCGGGGCGAGCTGGAAGGGCGGGATGGACTTCACCCCTCCTCCCGGCGCGGAGGCGAGCGGCGGGGAGACATGGTCCGCCGAGGACCTGGGCGACGTCAGCGACTTCTTCGCCTCGCTCTTCGGCCGATCGGGAGGACGGCCCGGCCGCGCTCGAGTCACGATGCCGGGCTACGACGTCGAGGTGGAGCTGGCGGTCACCCTGGACGATCTCCTCCGGGGCGGCAAGCGCCGGATCCAGATCGGGGAGGGCAAGACCCTCGACGTGGAGATCCCCGTCGGGCTGCGGGACGGTGTCGTGCTGCGGCTGGCCGGCCAGGGAGGGCCCGGCACGAGCGGGGGCCCACCCGGCGACGTCTACCTCCACGCGCGCATGGTCCCGCACCCGCGCTATCGCGTCGCCGGCGACGACCTGGAGATGGAGCTGTCGATCTGGCCGTGGCAGGCGGTGCTCGGGGCCGACGTGAGAATCGATACTCCGGACGGGGCGGTGACGCTCACGGTGCCGGCGGGCACGCAGAACGGCAGGCGGCTGCGCCTGCGTGGCCGGGGGCTGCCCCGGGCGGATGGGGCGCGTGGAGACCTCTACGCGGCGGTGCGCATCGTCGTGCCCGAGCGCCCCAGCGCGCCGGAGCGGGAAGCCTACGAGGCCCTGCGACGCAGCGCCGCGGCGCCGGCCGACCGCCCGGCCGGGGAGTGACCGGCATGCGCACGCGGTCTCGGCCATGGCAGCCCGCGCCGATCGTGAAGGCGCCGCTCACCGCCGAGCGACGGCTCACCCGCGACGAGCTGGCGGCGGCCGCCGGCGTCTCATCGGCCCAGCTCGATCACCTGGTCCGGACCGGTCTGGTCGAGCCGGTGACCCGACGGCCGGACGAATTCAGCGTCGAGGCCGCGCCGCGGCTCCGGCGGATCCTGCGGCTCAACGCAGACCTCGGCATGGACCTCTTCGACGCGGCGATCATCGTGGACCTGCTGGAGCGGGTGGACCACCTCCAAGCAGAGCTGGCCCGCCTACGGGGCGGTCGACCCTGAGGGGCAAGGAGAGGCCGACATGGATCCCAACCGGTTGACCGAGAAGGCGCAGGACGCGATGCGCCAGGCGCAGAGCATGGCGCAGCGCGAGGGGCAGACGCAGATCGAACCCGAGCATCTCGCGCTGGCCCTGCTCGAGCAGGACGGCGGCGTCGCGGCGCGCGTCGTGGAGAAGGCCGGCGGCAACGCGGCGACGCTGATGCAGCGGCTGCGCCAGGCGCTCACGCGCCTCCCCCGGGTCTCGGGGCCCGGCGCGCAGGGGGGGCAGGTCTACCTCTCGCCCCGCATGGGCGAGGTCTGGACCGGTGCCGAGGCCGAAGCGCAGCACATGAAGGACGAGTTCGTGAGCGTCGAGCACCTGCTGCTCGCGCTCGTCAAGAAGGATCGAGCCGTCGCCGACGCCTTCCAGGCGGCTGGCCTCACCCCGGACAAGCTGCTCGAGGCGACCGGGGCGGTCCGGGGCGGCCAGCGCGTGACCAGCCAGACGCCGGAAGGTACCTACGAGGCCCTCGAGAAGTACGGGCGTGACCTGACCGCGCTCGCCCGGCAGGGCAAGCTGGATCCGGTCATCGGCCGCGACGAGGAGATCCGGCGCGTCATCCAGATCCTCTCGCGCCGGACCAAGAACAACCCGGTGCTGATCGGAGCGCCGGGCGTGGGGAAGACCGCGATCGTCGAGGGGCTCGGCCAGCGCATCGTCCGCGGGGACGTGCCCGAAGGGCTCAAGGGAAGGCGCGTCGTGACCCTCGACATGGGGGCGCTGGTCGCGGGCGCCAAGTACCGCGGCGAGTTCGAGGAGCGGCTCAAGGCGGTTCTCAAGGCCGTGCACGATGCGCAGGGCGAGGTCATCCTCTTCATCGACGAGCTGCACACGGTGGTGGGGGCGGGGGCGGCCGAGGGGGCCATGGACGCGAGCAACCTGCTCAAGCCCGCCCTGGCGCGGGGCGAGCTGCATTGCATCGGGGCCACCACCCTCGACGAGTACAAGAAGCACATCGAGAAGGACGCGGCGCTCGAGCGGCGGTTTCAGCCCATCATGGTGGACCAGCCGACCGTGGAGGACACGATCTCCATCCTCCGCGGGCTCCGGGAGCGCTACGAGGTCCATCATGGCGTCCGCATCAAGGACTCCGCGCTGGTGGCGGCCGCCGTGCTGTCCGACCGCTACATCTCCGACCGGTTCCTGCCCGACAAGGCCATCGACCTCGTCGACGAGGCGGCGGCCCGGCTTCGAACCGAGATCGACTCGATGCCGGCCGAGCTGGACGAGATCACGAGACGGATCCTGCAGCTCGAGATCGAGCGGGAGGCCTTGAAGAAGGAGAGCGACGCGGCGTCCCGTGACCGGCTGGGGAAGCTCGAGGAGGAGCTGGCCCGCCTGCAGGCCGAGGCCGGGACGCTCCGCCAGCAATGGGAGCGCGAGAAGGCGGCGATCGAGCGGCCCCGGCAGCTGCGGAAGCGAATCGAGTCGGTGAAGGTCGAGATCGAACAGGCCATGCGCGCCTACGATCTGAACCGCGTGGCCGAGCTGCAGTACGGCACGCTGGCGTCGCTCGAGCGCGACCTGAAGGCAGAGGAAGAGCGGGCGCAGGCTGGCGGCGGCCGCCGGCTCATCAAGGAGGAGGTCGACGAGGAGGACATCGCGGAGGTCGTCTCCCGGTGGACCGGCATCCCACTCTCGAAGCTGATGGAAGGCGAGATGCAGAAGCTCCTCCGGCTGGAGGAGGAGCTCCACGAGCGCGTGGTGGGACAGGACGAGGCGGTTCGGGCGGTGGCCGACGCGGTGGTCCGGGCCCGGGCCGGCATCAAGGATCCCAAGCGGCCCATCGGCTCCTTTCTCTTCCTGGGGCCGACCGGGGTCGGGAAGACCGAGCTGGCGCGGGCCCTGGCCGCGACGCTCTTCGACGACGAAGACAACATCGTGCGCCTCGACATGTCGGAGTACATGGAGAAGCACACCGTCGCGCGGCTGATCGGGGCCCCACCCGGGTACGTCGGGTACGAGGAAGGCGGCCAGCTCACCGAGGCGGTGCGCCGGAAGCCCTATTCGGTCGTACTCCTCGACGAGATCGAGAAGGCGCATCCGGACGTCTTCAACGTGCTGCTCCAGGTGCTCGACGACGGCCGCCTCACCGACGGCCAGGGTCGCACCGTCAACTTCAAGAACACGGTCATCATCATGACCTCCAACATCGGCAGCCAGCTCATCCTGGAGATGCGGGACGCCGACGAGCGGAGCTATCAGCGGATGCGCGAGCAAGTGCTCGATGCACTGCGCCGCCAGTTCCGGCCCGAGTTCCTGAACCGCGTGGACGAGATCGTGGTCTTTCGCGCCCTCACCGAGGCGCAGCTCGGGAAGATCGTGGAGATCCAGCTCGCGGGGCTCCAGCACCGGCTCGGCGAGCGTCGGATCACGATGGAGATATCCGAGGCGGCGCGAGCCCATCTGGCCCACGTCGGCTACGATCCGGTCTTCGGGGCCCGGCCGCTCAAGCGGGTGATCCAGCGGGAGGTCGAGACGCCGGTCGCGCGCTTGATAGTGGCCGGCAAGGTTCGCGATGGGGCGACGGTGCGGGTGGACGCGGCCGGTGACGCGCTCCGGGTGGAGCCCGTGGCGTGAGACCTTTCGAGGACGTCATGGTCGAGCGGCTAGCGGAGCTCGTGCGCGCGGGGGTGCCGATCCGTGGCGTTCGGCTCACGGTGCGTGAGCTCTTCGTCGCGCGCATCGAGCGGGGGCCTCTCGGCCCCCGCGAGGTGAGCGAGGCCGTGGAGTCGATGGTGCGCGCGGCCTGCCGCCTCGTGCAAGACCTGGACGCGCCGGACGAGCTGGTCGAGACGGTATGCCGCGCGACGCTGGAGGCGGTGCGAGGTCACGGCGGCGAGACCGCGCGGTGGTTTCCCGAGGCGACGAGCGCGGCCTACGTCGTGCTCGATGAGCTGGCGACCGGGAGTGGCGGGAATGCGAGGTGGCGATGGATCGCTCGCCACCTCTCGCAGTGGGCATGATCGTGCCCGGGGTGCGGATCCTCCTCGGTGTCGCCGCCGCCGGCTGACCCGATAGCCAAAGCGGGTCGGCCGCAGCTAGAACACGGTTCCCCTGAGGGCGGCGATCGCGTTGAGCGCGAACTGGAACGCGATCGCGGCGAGGAGCAAGCCCATGACGCGAGTGGTGATCCGCAGGGCGATGGGACTCAGCCACTTCATGCCCCTGGCCGAGAGGCGAAGGATGAGATAGCTCGCCAGGCAGACGGCGAGGATGCAGCCGCACAACGCGATCTGCTGGGCGAGCCCCCGGGCCTGGCCATGGAGCACGATGACCGTGGAGATGGCGCCCGGCCCGGCCAGCATGGGGATGGCCAGCGGCGTCACCGCGATGTCCTCCTTGGCCGCGCCGGCCGTGGTCTCCTCGGTCGTCTCCTGGACCCGGGACCGCTGCGCGCGCAGCATGTCCAGGGCGATGAGCAGCAAGATCATGCTGGCCGCCAGCTGAAAGGCGGGCAGGGTGATGCCGAGGAAGCGAAAGATCAATTTCCCGGTGAGGGCGAAGAGCAGCAGCACGGCGGCGGTCACCCAGCACGCCAGCCGGGCGGTCTTGACCCGGTGCTCCGGGCTGTCGTTGGGTGTCATGGCCAGGAACGCGGGGACCGTCGCGATCGGGTCCACGATGACGAAGAGCGAGCTGGTCGCCAGCAGGACATACCCGAGAAGACTTTGCCAGGCCATGGAGTGAGGTTGACCGGAGTGTACCCGCGGCCGCGGTCGTGCGCGAGGCGTGTCGTCGTGCACGGGCCGGTGTTTTACGGCCACTCCGGAGTGGCGCGCGGTACACTTCGAGAGTTCGGCCGGGGGACACGTGTGGGACATACAAGATGAAATGACATGGGCTATCAACCGATCGAGAACTACGGAGTCATCGGCGACCTCCACACGGTGGCGCTCGTCGGCATGGACGGCTCGATTGATTTCATGTGCGCGCCCCGCTTCGACTCCCCCTCCGTGTTCGCCGCGTTGCTGGACGACAAGCGCGGCGGGCGCTTCCGGCTTGCCCCTCTTCTCGAGGGGGCGCAGCAGAAGCAGCTCTACCTGCCCGACACCTGCGTCCTGCTGACCCGCTTTCTCTCCGACGATGGCGTGGCCGAGATCTCGGACTTCATGCCGATCGAGGAAGGCCGGCACGCTCACGACGTCGTCCGCCGCGCGAAGACGGTCCGCGGGGAGGTTCGCTTCCGCATGGTGTGCGAGCCGCGCTTCGACTACGCGCGGGCCGCCCACACCGCAGAGCAGACCGGCGACGGGGTGCGGTTCATCGCCGCGGGTGGTTCCACGCTCGTGTTCTTGCTGCGCTCGTCGGTCCCGGTGCGGATCGTGGACGGGGCGGCGGTGGCGGAGTTCACCCTGCGCGCCGATGAGTCGGCGTCTTTCATCTTCGAACAGGTCGAGCCGGGCCGGGAGTCGCCGTCCGGCGGTGTCGACTACGTCCCCCGGGCGTTCAAGCACACCGTCAACTTCTGGCGCGGCTGGGTAGGCCGTTCGACCTATCGCGGGCGGTGGCGGGAGATGGTGAATCGCTCCGCGCTGACCCTGAAGCTCCTCACCTCGCAGCCTTTCGGATCGATCGTGGCCGCGCCGACCTTCGGGCTTCCGGAGTGGGTAGGCGGTGGGCGGAACTGGGACTATCGGCACACCTGGATCCGGGACGCGTCGTTCACGCTGTATGGCCTCATCCGGCTCGGGTTCACCGCGGAGGCGGGAGCATTCATGCGTTGGGTGGAGGACCGGTGTGCGGAGCTCGAGCCCGACGGGGCCCTCCAGATCATGTACGGCATCGACGGCCGCAAGCTCCTGACCGAGGAGAATCTCTCCCACCTCGAGGGCTACAAGGGTTCGCGGCCGGTCCGGATCGGCAATCAGGCCTACACCCACCTTCAGCTCGACATCTACGGCGAGCTGATGGATTCGATCTACCTCTACGACAAGTACGGCGCGCCCATCTCGCACGACCTCTGGGTCAACGTCGTCCGCTTCATCGAATGGATCGGCCGGCACTGGCAGGAACCGGACGAGAGCATCTGGGAGGTGCGGGGCGGGCGGCGTGAATTCCTCTTCTCCCGTGTGCTCTGCTGGGCGGCGATCGACCGGGCCATCCGCCTCGCCCGCAAGCGTTCATTTCCGGCTCCCCTCGCGCGCTGGCACGAGACCCGCGACGCGATCTATCAGGACATCTTCGCCCAGTTCTGGAACCCCGATCGGAAGACGTTCGTGCAGAGCAAGGGCTCGACCGCGGTCGACGCGTCGTCGCTCCTCCTGCCCCTCGTCAAGTTCATAGCCCCGGCCGACCCGCGCTGGGTGTCCACCCTGCGCGCGATCGAGCGTGACCTCGTGAGCGACTCGCTCGTCTCCCGCTACCGCATCGGGGACGAGTTCTCCGACGGGTTCCTGGACGAGGAGGGGACCTTCAACATGTGCTCGTTCTGGTACGTCGAGTGTCTGTCGCGGCTGGGGGATCTCCAGCAGGCGCGATTCGTGTTCGAGAAGATGCTCGGCTATGCGAACCACCTCGGCCTCTACAGCGAGGAGCTCGGCCGCCGGGGAGAACACCTCGGCAACTTCCCGCAGGCGTTCACGCATCTGGCGCTCATCAGCGCCGCCTATGATCTCGACCGCCGACTATCTGCCGCCGGGCACGTCGCCTGAGGCCGACGCCGACCTCTCGGCTCGGCGTGCGCCGCGGTCGCTCGCCTACGGTGCTCGGAGGCAATGGCGATGGTTGAGCCGCTCAAGCGTGTCCTGACCGGAATCCGTCCCACCGGACCGCTTCATCTCGGCCACTACGCGGGTGCGCTCGAGAACTGGGTGAAGCTGCAGCGGCAATACGACTGCTCTTTCTTGATTGCCGACTACCAGGTCTCCGATTATGCCGACGACATTGCCCGGGTGCGTGAGGCGGTGTGGGAGGTGGCCCTCGATTGGCTGTCGGTGGGGCTCGACCCCGCGGTCAGCCGGTTCGTCGTCGAGAGCCTTGTCCCGGAGCACGCCGAGCTGGCCCTCTGGCTCAGCTGGTTCGTGCCGCTGGGCATGTTGCAGCGCAATCCGACGTTGAAGGCGGAAATGGAGGGCTTCGGCCGCAGGTCCGTGTCGGTGGCTTTCTTCACGTATCCGGTGATGCAGAGCGCCAACATTCTCATGGCCCGCGCGCATCTGGTGCCGGTAGGTCAGGATCAGCTCCCTCACGTCGAGTTCACCCGTGCGGTGGCACGCCGGTTCAACCGGCAGGTGCGCGAGGTGTTCCCCGAGCCGGAGGCCATGGTGGGGCGCGTGCCCCGGCTGATCGGACTCGACGGGAGGGCCAAGATGAGCAAGTCCCTCGACAACGCCATCTATCTGCGGGACGACGCGGCGACGGTGGCCGACAAGGTGCGGGGCATGTACACGGACCCGACGCGACGTCGGGCGACCGATCCCGGTCACGTGGAGGGCAACCCGGTCTTCATGTATCACGACGCCTTCAATCCGGATCGCACCGAGGTCGAGGAGCTGAAGGAGCGATATCGACGTGGGGCAGTCTCGGACGTCGAGGTCAAGGCGAGGCTGGCGGTCGCGCTCAACGGCTTTCTCGACCCGATCCGCGAGCGCCGCGCGCGCTATGCGGGCGACCAGCGTCTGGTGCGCGACGCGGTCATCCAGGGAACCCGGCGTGCCCGCACCGTCGCGCGAGAGACGATGGGGATCGTCCGGGATGCGCTCGGCATCGAGCACCTGGACGAGATCCGCCGCGCACGAGATCGGCGACGACAGTAGGCGGACATCATCGTACGGGCGACTAGGCCCGGTCCTCCGGGGTCGGCCGCTCGGCCCGGGAGGTGAGCCGCAGGCGGATCGCCGCCCGGGCGAGCATCAGCCCGGAGACGGATGCGGTCAGGAACAGGAACAGCACGATGAGTAGCTCGTGGACCACGAAGCGGCCGCGGGCGAGGGAAGACAGCAGGGAGGCGGCGAGTACCCCGCCTACTCCGAGGGTGGTGGCCTTGGTCGGCGCGTGCAGGCGCATGAGGCAGTCGGGCAGCCGCACCAGACCGATCGAGCCGACGAGCGTGAAGAAGCCCCCTACGATCAGGCAGAACGAGATTGCCGCTTCGAGCAGCGTGGCCAGCACGTCAGCGCTCCGGAGCGCCGAGCGCGGCGTACCATGCGAACGCGGCGGTGGAGACGAAGCCGATCAACGCGACGAGCAGCGCCGCCTCGAAGTAGGCGAGGCTGTCGTGGCGAATGCCGAGCAGGATCGCGATCGCGACCGCGTCCACGTACAGCGTGTCGAGGGCCAGGATGCGATCCGGGGCGCTCGGGCCGATGACCAGGCGGAGCGCGGCGAGCGCGAACGCGCCGGCCAGCGCCAGGAAGGCGAAGTCCAGGGCGAGGCCTAGCATTCGAAGATGTCCTTCAGGGGCCGCTCGTAGCGGCTCTTGATCTCCGACACGAGCGCGGCGGGGTCGGCCAGATCGAGCACGTGCACCAGGATGCGGACGCGCGCCTCGTCGATGTCGGCGACGACGGTGCCGGGGGTGATCGCGATGATGCTGGCGAGTAGAGCGACGGCATCCGGATGCACCAGGTCGAGCGGCACCTCGATGAAGCCCGGCTGCAGGCGCGACACGGGCCCGAGGACCCGCCTCGCCACCGCCACGTTGGCGGTGACGATGTCCCACAGGACCACGCCCGCGAGACGGATCGCGACCCAGGGCCGGCGTGTCCGGCTCGCCCCGCCGAGGGACCGATGCAGCAGCCGAGGAACCAGGATCGCCAGCAGCCCGCCGCCCGCGAGATCAAGCGGGGCCAGGCTCGAATGGAGTCCGAGCCAGACGGTGAGGATCAGGGAGGACACGATCGGATGCGGAAGCCAGCGTTTCAAGGTCGAGGCTCGAGGGGCAGTGGTCTCGCGGTCGGCTCGTCGGTGGCGCGCAGCACGGAGGACGCATAGAGGCGCGGCTCGGCGAGCTGCGCCGCGGCGGCGTCGGCGAAGCGCTGGACGGGGGCGGCGAGGAGCGCGAGGGCGGCGCCGAGGGCGAGCAGGCCGACGGTCGGTGCGAGTGGAGGGAGGCCCCCGCGCGCGGCCGGCGCGATCGCGTCCGCCGTCTTCCAGAACAGCGCGCTCCCCCCACGCGCGAGCCCGATCATCGTGAGCAATCCGGTGGCCAGGAGCATGCTCCACAACCAGGGGCGGCTCGGCGTCGTGGCGGTGGCCTGAAGTATGGCGAGCTTGCCGATGAAGCCGGACAGGGGCGGGAGGCCGGCGACCGAGGCGGCGCCGATCAGGAACAACGTGCCCAGCACGGCCGGCTGGTCGACCGGCGGCGAGGGCCGGAAGCCATCGCCCCCGCGCTGCGCCGCGATCCGATCCGCGAGCAGGAACAGGGCGGCGGTGACGAGCGTCGAGTGGGCGAGGTAGTAGAGCGCCGCGCTCGAGCCCGCGCTCGATCCGGCTCCGACCGCGATCAGCAACGTGCCGATCGAGGCCAGTGTCAGATAGCCGGTCATGCCGGCAAGCGTCGGGGCGGCCAGGGCCCCGAGGGCGCCGAAGGCGGCGGTGGCGATCGCCCCCACGAGCAGCCAGGGACCAACCGCGCCGGCGTCGAAGACGGAGCCCTGCAGCCGCAGGATCGCGTAGACGCCGACCTTGGTCATGATCGCGAACAGGGCCGCCACGGGCGGGGCCGCCGCGGCGTAGGCGCGGGGAAGCCAGAGGCAGAGCGGGAAGACCGCGGCCTTCACTGCGAAGACGACGAGCAGCACGAGCGCGGCGACGTGGAGGAGTCCTGCGTCGGCGGCCGCGACGCGCGGGACGCGGACCGCGAGGTCGGCGAAGTTGAGGGTCCCGGTCGCCGCGTAGAGCAATGCGATGCCGATCAGAAACAGCGAGGACGCCGCGAGATTGACCGCTACATAGTGAAAGCCGGAGCGCAGGCGCCCGGCGCCACGCCCGTGAACGAGCAGACAGTACGAGGCGACGAGCAGCACCTCGAAGAAGACGAACAGGTTGAAGAGGTCTCCGGTGACGAAGGCGCCGTCGAGGCCCATGAGCTGGAGCTGGAAGAGAGGATGGAAGTGCCGGCCTCTCGTATCCCATACCGGGTCGGCGGTCAGCGCCGCCGCGAGCGCCGCGCCTGCGACGATCGCGGTGAGGGCGAGCATGAACGCGGCGAGCCGATCGAGAACCAGAACGATCCCGAAGGGGGCCGGCCAGTCGCCCAGGCGATAGACCTCGACCGCGCCCGACGAGGTCCGGAGGATCGCCGTGATCGCGATCACTACCAGGGTCACGCAGGAGGCGAGCCCCAGGGCACGCTGCACGCGGAGGTGTCGATCGCCGACGAGAAGCATCAGCGCCGCGCACGCGAACGGCACGAGAACCGAGACGATGGCGGCGTGGGTCATCGTCGGGGCGATGCCTCACGGGGAGACGCCGGGACGTCGACCGCATCGTCGACGCTGGGCACGGACGCCGCGAGGGCCAGCACGATCGCGAATACGGTGGTCGCCAGCCCGATCACGATGGCGGTGAGCACGAGGGCCTGCGGCAGCGGATCCGCATAGGCGGTCACCCCCGCGGCGACGATTGGCGGGCGGCCGACGGTGAGCCGTCCTGTCGCCACGATGAAGAGGTTGACCGCGTAGGAGAGGAGCATGAGCCCGACCACGACCGGGAATGAAGAGCCACGGAGCGTCAGGTAGATTCCGCACGCCGTCAACAGGCCGATGGTCCAGGCGACCAGGATCTCCATCATTCAGCGCTCTCGGGCTCGCTCGAGGCATCGGCCAGTGATACGAGCGCGAGCATCGTCGTGCCGAGGACGGCCAGGTAGATTCCGAGATCGAAGAGAGTCGCCGATGTGAGGGGCAGGGCGCCGATCAAGGGCAGGACGGGCTCGGCGTGCGCGCTCGTGAGGAACGGCTTCCCGAATCCCCACGCCGCGATGCCGGTTCCGCCGGCGATCATGAGCCCGGCGGCGGCCGTCCGTGTGTATCCGACCCGACGCTGCGCCGCACCTTCGTTGACGGGGTGCGCGATGTGGCGCAACAAGAGAGCTACCGCGGTTACGAGCCCGGCGACAAAGCCACCTCCGGGTTCATGGTGGCCGCGCAGGAAGACGTAGACCGAGACGACGATCGCCAGCGGTAGCAGCCAGCGCGCCGCGACCGCGAAGAGAAGGGGCGGTCGGGGGCGATCCGGGTCCGGCCGTGGCGGGCGGACGCCATCCAGCAGCGCGACGATGCCGAGCGCGGTGATGACGAGCACAGTGATCTCGCCAAAGGTGTCGTAGCCGCGGAAGTCGGTCAGGAGAACGTTCACGACGTTCGCCCCTCCGCCTCGCGGCAGGCTGTTCTCGAGGAAGTACCAGGATATGGTGGTGGCCGGGCGGGTCATCACCGCCAGAGCCAGCCCGCCTGTCCCGACCCCGATGAGCCCGGCGAGGGCCGCATCGCGGCCGTGGTGAAGCAGCGAAGAATGTTCCGGGCCAGATCGAGGCAGCCGTGCGAGGGCCATCAACACGAGGATGGTCGTGACCACCTCGACCACGAGCTGGGTCATGGCGAGATCTGGCGCAGAAAAGTAGAGAAAGGCGATCGAGACGACGAGCCCCACCACGCCCGAGAAGACGAGGGCGACAAGACGCTCCCGGTGCCAGATCACGACGCCGAGAGCAGCGGCGGCAAGGGAGAATGCCGCGACGACGCCGAGCGGGATGAGCGGCAGGAATGGGCGCGGACCGACGGTCACGCCGCCGGCGAGCAGCGTGCTGCCGACAAGAGCCACCACGACCCCGAAGAGCAGAGCGAGAGAGCGAGACAGGGCCCCATTGGCAAAGCGGATGGAGATAATCTCCGCGAGGCTCGTGAGGCCCGCGAGGAAGGCGAGGTACAGCCGCCGCGCACTCCACCGGGAAGGGACATGCAGGTGGAGATTGTACTGCCGTTGCAGGGCCCAGTAGAGGATTGCCCCGCCCGCAAACGCCAGCGCGCTCAGCAGCAGCGGCGGGGTGAATCCATGCCAGAGGGCGACCGAGTACGCGGGCAGGCCGGCGCCGAACACCGCGCGCGCGGCAACGTCGACGATCGGGCCGACGGTCAATCCGGGCACGAGGCCGACCGCGATGCAGACCGTGACCAGCACTTCCACTGGCAACTTCATGAATCGGGGCGCCTCGTGGGGCGCCCTCGGCAAATTGCGCGGCTCGCCGTTGAAGAACACGTCGTGGACGAAGCGGGCCGCGTACGCCACGCTGAAGGCCGCGCCCAGGGCGACCGCGGCCGTCGCGAGCCAGCCGAGGAAGCCCAGGTGTCGCAGCGCGAGCGCCTCGGCGAAGAACATCTCTTTCGAGAGGAAGCCGTTCAACAACGGCACCCCGGCCATTGCCGAAGCGGCGACGATCGCGAGCGTCCCCGTATACGGCATGTGTTTCCAGAGCCCGTTCAGGCGGCGTATGTCGCGCGTGCCGACCTCGTGCTCGATGATCCCGGCGGCCATGAAGAGCGATGCCTTGAATGTCGCGTGGTTGCCGATGTGGAACACCGCCGCCACGTTCGAGAGGGGGGAGTCCAAGCCGAGAAGAAAAGTGATCAGGCCGAGATGACTCATCGTCGAGTAGGCGAGGAGCCCCTTGAGGTCATGCTTGAACACGGCCACGTAGGCGCCGAACACGAAGGTGACGAGCCCGACGGTGGTGACCACGTAGGTGAAGAGTGGGGTTCCACCGAGGACCGGGTAGAGGCGGGCTATCAGGAAGATCCCCGCATTGACCAGGGTCGCCGAGTGCAGGTAGGCCGAAACCGGGGTCGGTGCCGCCATGGCCGCAGGTAGCCAGAAATGGAAGGGAAACTGCGCGCTCTTGGTGAAGGCGCCGACAAGGATCAGGATGAGGGCAGCCGGGTAGCGGGGATCGCCGCGAACCTGATCGGCGACGCCCACGATCGCAGAGATCTCATAGCTTCCGGCGGCTTCGCCGATCAAGAGGACGCCCGCGAGCATCGCGAGGCCACCGGCCCCCGTCACGGCCAGGGCCATCCGCGCACCCTCACGGGCGTCGGCGCGGTTCTGCCAGTAGCCGATCAGCAGGAACGAAGCGAGGCTGGTGATCTCCCAGAACACCGCGAGGAGTACCAGGTTGTCGGCAAGTACGACCCCCAGCATCGCTGCCGTGAAGAGCGCGAGGCGAGCGTAGAACTTACCGGGCGGATCGGCGGGCCCGAGGTAGTAGCGCGCATAAAGGATGACGAGCAGGCCGATCCCGAGAATCAAGACGGAAAAGAACAGTGCGAGACCGTCGAGTCGGAGCGAGACCGCAAGGCCGATGCCCGGGATCCAGGGCCAGCTCACGATGACCGGCTCGCCGGTGAACACCCTGGGCGCGGCCGAGATCACGACCGCGAGCGAAGCCGCGGTCACAGCCGCGAGCGCCCACGCGGCGGCACGCCCCGAGCGCCGCCCGGCGATCGAGCCGAGCGCTGTTCCCGCGACAAGTGGCAAACCGATCACGAGCGGTAGGGCGAGGTAGGGAGCGATCACGGGTCAGGACGTCTCGACGCGATGCCGATGGACGAAGGCCGCCGCTCCGCGTAAAGCTCCAGGGAAGACGAAGGATCTCACGCGCTCATCGCTTGAAGCAGTTCTGTCTCCCGCTGGGCGCAATCACGCCATGTTGCATCCGCTGGCCGCAAGGAGTCCGCATTGTAGCAGCGCTCGGACGCAACGGACAGAGCCGGGGCCACGATGGCCACGTCGAGGGCATAGCGGCTCCCGGCGCACTCGGCGAAGGCATTGGCAGTTGGTTCGGCGTGGACTCCGCTTCTGCGCGGCTGGTCGGCTGGTGCGGTACTCTTGTGCCCGGGCCCGTATTGCGAGATGAGCCGGCGCCGGGCCAGGAGTCAGCGTGGGTAAGACGAAACTGCCGCAGGGGTCAGTCCTGTTCATGCTCGGTTTTCTGCTGTTGATTGTGCTGTTCTGGGCGCACAAGTATCTGCTCTTCTGGCTGGCGCACCTCTGCTGCTCTCGCTGATCGGGAATGGCGGCAAGGACAGATCGGGAAATCGGCCCGCGAGGGCGGAACTGGATGGTCAAGGTGCCACTGGGAGCGACCTCGGGGAGCATCTTGACGGCCCAAGCCCGCCAGAGCGCCGAGCCCGCGTCGCCGCCAACGTCCGGCTCTGCGAGGCGATCCGGGCTCGTGACATGTCGGCTCAGCAGCGCTCGCCACAAGTCGGCTCCGCCGGGTTGGCGCCGAGGGCGGGCGAGAACGGTAGCGCCATGCGCGAGCTGGACCGCGGACACCGGCGGCCTGGCCCCCGAAGCCGTCGAGCGGCCCGCCACGGAAGGCGAGCAGGGGCTGAGCGGCCAGCGTTCACCTTTCGATCGCGCGAATCCCGCGTGCGGTTACCGTGAGCCTTCAGTGTTTGAGATCCGCTCGCGACGGTCAATTCGCCCAGGGGATGCGGCAGTTGGTCGGCGCTTTCGCTCCGCCTGCGCGCGTGGTCCAGATCAAGACCTCCATCGCGGCGCCGAAAAACGTCCGCTGATGCGGCACGCGCACGTCACCATCACGCGGTTCGAGTACGCCGACATCGAGGCCACGGTCAAGCGCTTCAAGAGGGGCGTGCTTGCCGCCGGAGTCTTCCGCGCGATGAAGATCCGCAGCGCCTGTCCCACGGGGAGGTCCAAGCTCGGCAGCTTCCCGAATCGGGCATGGACAGTCGTGATTGACAGGGCTCCTGCGCGCCGCCTACCGTAGTCTGCGACCGACCGGCCGAAAGGAGACCCCACAGCGATCGTGTGCAGGACGGCCCCGACGAACTCTATCTGCTTGTCCCAGATGCCGCGCCGCGCCTTCTTGGCGAGCATCGCGGGCGGCCTCCTCGCCGTGCCGCTCGCCGCCGAGGCGCAACCAGCGGCTGCTCTGCCTCGGGTCGGTCATCTAGCCATCGCGGGTTCGACGAGTACCCCGCAACCGCCGATGGAGAACTGGAACGCCTTCCTCGCCGGACTCGGCCACGAAGGCTACGCCGAAGGCAAGAACTTTGTCTTCGAGCACCGGGACGCGAGGAACCGACCTGAGCTGTTTCGCGCTGCGGCCGTGGAGTTAGTCCGCGCCAACGTCGCCGTCATTTTCGCGAGGGGCGGCCACGCGGTACGGGCCGCTAAAGACGCCACGAACACGATCCCCATCGTGGCGATCGATCTCGAAACCGACCCCATCGTCGCGCACTTCGTACAGAGCCTTCCCCGGCCTGGCGGGAACGTGACGGGCATGTTTCTTGACTTGGCCGAGCTGAGCGGGAAACACATGGAATTTCTCAGAGAGTTGATCCCCAGACTCTCCCGTCTGGCTGTCGTCGGAGACCCCGAGATCAACGTCTCCCAGTTTCGCGCTACTGAGGTAGCCGGCCGGGTGCTGTCGATCAAAGTTCAAACCATTGAGATCCGCCGTTCTGATGACGTCGGAGACGCCTTCCGGCTCGCTGTCCGGGACAACGTCGGAGCCCTCTTGCTCCTGTCATCACCGCTGGTGCTTGCGCATCGACGACAAATCGCAGCCCTGGCGGTGAAGCATCGGCTGCCTACGATGTTCGTGTACCGGTCCCATGTGGACGCTGGTGGGCTGCTGTCGTATGGCCCAAATCTGCCCGACATGTTCCATCATTGTGGCGTGTATGTGGCTGGCGTCCTCGGTGGCAGGAAGCCCGCCGGGATGCCCGTTGAGCGCCCGACGATGTTCGAGCTGATCATCAACCTCAAGACCGCCAAGGCCCTCGGCCTGACGATCCCGCCGTCGCTCCTGCAGCGGGCGGATCAGGTCATCGAGTAGCCAGCGGCGTTCAGTGCCGGAACCACGCGGTCGAGCCGCTTCTAGGGCGAAGTCCGGCTAAACGAAAGGGGTTTCCCGGAACCCTTCGTCGTCAACTGTTGCTGGAGCTGAATTTGAGCGCGGACGACCTGGACCAAGGTCCGATAGCCAGCTCCCGACACCTTCATTAGATTCAACAGGTGATGTGTCCTCGGGCGACGCTCCCGCCGCGACCTCAGCCATCGACCCGAGGCCTGCGAGTGGGCGCACACTCGGCTCGGCTGCGCGCGCCGCCCTTCCGCCTATTCTCCGACGGCCCGCGGCCCCATCCGGTGTGTCCGTTCGGCGACCCACACCCTACCCAGATCACGTGCTGGAATCACGTCGATGTCGGCCATACAACCCCTCTTCGGGCTTTCCTGGAGGCCTATTATGTGCGACATCATCCGTGAGGCCATTGACTGCGCAATTACGCGGCGTCGGCTGCTCTCGGGCGCGGCGGCGGTCGGCGCAGGTGCACTCGCCTCCATCTTTGGGACGCCCGCATCCGCGACGGAGATCGCGCTACAGCAGGAGCGTGTCGCTCAAGCACACTCCACCGCAAGCTCCTTTGACACGCGCCTCATGTTGCTCGGCACGGCGGGCGGCCCGGCATGGTGGCCGAATACGAACCGGCGGAGCGTGTCATCGGTTCTCGTCGTGGGTGATGCGCCATAGATGGTGGATTGCGGCGCGGGCGTACTCATTCAAGGTTGGCGGGACGCAGCACCGTCGGCAAGGGTTCCTTTCGCAGGCGGAGGCACAGGAGGCGCTCGACGCGGCCCGCGATGCGATCCTCCGGCCGGCCCCGGCCGCGAAGCCCCCGGCGCCGACCCTGACGCTCGGCGAGGCATTCGAGCGCTACCTGAAAGCCAAGGCCCGCAAGAAGTCGCTGCCTGGGGATGCGCGGACCGCTAAGCACCTGAAGGCCGAGCTGGGCGAACAGACGGCGCTTGGCGACATAACCGCGGCCCGGATCAGCGAATACAAGGGTAAGCGCCTGGCCATCGCCAAATCGAAGCGGAGAGCACCGCTCTCGGCGGCGAGCATCAACCGACCGCTGGCTCTCTTGTGGTGCCTGCTGACGATGGCAGCCCGCGAGTGGGAAGTGCTCGAGGCCGTGCCGACCATCCGGCTCGAGGCAGAGCCGGAGGGCAAGGTGGTCTGGCTCGGGGCGGATGCGGAGGCGACCCTGCTCTCGCGGGCGCGCGGCTCGCGTAATCCTGACCTCTACGCCTTGGTGCTTCTGGCTATCGAAACAGGCATGCGGCGCGGGGAGATCCCGGGGCTCGAGTGGGCGCGGGTTGACATGAGCCGCGGGGGAATCACGCTGGCCAGCCGGAGCACGAAGTCCAAGCGGCGCTGGGAGATCCCGATGCGGCGGGCCGTCTACGGTCTGCTGGCCGCCCGGAAGGACCGGGCCGGATATGTGTTCGCTCGCCGCGGCTGGGACAGCTACCGGAGCGCCTTCGAGACAATAGCGGCCAAGATCACCACTGCGCCGGAAGGGAAGCTTCTGACGTTCCACGGGTTGC
>Ga0134125_10002383_pt1 | contig 22331 bp, 17 predicted proteins | sample KB31751_FD_96464 | JGI IMG/M metagenome (GOLD analysis project Ga0134125, IMG submission 96464) | Terrestrial soil microbial communities with excess Nitrogen fertilizer from Kellogg Biological Station, Michigan, USA - KB3-175-1 | ecosystem: Environmental > Terrestrial > Soil > Unclassified ... | reverse complement strand
TGCCCGGACTCATCGACGCCCACACCCACATGTTCAACCAGCGCGGGGCGAAAGGAACCACTGAAGCGTCGATGCTGATCGCGGTCCAGAATGCGGCAGCGGATTTGCGGGCGGGCTTTACGACGGCGCGCGACATGAGCTCGCATGGCAATGGCTACGGAGATATCGCGGTACGCGACGCCATCAATGAGGGCCGCATCGACGGACCCCGTTATCAGGTCTCGACGCTCGGCATTGTGTGGGGAGCTGCGCCGCCGAATCCGAATGCGCCGGAGAATCCTCTGGCAAGCAAGGTGGTGCACAACGTCGAAGAAGCACGCTCCGCGGTTCGCGAGCAGATCGCGCACGGCGCCGACTGGATCAAGCTCTTTCCCGCCGGCGCCTATTCGTTCGCCCCGGATGGAAAAGCGGAGTATGTGTTGACGTATCCGCTGCCCGTCCTGCAGGCGCTGGTGGACGAAACCCACAAGCTCGGCCACAAAGCCGGATGCCACGTCTACGGCGGCGAAGGGCAGAAGAATGCGATCGTCGCGGGCTGCGACACCATCGAGCATGCCTTTGGGCTCGACCAGGAGCAGGCGAACATGATGGTCGCGAAGCGTCTTTACTACGATCCAACGCTGCAGCGCTACACCGAGCCCTACATGGACGACAACGATGCAAAGAATACCGGCGGCAAGTACCGGATGATCCCCATCTTCGAAAGGGCAGTCGCGATCGCCGCGGCGACACCGGGTCTGAAGATCATGGTCGGCAGTGGGGTCGATGGCTCGACATTCGTCCATGGCACGCAGGGGCTTGAACTCACGGCTCTGGTCAAACACGGCGGACTCACCGCCGCCCGGGCGCTGCAGAGCGCGACGATGGTGAACGCGGAGGCGCTCGGCTGGCAGGATCGAATCGGATCCATTGAGAAAGCGAAGTTCGCGGATTTGATCGCGGTCCCGGACGACCCGCTGGCGGACATCACCGAAGTTGAGCGCGTTAAATTCGTGATGAAGGGCGGGAAGGTGATCCGCAACGATTTCGCGAAATGAATTTTTCGAAGCCGGCGGCACTCCTGCTTTGTACGCTCAATGATGCCGCGTACACGTTCGCGACCACGGGACATTGCCATCTGCCCGACGGCTTCACTCCGCCGGTCGCGATTCGCATGCCGCCGGCGGGGCGTCCGTTCTTTCTGCGCGACGATCCGCTGGATATCTGGGGCTTCGCCACGAGTCTGCAGGGCAAAACCCACATTGTCTGGCGAGGCACGCAGTTCACCAGCGCAATCGACTTCGCGCAAGAGTGGTGTGAGGATGCGCTCTCACTCCCCTTGCAGCCCTTCGGCGCGGGCCGCGTGCATTTGGGATTTTTCGGCGCTTACAAGGCGCTCCGTCAGGCCGCGATCGATGCGGCGGCCGAAATCGGCGCTCCGGCCGCGAACGGAAGACTAATCACGGGACACTCACTCGGAGCGGCCCTGGCAACGCTGTGCTGGGCCGATCTCGGGGGCGATCTGATGACGTTCGCCTCGCCGCGTGTGGGCGATCCGGCATTCGCCAAGTCGTTATGGAATGGCCAGACTGTCCGGATTATTAACGCGCCCGACATTGTGCCTGACGTGCCGACGGATCCGCCATTCCGTCATGGCGGTTTCGAGCAGAAGGTGCAGGGCCCCGGCTCGATGCTCGATCGCGTGCTGGCGCACTCCCTGTCGTCATACGCGATCGGGTTGTCGCACCTGTAGAGCAGCTACTTCTTCAGGAACGTGCCGCGGTCAAGTTCCGAGAAAGCCGCCCGCAATTGATCCTGTGTGTTCATCACAATCGGACCGCGCCACGCCACCGGCTCTTCGAGCGGCTTGCCGGACACAAGCAGGAAGCGGATTCCTTCCGGCCCCGCCTGCACCGTCACTTCATCCCCGCGATCGAAAAGCACAAGCGACCGATTGCCCGCTTCCAGAACGGGCGGCTCATCGGCTCCAGCGACTTCCGTCATGACCGGCAACGGGCCCGAGGCGTTTCCGAATTTGCCCGACCCCGCGAAAACGTAGGCGAAAGCATGCCGGCTCGTCTCGACCGGCAGCGATCTCTTCTGTCCAGGCGGCACCGAAACGTCGATGTAGATCGGATCGGCGGCAATGCCATCCACCGGACCCTTCTTCCCCCAGAACGTGCCGCACACGATGCGCACTGACGTGCCGTCATCGTCCGTAACGATCGGGATATCTTTCGCCTTGACTTCCTGATATCGCGGCGTCGTCATCTTGAGCGCAGCCGGCAAGTTGGCCCACAACTGGAAGCCATGCATGTGGCCCTCGGGATCGCCCTTCGGCATCTCCTGATGGATGATGCCGCTGCCCGCCGTCATCCATTGAATATCCCCCGCCGCAATCGCGCCGCGGTTGCCCATGCTATCGCCGTGCTCCACCGTCCCGGCGAGTACGTATGTAATGGTTTCGATACCGCGGTGGGGATGCCACGGGAATCCGGCCAGATACTCACGCGGGATGTCGTTGCGGAAGTCGTCGAGCAGCAGAAATGGGTCGAAATCCGTCGTATTGCCGAAGCCGAAAGCGCGCCGCAGGTGGACGCCGGCGCCTTCCAGAGTCGGGGTGGACTGGGAAAGCTTCTTGACGGGACGGATGGACATAATACATATGAGATTAACCAACCAGCCGTCCCGATTCATTCGAGAGGCAGGTCAGGCCTGACCGGCGCCGCGCACTGAGGTCCCCATCAGGCTGTTGCCGAGCGATTGCAACTCGCGGGCCGCAGCCTCCTGGGAGGTCGCTTCCGAAAGCATCACGAGATAGCCTCCGATCTCGCGCTGCTGGTCTTTCGGCGGCAGCGGCTGGGGGTTCAACAGCACTTCATCGATCGCGCCGAGCACGCCTGGCCCGAAGCGGGGAGGGTACGGAGTTCCACACCAGTTGTCGTCGTCGAAATCGGCCGAGAGTTGCGAACCTGCCGCGCCGGCCAGAGTCTTGGCGATGCCGCCCAGCTTCTGGGTGACGGCTTTGTCGGCGAGCTCGGACGCGAATCCCTTGAGCGCAAGCGCGATCAGGTATTCGCGCGATGCGGCCGAGACCTTTGGACCATGCGGAATGATCGCATCCCAGGCTTCGGGCCGGACTTTCGCAAGCAGATAGAGGAAAATGCTCGTTTTTCGTGCGTTCATGCTGATTTCCTGTTCTCAAAAAGCGCGTGGCTTCTTGTCATCAGCAATGTTGCGGCGGGCAGCCGCGGGATTTCAACGTTAACCAATTGCGTTTGGACTATAGAGAACATTGGAGGCGCCCCGCGCGGTTGCGGTAGACTCCGGCGTGGAACACTTTCGGAGAAAACGGAAAGGAGTCAGAACGCGATGCGCATCATGCCTTACCTGACGATCGGCGCACTTGGATGCACCCTTCTGGGATTGGCTCAGCAGCGCGGTGGTCCGGACCTCGGCTACCGGGAAGTTCCGGACTGGCCCACGCAGGTTTTGAACGCGGCCGGCACGCCGGGCGGCCCATGGAATTTCATTCAGGTTTCCGGTGTGGCCGTCGACGCGCAGGGGCACGTCCTCGTGCTTCATCGCGGAGCTCATCCCATCATGGAGTTCGAGAGCAACGGCAAGTACGTGCGCTCGTGGGGCGACGGCATGTTCAGCGAGGGCAAGGTGGGCGCCATCGCGGCGGCCGATCGCGTTCCGGGGCGCGCGCTCTACTCGGCGGTTTACGGTCCGGCGGGATGCGATTCGTGCGGCGCGCATTCCATCCGCGTGGATCGCGAGCGTAACATCTGGGTCGTCGACGCGCCGGGGCATGTGATTTACAAGATGAACCCGCAAGGCAAGGTGCTGCTGACCCTCGGCCGCAAGGGCGTGGCAGGCGCGGGCCACGACACCTTCAACCTGCCAACCGACGTGGGGTTCGCGCCGAACGGCGACTTTTACATTTCGGACGGCTATGCGGGAAATCGTGTCGTGAAGTTTTCACACGACGGCAGGTATCTGCTGGAGTGGGGCACACGTGGCGGCGGCCCGGGACAGTTCCAGCTTGTCCACGGAGTTGTTGTCGATGCCGAGGGCAAGGTGTACGTTGCCGAGCGTGAAACGCAGCGGATCGAGGTCTTCGATGCCAACGGGCATTTCATTACTCAGTGGCCGACCATGGGCGGCGTGTCGGCGTTGTTCCTCACAAAGGACCAAAAACTCTGGACGGCCGGCGTGCTGATGAACCTCAAAGGTGAGGTGATTGGCAAGGTGCCGGGCGGGACTCCGAATGGCGGCCACGGCGTGGCAATGAGCGACAACGGAGATCTCTACATCGCGCAGTTGACGGGCAAAGTTCAGAAGTTCGTGAAGCAGTGAAAATCACCGCGGCAGCATGACAAGAAATCCTTCGCGATTGAATTTCGCGCCGTCCAGGTACACCGCGGAAATCCTGCGTGTGTTGTGGATGTCATCGAGCGGATTGGCATCGAGCACGATGAAGCTGGCACGCTTTCCCGCGGCAAGTGTGCCGAGATCGCGCAGTCCCATAAGCTCGGCAGGACGCTGCGTGGCGGCGACGATCGCCTGCGCGGGCGTCAACCCGAGCTGGACCCAGCGAGCCAGTTCGACGTGTTCGCCCGAGCCGAAGGTATGTCCCGGATGCACGCCTGTATCGGTGCCGAGCACAACACGGGCGCCGGCTTCAATCATGCGCGGGAAGTTGTACGCGAGGATGGCTTCGCGCGTCAGCGCGTGGGGGGCGGGCGGTCCGCAACTCGGGACGAGAGGCCGCCGCTCGGTCGTGGCGCGGATCTTCGCGATCACGGCCGCGGGCAGCACCTGCTCAAAGAACGGATCCTTCTCGCAGACAGCGGTCGGATCGCCGAGCCCGATGACTGTCGCCCAGTATGGCTTCTTCTCGCGCAACAACGCCATGAGCTCATCGTCGATTTTTTCGTTCTGAACAAGATGTATCAGCACATCGACGCCGGCGCGGACGACGGCTTTTTGATCGGGAAGCGTCGTCGCGTGCGCGTGCACCAGCATGCCGCGTTTATGGGCTTCGTCGATGATTGCCTTGTAGACTTCCGGCGTCATCTTCGGGTAAGTGCCGCGCCGATCGTCGACCCAGATTTTAACGGCGCTCATTCCCTTGTCGTGCATCCTGCGGACGGAAGCACGCGCTTCCCGCGCGGTCGAGACTTCCTGAATTACGTGCAGGGCGCTGGTCGCGGCGCGCAGGACTTCGTCGGGTCCACCGTTGGGCGGCGCGTATCCGGGCATGAAGAAGAATTGCGAGGCGGGCGCAAGCTTGCCGGCGCGCTGGTCACGCTGAATTTGGAGTGATAGATCGATCGGGCTCGACCCGACCGATACCGTAGCGGCGGTCCCGTAGAATGCTTCCCGCTGGAGATGGTTGAGGACGTTCGCCTCTGTGTAATTCTGCGCGCCCCAGCTTGTGTACCCCTCATAGCCAATGTGAACGTGGGCATTGATCATCGCCGGCATGACCGTCTTGCCCGTCAGGTCGACGCGTCGCACGTTCTTCGGTATCGCGATAGCGCTCTGTTTGCCGACGGCGAGAATGTGGCGGTTGCGGACGATGAAAGCGCCCTCCTCGATGGGAGCGCTGCCGTCTCCCACAATGAGCCGGGCGCCGGTGTAGACGACGGTCTGCGGCTGAGCGGGCGCGCTCAGGATGAACAGAAGCAGAGCCCCAGGGCGGGCAATCCTGGCCATCATGTGGTGTGGCAGACTTCTGCCTTTTGTCTTCGAGCGTTCATCCGGTGGGTCTCGGCCCAGCCGTTCTGCACGCGAAGCTCGTGCCTATCTCACCTTGCAGGAGAAGCTCGCCGCGTCATTCGTGCTGCCGACGCCCTTGTAAACCGCTTCCTGCGGATATGGGCACAGCGGCCTCGTCATATCGACGCTGTTGCCACTGACGTGGCTCGCCAGAATCGCGGTCGGAGCTTCTCCCGCTTCGCGCCAGCGCTCGATCACGCCCATCTTGTCGAACTGGTTCGGACCATTGCCGTTGCCGCAGTGGCCCATGCCGGGCTCGAGATAAAGGCGCAGCCAGTCATCCTGCTTCTTGCCCATTTTCGCGAGCACCGACTCGTAATAAAGGATTGTGTGGCCCGGAGGAATACCGGAGTCGGCGAGTCCATGGTAGAGCAGCATCTTGCCCCCGTGCGCTTTGAACGCGGAGAGATCGTAAGTCAGCACGTCCATGCCGGCCTTATCGGCGAGCGCGAGCTCGGTGTCGAGGTCGAAGTTGTGCCAGTCGTAATCCTTCTGCTGGTGGCCGACGATGCGGATCACATCCCATACGCCGCCAGGACCAGTCGGAACATTGCGGAGCGAGGCGACATCGAGCTCCGTGCCCGCGGGATAACCGGTCCAGACCACTTCGCCCTTCTTCGTTTTCACATCGCCGAAAACGATCTGCACCGTCTTGAGTTGGCCGGGCGTGAGGCAGTTCGGCCCATCCTCGCCCTTGCAAAGCAGCGCCGCGGGATCGTAGTGGCACTTCATGGGATTGCCAATAATGCCGTCCTTCACGCCATCGAGCGCGTCGCAGGCATTCATCACAGCTTTGTGCAGTGTTTCGACCTTCGCCTGCGTCAGCGGGGCGTTGTTCTTCATCAGCTCGAGCGAACGCTCGACTCCGGCCGCATGCAGGTGAACGTGCGGATTGGCGGGCGCGCCCGCCGAGATGGCGTCGAAGTCATCCGGGAAGCGCGTGGCTTCGATGAGCCCCTGACGTCCCCCGGTCGAGCAGCCGTTGTAATAGGAATATTTCGGAGCCTTACCGTAAAACGCGACCGTGATGAGCTTGGCCTTCGCGGTCGTCTCGTGCATGGCGCGCCACGCGAAGTCTGTCAGCTTTTCGGGATGATCGAGCGCGAACATGCCGCCTCCGCCGTTATCGTTGGCGCGATGTCCGGTGTCATTGGACGCGGTAGCGTAGCCTTCCCGGATCGCCGCCGCCATCGCTGGATAGCTGATCGAACCGGCCCATCCGCCATTTCCAACAACCTGGAGCTTGCCGTTCCAGTTATCGACAGGGAGGAACATCGAGGCTTCGATGTGCGAATCCGAAGAAGGTGTGAGTACCATCTGCACGCGGCAATAAGCAGGCACTGCCGCTGCAGGCTGTCCACCTCGTCCGGGAGCCGCGGCTGCAGCGCCACCCCCACGACCGCCGCGTCCACGTCCGGGCGCGGGAGCGTTGGGATCGACAGGCGCCGCCGGAGCTACGAACGGACCGGCAGGCACGAAGTCAATCGATGTGATCGTCGTCTCGGGCAGAGAGAGCTTTAACTGATCGCAGGGCGTCTGGGCAAATGCCGCGACGGCGGCGAGAGGCAACGCGAAGAGCAATTTCGAGCTGGACATCGTGGTTCGCTCCTTTGTAGCAACCAGTCGGAATCATATCTCAATGCGGCGTCGTGCGGGCGCCGCCTAATAAAGGCCCCACAAAGGCCAAGCAAAAGCCCAACAAGGGCCCAGCAAAAGCTCAACAAAGACCCAACAAAGGAATGCTACAAAGGAATCAGCGCGCAGGGGCGCTTCCAGTCCGCGGAAAGGGCCGTGCCCACTCGAAGCAGCGTTTTCAGAAATACGAATCTTCTTTCAGCCCGACCGCGGCGGACTCCGGGCGCATGAGAGGAGCTTCGTATGAACAACAGAGAACTTCCAGCGCATCCGAGCCTCGACCAGTACCGCAAGCAGGCAAAGGAGCTCGTGAAAGCAGTTCGTACAAACCAGCCCGATGCTTTACAGCGTATCGAGGAGTGGCATCCGCGCGCGGCAGCGTCGCGCCATTTCACCTTGGCTGACGCGCAATTCGTAGTCGCACAGGAGCACGGTTTCGAAAGCTGGCCGGAGTTCGCTCGGGAACTGAAAAGGTTGAGCGCCGGTCCGGCGCTTGTCTGGGAAGAGGCCGAGCGGGCCGTCGTCGCTGGCGACGATAGCACTCTGGCTCGTCTGCTGGGCGAACACGCGGCGATGTTCCGGGAGCAGCAGCCGCCGGAGTTTGGTCCCGGCGGGTTGCGGCCCGACTACTCCGGCGGCGACGCGCGGGCAATTATCCTGCGCGAACATCAATTCGAGACCTGGCCGGACTTCGAGGCGTACATCGCGGAGCGCGCGGACGCGAATTCGCTCACCGCGAAGTTCGAAGATGCGGCGGACTCTATCATCAACGGGGACAAGGCGAAGGTGGAGCGTCTTCTGCGGGAGAATCCGGAGCTGGTGCACGCACGCTCGACGCGCAAGCACCATGCGCCGCTGCTGCACTATCTCGGCGGCATCAACGGCGGTGAAGGCTATCGCCAGAAATGCCCGCGGAACGAAGTGGAGATCGCGGAATTGCTGCTGAAGGCGGGTGCCCCCGTCGACGTAATCGGCGGTCCCTACGGGAACTGCTCGGCCCTTGGCTCCATCGCGACAAGCATCCAGCCGATGATCGCGGGACTCGTCGAACCGCTCATCGAAACTCTGCTGAAGTATGGCGTGGATATCAATGCCGACCCGTGGCCAATCGTGAACGGCTGTCTGGCGAACGGACGTGCTGCCGCCGCCGAGTTTCTCGCAAAACACGGCGCGAAGCTCGATCTCGAAGGGGCGGCGGGTGTGGGACGGCTTGATCTCGTCAAGGAACTAATCCCGAAGGCGACGGAAAAGAAGATCAAAGACGGCTTCACGTGGGCGTGTGAGTTCGGACGCGCCGCCGTAGTCGAGTACCTGCTTCATTGCGGCATGGACGTCGCCGCGAAGCTCCGGCACCACGGACAGACCGGACTGCACTGGGCGGCCGGCGGCGCGCACGTCGAAACGGTACGAGTGTTGCTCGCGCAGGGAGCGCCGGTCGACGCGAAAGACGAAGTGTGGAGCGTGACACCGCTTGCCTGGGCGCTGTTCGGTTGGCGCAACTGGCACTTGCCCGAGGCAACGCCGGAGCGTTATTTCGAAACCGTGCGGTTGCTTGTGCGCGCGGGTGCGATCGTCGATCCGGAATGGCTCGCGGCTGACGATGTCAATGCAATCTCGGGGATGCGCCGCGCGCTTGGTCGCGAGTGATCGACAAATCTTCAGAGGCCGTGTCCACACGTAACAACCTTGTTTTTTCCGCTACACTGAGTCCGTGAATCGATATCTCGCCGCTTTACTCGTTATTGCCGGCTGCTGCGCGGCGCAGGGGAAAAAGTCCTTCACCGGAAAGATCACCGACAGCATGTGCGCCACAGCGGATCATTCGCACATGGGGATGGGTCCAACGGACAAGGACTGCACGATCGCCTGCGTGATGGCGCACGGCGCGCTCTACGTCCTCTATGACGGCAAGAAGGTTTACGAATTGACCGATCAGGCGATGCCGGAAAAGTTTGCCGGCCAGAAAGTGACGGTCAGCGGCGCTCTCGACGCGAAGACGAATACGATCCACGTCGATACAATCGCGCCCGCCAAGTAGCTTGCAGCCGCGGCAGCGTTGTTACCATTGAAATTTCCCCAAATTCAATGGCGCTGCGCTTTTACAACACACTGACCCAGCAGGTCCAGCCGTTCGTCCCGGCCGATCCGAACGCGGTGAAGATCTATTCCTGCGGGCCGACCGTCTACGACTACGCGCACATTGGCAATTTCCGGACCTTCGTGTTTTACGACCTGCTGCGGCGCGTCCTGAAGCTCAATGGGTTCAAGCTCGACCACGTCATGAACATCACCGACGTGGACGACAAGATCATCCGGAACGCCGTCGCACAGGGCAAATCGCTCGACGAGTACACGGAGAAATACACGAAAGCTTTTCTGGATGACTGTGCGATTCTGCGACTTACGCAGCCGGAGCGGATCGCGCGCGCCACCGAGCACATCAAAGAGATGGCCGAGGCGATCCATAAGCTGGAAGACACTGGCCACACATATCGCAGTGACGGCTCGGTCTACTTCAAGATCGCCAGCTTCCCCGGTTATGGCAAGCTTTCGCACCAGGATTTCGACGGCATCGTGACCGGCGCGCGCGTCGACGTCGACAGCTACGAGAAGGCCGACGGTCGCGATTTCGCGCTCTGGAAAGCGCCGAAGCCCGGCGAGCCTTCGTGGGACACGGAAATCGGCACGGGGCGTCCTGGCTGGCACATCGAGTGCTCCGTGATGGCGATCCAGTTTCTCGGTGCGACACTCGACATCCACGCGGGCGGCGTTGATTTGATTTTTCCGCACCACGAAAACGAGATTGCGCAGTCGGAAGCGCTCACAGGCAAGCCATTCTCGACGTTCTGGTTGCACTCCGAGTTCCTGCTGGTCGATGGGCAGAAGATGTCGAAATCGCTCGGCAATTTCTATACGCTGCGGGACCTGTGCGATGAACGCGGGTTCTCGCCGGAATCGATCCGGTATCTGCTCGCGTCGGTGCCCTATCGCAAGGGCCTGAACTTCACCCTCGATGGATTGCGCTCTGCCGCGACCTCGATCGATCGCCTGCGAAACTTCAGTCTGCGGCTCGATTCGGCGAAGTGGCCGGAGGGCAAGAGTGAAACAATCGAAGAGCTCGCCGCGAAGGCACAGACCGATTTCCGCGCTGCACTCGACGACGATCTCAACACGGCCGAAGCTCTGGCCGCGGTTTTCGAGTTCATTCGCGAAGCCAACATCGCGGCCGATGCGGGCGAGTTCCGTGTGGGCAATGTCCAGGCCGCGCGCACTCTGCTCCAGCGGTTCGACTCGTTTTTTGACGTGCTGACTCCGTCAGTGGCTGCCGGCGGGATCTCCGACGGCGAAATCGAGAAGCTTATTGCCGACCGAACGGCGGCGAAGAAGGCTCGCAACTTCGCGAAATCCGATCAAATCCGCAACGAATTGCTCGAACGCGGCGTCATCCTGGAAGACACCAAAGACGGAGTACGTTGGAAGAGGAAGTAATCCGAATGAGCGAGCGCAGGATCAACACACGCGCTGTGCACGCGGGGGACCGAAAGCGCGCCGGCGGCTGGATTCCCGTCACCACCCCGATCCACACCGCTGTGAGTTATTTCTACGACGACGCGGCGGATCTGGAACGCGTCTTCGCAGGCGATCTCGCCGGGCCCAACTATTCACGGCACGGCAATCCGACAAACGAAGGACTGGAAGAGCTGGTTGCCTCGCTCGAAGGCGGCGATTGCGCGTTCTCCTGCGGTTCGGGAATGGCGGCGATCCATCTGGCGATCACGGCCGCGCTGCTCGATCGCAGGCGGGTGATCCTCGCGGCCAGCGCGCTCTATGGCGCGACGATCAACATGCTTATGAAGGTGCTCGAACCGCAGGGCATCGAAACGCATTTCGTGGATTTCAACGACGAAGACGCACTGCGAGCGGCCATTGCGGAGCATCGCCCCGGCGCGCTGCTGATGGAGACGATTTCGAATCCGCTGCTGAGAGTCGCTCCGCTCGATCGCATCGCGGCGATGGCGCGCGAGGCGGATGCGCAGCTGATCGTAGACAGCACTTTCGCAACGCCGTTGATTGTGCGTCCGCTGGAACACGGCGCGCATTATATTGTGCACAGTCTGACGAAGTATCTTTCAGGGCATGGCGACGTACTGGGTGGGATCGTAGTGGCGCGGGGCGAAAACTTCGAAGCGCTGCGGACGTTGTCGCGCTCGCTCGGCCCGATGCTGGGCCCGTTCGAAGCGTATCTGTCGATGCGCGGCATCAAGACGTTTCCGCTGCGGATGGAACGCCAGTGCGCCAATGCCTGCCGGATCGCGAGCTCGCTGGCGGCGCATCCGGCGATCGAGCGTGTGCACTTCCCGGGAGATCCGGCCCATCCCGACGCCGCACATGTGAAACGTCTGTTCGCGCCGGGGCTCTATGGAGCAATCGTGAGCTTCGAAGTGAAGGGCGCCGATCGCGACGGGATTTTCCGATTGATGAACGCCTTCCGGCTGGCGCTTCCGGCGACATCGCTGGGCGATGTGCAGACGATGGCTCTGTATCCGGCGATGGCTTCGCACCGCGAGCTCTCGCCGAAACATCGCGCACGGCTGGGCATCCACGACAACCTGCTGCGGCTCTCGGTGGGCATCGAAGCCATCGAAGATATACTCGCGGATCTCGATCAGGCGCTCCGCGCTTGAGGGATTGTGGCGCGGGCGCTCATGCCCGCAGCGCCGGCAATCGTGCCGGCGGATCCCCAGGGGCGATCGGGTTCCTCGCGGACTACTCGCTGGCCGCGAGGCATACACTAGGTCCATGCATGCGGGCCTTCGTGGCTTTGCGTTCCTTCTCGCGGTCGCGACGGCGGCCAGCACGGCCGATCCCGTTGTCGAAGAGCTGTTCAAACAAACACGGGAGAAGGTCCTCGACAATGCTCGCCGCATGCCGCGCTACACCTGCGTCGAGACCATTTCACGAACGCAGTACAACCCATCGCATAATGCGGGCACTTGCCAGGCGCTTGTGGCAATGCGGAAGCTGTCGCCGGCGCGCGGCCTCGCTGCTGTTCGAGACCGCCTTCGCCTGGATGTCGCTGTCGTCGATAACAGCGAAATCTTCTCGTGGGCTGGGGCCGGAAAGTTCGAGACCAACGACGTCGGCGATCTGGCCGGAAACGGCGCGTCGGGCAGCGGTGAGTTCGGCGGCTTCCTGACCAGCGTTTTCGGCGGAACGCCGGATTCCATCCAGTACGTCGGCCGCCGCGACGGCCAGGCGCTCTTCGAATTTAACGTGCCCGTCAGCCGCAGCACTTATCGCTTGCATCTGTCGTCCGCGGCGGAGAGACTCATGCCTTATCACGGCGCCTTTTCCGTGGACCCGGCAGACGGCGATCTGCAGCAGCTCCTTGTCGAGACCGATGCCTTTCAACCCGGCGACCAGGTTTGCCACGTCGAGCATGTGATGAATTACAGCCGTGTGAAGATCGGCAAGAGCGACTTCATGCTGCCGGATGTTTCGACGATGGAGGCGCTCTACCGGAATGGAAGCGAATCCGTCAACGAGACCCGCTACTCGGAGTGCCGCGAGTATGTGGGTGAATCCACGATCCGGTTCGACGATGTGGATGCACCCGCCGGCGACTCGGCCGCGTCGAAGGCGGCCGTGCAACCGTTGCCTCCGAAGGTCCGGCTGGCGATAGCGTTGACAACGCCCGTTAACACGGAGGCGGCCGCGGCCGGAGATGCCGTCGAGGGCGTCCTGCTGCGAGACGCCGTCGAGAAGAAACAGGTATTCGCACGCGCCGGCGACAAGGTGCGGGGACGCATCCTGCGGCTGCAGCAAATCGCCGATGCGATGCCCCGATGGGTGGTCGCGATCCGCTTCGATACGATCCAGCGCGGCACGAACGCGCAGCCGATCTCACTGCAAGCGCTTGATGAGGGTGTTCGCGCCGGACCGCCGAACAGGCGCGCGAACCTTGTAGATACCGCTGGAAAGCCGGCCGGCTCGGGATTGTACATCTTCGTGGGCGCGGGGAATCTTGTGCTCGACAAGAACTTCCATACCGAATGGGAAACGCGCTGATGCGCGCTACAGTCCCGATCCTCCTTCTCTCAGCGGCCCTCACAAACGCCGGTCCGCTCGACATTGTGCGCGAAAAAGTTCTGGCCAGCACCGAGCGAGTGCCGCGCTACACGTGCGTCCAAACCGTCGAGCGAAGGCAATATCAGACGAGCTACCGCGCCGGGACGGGCCGCTGTGAGTTCCCGCGTTCGCCCGGACAGCTTCTCTGGCGCGACCGCCTGCGTCTGGACGTCGCCGTTCTGGACGGCAAAGAGACCTTTGCGTGGGCGGGGGCCAGCCAATTCGAGACGACGAACATTGAAGAGCTGGCGCCCTCCGGCTCATCGGGCAGCGGTGATTTCGCCTCGTTTCTCCTCGCCATTTTCGGCCTGCCGGAGACGCGCATTTCACCGGCGGATTTGACCGGCGTTTTCCGGTTCGAGGTGCCGGAGGACCAGAGCCGGTACTCATACCGAAGCAACGGTGACGGCGAGCGGCGCCGGATCGGCTACCACGGGTCGTTCACCATCGATACGCAGCGCGAGGAGCTTCGTCAGATTATTGTGGATGCCGATCAATTTCCTGCCGTTGAGCAAATGTGCCGCGTGCAGGATGTGCTCGATTACCACAACGTTAAGATCGCCGACCGCGATTTCCTGCTGCCGGAGACCGCGACGATGACCGTGCTTTTCAACAACGGCGAGGAGTCGCGGAACGAGACCACTTACTCGGGTTGCCGCGAGTATGTCGGAGAAACGACAATCTCCTTTGGTGACGACGCGCTGAGTGAGGCGATAACGCCTCGCACGGTGCGCGCGCCCCAGCCCCTGCCCGCGGGGATGCGGCTCACGATTGCAATGACCTCGCGGATCGATTCGAGGACCGCGGCCGCGGGCGACGCCATCGCCGGGGTCGTCGTGGGCGGACAGCGTGGGGGCGACATTGTGCATGGGCGCATCCTCCGGCTCGAACAGGATGTCTCGCCAGCCCGGCGATGGGTTGTAGCCATCCGCTTCGACAGCATCGAGCATCCCCCTGCACGCGGTGAGCGGACGGCGGACCAGCGGCCGATGAACTTGCGACCGATGCACTTACAACCGCTCGACGACGGCATTCGCGGACGACGGAATGCAATCCTGCGGATCAAACGTCCGCCGGGCGCCGGCGTTTTTGTTCTGAACGGCGGCGAGAATCTGGTGCTCGACGGGAAGTTCCGCTCCGAGTGGGAGACCCGCTAAGGGACTCGAGCTCTTTCGGCGCGAGCGGACGCCATGCGCCGATCTTCAAATCGCCGATTTGGATTGGACCGATGGCCGTCCGCACGAGCTTCAGCACCTTGCTGCCGACGGCCTCGATCATGCGCCGCACCTGGCGGTTACGTCCTTCGGCAATGCGGATTTCGATGTGCGAGTATTTGCCGGAGTCGCGAACACGCCGCACTTCGGCTGGCCGGGTTGGCCCGTCGCTCAACTCAACCCCGCGGCGGAGTTGGTCGAGCGCATCATCGCTCAGCAATGTGGAGCACTTGACCAGATACGTCTTCGGAATTTTGTGATCGGGATTCGTGAGACGCTCGGCAAATTGCGTGTCATTCGTGAGGAGCAGCAGGCCGCTGGTGTCCAGATCAAGGCGTCCGACCGGAGAGACGAACGAGTCGATTCCGGCGATCAGGTCGTATACGGTCGGGCGGTTGTCCGGATCTTTGAACGTCGTAATGTAGCCGGGGGGCTTGTAGAGCAGGATGTAGAGGCGCTCTTTGGAGGCGAGAGGTTTGTCGTCGAAGAGGATGCGATCGCGATCGAAGTCGATCCAGTGATCGGGGTTTTCGATGATGCGGCCGTTGACGCGGACGCGCCCGGCATGTATCCAGGAGCGCGCCTGCGTGCGGGATCCGAGGCCGGCCTTGGAGAGGGCGCGGTCGAGAGTTTTGGTTTTCACGTTCGCTATTTCAGGACGACCTTCGCGAGGCCGGCGTTTCCTCCGGTGTCGGCAACGCGGATGACGAGAACATGCGCGCCGGCCGTAACCCCGTCGATGCGGAGCCGGAACGATTCCTGCGGCGAGTCGAGGATGCCGTCCACGGGAGCGATGGGAGTCCAGGGGCCCGCGTCGAGTGAGTACTCGGCGCGGCGAAGGGCGGAGGCGGCGTCCTGCGCATCGAAGTTGACGTCCACGGCTGAGCCCGAGCGGCGCGCGGGTTGTACGCGGACCACGGGCGGCGTATTGTCGATCAGGACCGGCGAACTCACGAGGTCGGCCTCTTTCGCAGCGGCGGGCGCGTTGGCTTCGCGGTCCGACGCGGTCACGCGGAAGAAGTAGCGTCCGTCGGCGAGCGCGTCGCCGTCGATGGTCCAGGTATTCTCGTGCAGATCCTTCTTGAGCAGAATCCAGTCGCGCTCACCCTCGCCGCGGAAATCGATCTGATATACGAGTTTGTCCCCGTCGGGATCGTCGGCCTGCCACGAAATCATCATCTGCTGCTGCGCCGCGCGAGAGAGTGTCTGCGTTGGAGTGCCGGTGGACGCCGTCGGAGCCGAGTCACCTGTATCGGTGACCGTCACCGTGTAAGGTGTCGTCGCGCTGCTCGCCGTCGCCGTCGTCTTCGCCGAGCTGTTGACCTGCGTAGCCGTCGTGAGCACAGTCACCGAGCGCACAACCGGCGGATTGTTCTGCGGCAGATAGGCAGCGGTGACGTTTTCGAGAGTGGCGCCCGGATTCGAACCGGCACTGGAAAGCGTCGCCTCATACTGCAAATACCGCGCGTTCGGGCTTGTCACCTGAGAACCGGTGCCCTCGCTGACTGGCGCGGACCAGTCGCTCCACGTTCCATCCGGCCGAAGACTGTTGCCTGAGCGCGTGCGCACTGAGACTGAGCCGGAGCCTTGCCACCGAATCTTGCCCCACTGCGCCACTCCACCGGCATCGAAGACCGGCGACTCGTAGGTTCCGCGAGCGCCCGCCGCCGCGAGCCGGTAAATTTTCCCCATGTTGCCTGTAGCCGCCAGAAGAGAGCCCCGCCACTGCAGCAGGCGGGTGGCTTCGGCTTCGTTCGTCTGCGCGACGAGCGTGAGCTTGCGGTCGGAAGTGAGTCGATAAATGCGCCCGTTGGAATCCGTGCTGAAATACAGCTGACCATCAGCGCCATTGAGAATGTCGTAAACGTTTTCTTCCCTGGAGCTCCACAGCGTATCGACCGTATTGTTGGGGTTGATTCGGTAGATCGCGCTTTTTTCAACCGGCGTGTTGTCCGTTGTCGTGACCGCGTTCGTTGTCGTCGTGACAGCGGGGGCAGGCGCTTGCTCAGCCGGCTTCACTGGAGTCGGGGGAGTGGGCTTGATATCCCCGCCGGTATCTGCGGTGACGGTAATGCTCGTCGTGATGGTCGGGGTTCCGTCCGGCTGGGCGGACGTGGTGTTTTGCACCGCCTGTACTTTCTTCGCAAGCGAACCGCCGAGCGCGACGGCATAGATGCTGCCATCGGCGTTTGGCGCGACGGCGCGGATTTCCGGCAGAGTGGAGTCGTAGAGCGCGAATGCTTTGTCCTTGCCGGTGATGCGGAAGAGGATGCCGTTGGGCTCGGTGCCGGCGAGGAGCCGTCCCTGCGGATCAATCATGAGCCCGGTGACATTGCCCTGGCCCGTGTTGTACCAGGGTTCGCCTTTGCCGGGTGCGGTGATGCGGAAGACCTGGCCGCCATCGCCTGTGCCCGCGTAGAGCGTGCCATCGGACGCGATCGCCAGCGACCAGATGTATTTCGTGTGCGGATCGAAGTATTCGGTGGCTTTGCCGTTTTCAATGCGGAAAATCTTGCCGTCGGGCGAACTCGCGGCGAAGACGACGCCCGCTTTGTCCACAGCGAGCGCGAAGACCTCGGGCTTGTCGGAGTCCCAGAGTTGTTTCGCGGTTCCGTTCGTTTCGATGCGATAAACGCGGCCGTGGTGTCCGGTCGCGGCGTAGAGAGCGCCATCCGGGGCGGCGGCTACGCTCCAGATGACCGGCTGCTCGGAAGTGAAGAGCGTGTCGAGTTTCGGGGCGAGCGAAAGGCGTCCGTCGCGGCCCAGAGAGACGCCGTCGAACTTTCCTTTCACGAAGTCGGAGAAGCTGGTCATCTCCCATACAGAGGAGGTCGAGGCCTGCGCGGTCAGCGCCAGTGCAAAAAGGAACGCGGCGCTCTTCACTATTCTTTGACCTCGATCTTCACTGTCCTGGAGCCGGTGACCATCATGCCGCCTCCGTCGATCTGCAGCTCGGCGACTTTGGAGTTGCGGTCCTGCGAGAGATTCTGCGTGCTGCCGAGAACGAGCGCGAGTGAGGGCGGCGGGTCCGGCAATTCTTCGCCGGCGACTTCATAGGCCGGCTCAGGACGCCATACACGCACGTAGGCCTTATCGCTCGGACGCAGACGGTTCACCGTCGAGATGGTTTGCTCAGGGGAATGCGGCGTATCCGCGATGATCTGCTTCAGCTCGGCCAGACTGGTCTGGGCTCCGTCGGCGACTGTGAAGTAAACCGTGCCGGGGGCGGTCCCAAGCGGGATCGTGTACTTCAGGGAACGCGTGAGCTCGGCGCCGTTCTCACCATCCAGCTGCGTCATGAGCTGGATGGTGTCCCCGGCCTTTGCTTCCTTGTGCGAGAGATAAACCTGCGCGATGTTGAGCTGCTTCTTCGCGTCGAATGACTGGACGTTGACGGAAACGCGCTTGATCTTCAGCTCATCGAAGCCCGCTTGCATGAGGTAGGAAAGCGGGACCGCGGTCGACGTCGATGCCTGCATCGCAGAGCCGTTGTCACCCGCATAGATGTTCCGCAAACGAACGGGGTCCTTGCGGTTCTCGAATTCAATGGCGCCGTCGATCGAAAGACTCGACACGCCGGAAGCGCGCTCGGTCGAGTCGATCGCGGAGAAAAGCGCCATCTGCAGGAGGAAGGGCGAGAGGAAGCGATCGTTCACCATCTTCATGTGATAGTTCTCGACATGTTTCGTATCCTGCGTGACAGCGATGTCAAGTGGGATCATGGCGGCGCGCCGCCCGAGCGTGCCCTCGACGGCCGTGTTGCGGTCCTGCGAGATGACGCCCATCAGCTCGTGGCCCGAGGAAATCTTGAACGACGTATTCACGTTCGCGAGCAGTGTGAGAACTTCCGAACGCGTGAAGGGCAGATCGGCCGGACCCACGCCAAGGAAGCGGTGTCCGAAGGCGTAGACCTTGTTGCCGTCAATCGCGGTCAGGGTGCCGTCGGCGCCGACACTCATATCGCCGGTCATGAGCTCGACGCTGATCATGGAGCCGGGGCGAAGCCGCGACGGATCGCCCATCCGGTCTTCGGGGGCGCCGCCGGTAGAGAGTCCCTGGCGTGGTTCGAGTCCGAGCTTGCGCATTTGGGGGGCGAACTGCTCGATGGCGGCGGCGGTGAATCCACTGAGCGCCAGCGGCGTCGCAACTTCGGTCATGCGCGTGTCGCCGACTCCGACAGGCACGCGCGCCGGGAAGAGCGATGCGAGATCGCCATTTGGCGAAAGCGCCGGGCGCTTCGCGAGTCTCTGGCCTGGCGGCGGGTCGCTAACAGCCAGCATCTCCTCGATGGGGCGTATACCGGCGATCGGGTCCTTCGCATACGGGAACGCCATGGCGACCGCGCCGATGAGCTTGCCGTCAATGTAAACGGGGCTGCCAGACATGCCTTGCATCACGCCGGTATGCTCGAGCGGTCCGCCGGAGAGGCGGGCGAGGATGAGGTTCTGTTTGGGCCCGGTGTTCTCCAGGATGCCGAGGATTTCGACGTCGAAGTCCTCGATTTTGTCGCCCTGAAAAACGGTCTTGCCGGTGGCGTGCATGCCGGCACGGACATCTTTGATCGGGAGGATGGAGAGAGCTCCGTGAGCGGCCGGCGCGAGGATGATCAGAAACAGCGCGGCGGGAAGAGCGAGGCGCTTCATTTGTGTTGGTGGTACTGACTCCAGTGTAGTCCGGGATGAAGTGAGCCTTCGGCTTTGGACGCTCGCGCTCGCGCCGCCCGGCATATTTTTCAGGGCAGTTGGCCCGGTGCTCATGCCGGTGCGTTCAAGCTCCAAGGCGACGATGAAGAAGGGAAGCACTCGCCTTTTCGCGGCTTTGATCCGCGCCACCGCCGGCGCCTGATTGGCTTGCGCGACGTGTTGGCGCGTCCGGCGCAGTCAGTCTGGTCGATTGGGACGAAACGGCCTGCCAACGATTTCCACGGCGCACGAACACGTCCGTCCACATATATTTCCCGCTGCTGTCCTCGCCGTGGTAATCGCCGGTTTCAGTATCGGTGCCGGTGACCACCGCCGTATTACCGTAAACCCGAACCTTCATATCCCGCAGCACGGTCGTCTGCAGCGACCCCGAATCCGAGACAATGCCACGCAGGGCCTGGTCCTTATTCAGAACCGTGCCCTCGAAGTCGATCCCAATCCAGTCGTCCGCCAGGATGCGGGCCAGGGCTGCCGCATCCTTATGGAGGTCGGCCTCGCTCCAGTCGTGCTCCATCTCCGTCAGAATCTGCTCGGCGGATTTCTTGCTGCTTTTCGGCTGCGCCAACACAGCAGTCGTCGCCACCAGCAAAAGCACAGCCGCCATCTGTTTCATTTTGTTGAAAGTCCTTCTATTCCGCGAGCCTTCCAAACCACCGGCGTGCTCTATTTTTCGCCGCGCTTCGTCAATTCCGCTTCCACAGCCTGCGTTAACAACTGCGGAACGGTGGACGACTTCACGCCGTTCACAAAAACCGTCGGCGTCCCCTTCACCCCAACGGCCTTCCCTTCCGCGATATTTCGCGACACTTCGGCGTCGGTCGCCTTGCTGTCGATGCAACTCTCGAGCGGCCCCGCCGCAACACCGTTCTTCGCCGCCCAATCGAGCACCTTCGATTTCAGGTTCGCGACGGTGATGTCGTCCTGATTGTCGTAATCCCAGTCGTAGAATTTCCAGAAAGCCTGCGCGTCCTGCCTGTAAACGCACCGCGCCGCGATCGAAGCCGCGCGCGCCCATGGATGGATCGATTCCAGCGGATAATCCTTGAACACGACGCGCACCTTGTTGGGGTACAACGAAGGGATCAACTGCCGCAGCACGGGCGCTTCGGCGCGGCACGACGGGCACTCCAGATCTCCGAACTCGACCAGCGTCACCGGCGCATTCGCCGGACCGAACGTGGGCTCGTGATCGATGTTCAGCTTCACGGGAGCGTTGCTGGTCTGCGCGGCCAGGGTCAAGGCGCAGAGTGCGGGAATCCAGAACCTCATGACTGCCAGTTTAGCCGGATCCGTCAGCGCGCCAGCGCCTGCTCGCATTCGGCCAGGCGGTTTTCGGCTTCGTGGATCTCATCCACATACGGGTGGTCCTTCAACTGGAGGCTGCGCCACTCGTCGACAGCTTTCCGATAGTATCCGGCGGCTTCCCGCCAATCGGACACAACGCCCCCATGTTTCGCCAGCTCCCGATAAACCGCGCCGCTGGCCGCCAGTGCGCGCGGCCAGTAGAAACGAACCCTGCCGCGCTGCATGCCGGAGATCTTCTTCGACTGGTCAAGCGATTGCCCTGCCATGTTCAGCGCAGTTTGCCGATCGCCTGCCGCGGCGAGAAGCGGCGCGAGCCCGTTCCAGTCGATTGCCTGCTGCTTGAGGCATGTGACGTCGTCTTTTCTCGCCGCGAAAACCGACGCGCAAACGTCCAGCGAACGGCGCCAGCTTGCGATCGCTTCCGCGGAACGGCCGAGTCCGCCCAACGAACGCGCGCGGTATTCGTGGAGGTACGCGTCCTCCAGCGCGAACGAGAAATTCAAGGGCGTGCCGGCCGCGAGCGGGTCCAAAATCGTCACCGCTTCGTCGAAGTTAACCAGGGCCTCGCGATATTCGCCCGCGGCCGTGCGCGCAGCGCCCATGCGCATCAATGCCGCGCCGAGGTCAAGGCGTGCCTGCGCATTAGCCGGATCTGAAGCCGCCATTCTTCGCGCTACGGCAACGGCTTTGGTGTACCAGGTGACGGCGCTCTTGTAATCTCCGGCCGATGCGATGAACGGACAGCCCATCGAGTCCCCGAGGTGCCCGTAAACGATCAACAGATCGCGCTCCACCGCCACGTCGTCGGGCCGCATCGCGTAAGCGCGCTCACGCAGACCGGCGGCTTTCCGGTAGCACTCGATTTGTTGTGGCAAGGCAGTCTCTCGCGTATAAGTGTTCCCCATCTGGCTCCAGGTGGACGCGAGGTTCAGCAGAGTATCGATGTCGCCGGGATGTTCGCGGTAGAGCGTCTCATTGACCGGAAGCCGGGCCATAGCCTGGCGTCGCGTCCCCGAGGGGTCCTCGTAAAGAGTGATGTCGCCAAGCTGGAGCCATAAATACGATTCGGTTTTGCGCGCGAGGAAGTTGTCCGGCTGGGCCGCCAACGTGACGTGAATATCGTCGATCCCTTTGCGCAGAAGCTTCATGGCGGCTTCGTCCTGCCCAGTCTCTGCGATGAAAGTCGCACGATCGGCATTCAACTGTGCCGAGCTCAGTCGTAGCGCCGGATTCGACGGATCGCGCGCTAGCAGATCGGAGAGAATCGCCGCCGCCTTCCCATAGTTTTGTTTGGCGCCGCGCAGATCTCCAAGATTCGGCTGCAATGGGCTGCCTTCAATCTTCGCCACCTCCTGATAAGCCGACGCCAGCGGCGCGAGCACGCGCGCATCCCCGTTGCTCTCAACGCGCAGCTTGTCCAGATAGTCGAGCGTCGATTTGACAATGCGGCGGCGCGCATCCGCCGCGCCCGCGAGGCGCGCCACCGAGCCATGGACGTCGAGAAGCGCCCGGTTGGCGAGTTCGACCATCTCTCCCACCCGCTGCTCGGCACGGCGCCTCTGGATATCGGCCTTGCGGG
>Ga0134125_10002382_pt1 | contig 22339 bp, 24 predicted proteins | sample KB31751_FD_96464 | JGI IMG/M metagenome (GOLD analysis project Ga0134125, IMG submission 96464) | Terrestrial soil microbial communities with excess Nitrogen fertilizer from Kellogg Biological Station, Michigan, USA - KB3-175-1 | ecosystem: Environmental > Terrestrial > Soil > Unclassified ... | reverse complement strand
CTCTTCTTCCAGTCCGACGAGAAGTACACCCGCGTGGTCACGGGCGAATCCGAGGCCCTCATCCGCAAGCCCATCCGCGAGCTCCTGGACGAGCTCGACCCCGCGCGCTTCTGGCAGATCCACCGGGCGACCATCGTGAACGTGGACCACATCGCGGCGGTGCGCCGGGGGCTCAAGGACCAGGCCGAGGTGAGCCTCAAGGGCCGCGAGGAGACGCTCGTGGTCTCCCGCGCTTTTACCCACCTTTTCAAGCAGATGTGATGGCTCCGGGGACCCCCTCGCAGGCGTCCGTTCGTCGCTCCCGGGGCCGTTTCGCCCCCCGATTTCTGCATTTCGCCGCCGTGTGCTGGCGGCCCCCCCGGCCGGCCGCCAGAATGGCCGCCAATACGGTGAACCCACCTCGAGAGGCCATAATTCATGTCCTGGATCGCATCGCTCGGACCCCAAGTCGTGCTGGCCTTCGTGGGCGTGCTCGCGTTCTGCCTCACCGCGGTCGTGATCGCGCTCCTCGCCGACTACTAGGAATCCATGAAGCCGGTTTCCAACCTCCTGCATCGCACCCCCTGGTGGGCATTGCTCCTCGGGGGACTCGCGTTGCTCGTGGGGTTGGGCCTCTTCGCGACGCCGTTCCACCTGATCGAGCTCGACAAGCGGGGCGCCACCCCGGAGGAGCGCCGCGCGATCAAGAGCGAGATCAACTCGGCCTTCTCCGAGAGCGCGCTCGACATCGCCCACGGCGTCGTGAAGAACATGCGCGACCGCACGCGCGACCCGGACCGGCGAGAGGAGCTCGACTCCGCGCTGGAGGAGCTCAATAACGCCCGCCAGGGGCTGCGCGAGGCCGGCGCGGAGGTTGCACGCGCCAAGCGCGAGGCCGCGGACAACGTCTCCACCGCCGTGCAGGAGGCCCGCCGCGCCCTCGCCGACGCGAAACGGCAGGCCGACCTCGCGCTGAAGGACGCGGGGCCCGAGCGCGAGCGGGTCGCCAAGTCCATCGAGGAATCGATGAAGGCCGCGGACGCCGCCGAGAAGGAGGCGAAGAGCGCCGTCGAATCGCGCGGCAAGCTCGGGCACGCGATCGTGCGCGTGCCGCACGTGAACATCGACATCGACCTCGACGACAAGCCCGCCGTTCCCGCCGTGCCGTTCACGCCGCCGCCGGGCGTGTCGCTCACGGTTCCGCCGGCGCCGCCGCCGCCCGCGCTACCGCCCGAAGTGCGCCGCGACATCCGCCAGCAGGTCTCGACCGACCTCTACCGCGCCGGCGTGGGCGGGGCGCTGATCCTCATCTTCATCCCGCTCTTCGCGCTCGCGATCGTGTCCAAGTTCTTCATCGATCGCGCGCGCGGCGCGCAGCGCATGGCGGAAGCGAAGCGCCGCGAGGCCGAGTACCACCGCATGAGCCAGCAGGTGACCGAGGCCAAGCTCTCCGCGCTGCAGGCGCAGGTCGAGCCCCACTTCCTCTACAACACGCTCGCGAGCGTCCAGGCGCTCACCGAGGCCGATCCGCCCCGCGCGACCGAGATGACCGGCCACCTCATCTCGTACCTGCGCAACGCGCTCCCCAAGATGCGCGAATCCTCCTCGACCGTGGGGCAGGAGATCGAGCTCGTGCGCGCGTACCTGAACATCCTGCAGATGCGCATGGGCAAGCGCCTCGCCTTCGAGATCGACGTGCCGCCGGAGCTGGTCGACGCGCCCTTCCCGCCGCTCATGCTGCCTTCGCTCGTGGAGAACGCGATCAAGCACGGCCTGGAGCCGCAGCGCGAAGGGGGCACGGTGCGCATCTTCGCCTCCGCCGAGGACAACCGCCTGCGCCTCGCCGTGGCCGACACCGGCCGCGGCTTCTCCGAGACGCTCGGCAGCGGCGTGGGCCTCGAGAACATCCGCGAGCGCCTGGCCGCGCTCTACGGGGACAACGGCAAGCTCACGCTCGAAGCCAACCAGGCGCAGGGCGTGCTCGCGACGATCGAGGTGCCGCGCGACGGCCGGCGCACCGCGTCGGCGACGGCCGCCGGCTTCGGCGCGGAGCCGTCCGCGCCACCGCCTTCCCCGCAGGGCGCGGCCGCGCGCACGCTCGCCGCCATGGGCAGCGCCGAGCGCGTGTGGCGCAAGGGCTTGTCCTTCGCCTTCGTGGTGCTCGTGGTGATCGCGGCGGTCTTCGCGGGGCTGGGCGCCGTGGGCGTGGCCATGGGGCTCCTGCCGGTGCAGTTCGGCGACGAGACGATGAGCGGCCCCACGGGCGCGCTCATCGGCACGGCGGGCATCGCGGCCGGCTTCTCGGTCGTGGTCCTCGCGCTCGCCATCGTCCTCGCCGTGGTGTACGGGCTCGGGTTCCTCTTCGTGGGCCTCGCGATCTTCATCCCCATCGTGATCATCGTCTCGATGATGCCCGTGCTCGCGCCCTTCATCCTGCTGGGGCTCGCGATCTGGTGGTTCGTCCGCTACCAGAAGCGCCAATCCGGGGCGCCTCCGCCGCCTCCGCCGCCCGGGCCTCCGGCCGCCGCGCCGTAGAATGGCCGGCATGCCGACCGCCATCGTCGCCGAGGACGAAGACATCCTGCGCGCGCAGCTGCAGGGCAAGCTCGCGAAGCTCTGGCCCGAGCTCGAGGTGATCGCCTCCGTGGGCGACGGCGCTTCCGCCCTCGAGGCCCTCGAGGACCGCGTGCCCGACTTCATGTTCCTCGACATCCAGATGCCCGAGATGACCGGGGTGGAGGTCGCGCGCCACGTGGGCGGGCGCTGCCACGTGGTCTTCGTGACGGCGTACGACCAGTACGCGATCCAGGCCTTCGAGACGGGCGCCGTGGACTACATCCTCAAGCCCGCCACCGACGAGCGCCTCGCGGTCACCGTCGAGAGGCTGAAGGCGAAGCTCGCCACCCCGCCCCAGGACCTCGACGCCGTCCTCGCCCAGATCGGCGCGCAGCTCTCCGCGGGCAAGCCCCGGCTGCAATGGATCAAGGCCACGGTGGGCCAGAACCTGCGGCTCATCCCCGTGGCCGACGTGCTCTTCTTCCAGTCGGACGAGAAGTACACGCGCGTCGTCACCTCCGATACCGAGGCGCTCATCAAGACGCCGATCCGCGAGCTGATGGACGGCCTCGACTCCGAGACGTTCTGGCAGATCCACCGCTCGACGCTCGTGAACGCGCGCGCCATCGCGGGGGTCACCCGCGATTTCCGGGGCCAGGCGCACGTGAAGATCAGGGGCAAGGACGAGACGCTCGTGGTCTCGCGCATCTACTCGCACCTCTTCAAGCAGATGTAGGCGGCTTGCCGCCCGAAAAAAGCGGCCTGTCGCGTTTTTTCGAGGCTCGTCGCCTCGCCTCGCCGCGCGCGCCCGACCGGCGTAGGCTGCCCGCCATGGACGTACCCGAAGAATTCCCGGCCCTGTCCCGGCGCCTCGATGCGTGGGCGGCGCGGCACATGGGCCCCGAGGAGCTGGAAGAGGCGCGCGGAATCGGTCGCAGCTTCCGCAGCCACGGCGGCCGCTGGCTCGGGATCGCCGCCGCGGTCCTGGTGCTTTCCGCGCTGCTCCTGCATGCGATCGAGCCTCGCCTGCAAATCGCGCAGGGCGTCGTGTTCTCGCTCGTCGCGTATTCGTTGCTGGTGCTCGTCACCGTCCCGCCCTACTTCGGATTCAGGAAGCTCGGCGGGAAGCCGTGGCGCGCGGCCGGCCTGCTCGCCGCGCTCGCGCTCGCCGGCGGCGCGGCGGGCTTCCTCATCGTCCTCCTCGAGCCGGGCAGGAGCTGGGGCGACCTGCCCGAGCGCGCCCGCCCGGTGGCACTCGCCGTCGCGGCGTCGTTCGCCGTGTTCGTCGTGGGGGCCACGCTGGCGATCGCCCGGCTGCGGCTGCACGACGCCGACCGCCGCAATGCGCGCCTTGCCGAGGAGAACGAGCGCGAGCGGCGCGCCCGCCAGGCCGTCCAGGCCGAGCTGAAGCTCCTGCAGGCGCAGGTCGAGCCGCATTTCCTCTTCAACACGCTCGCGAACCTGCGTCACCTGGTCCAGTCCGGGTCGGCCGATGCGTTGCCCATGCTGGATCACCTCATCCACTACTTGCGCACGGCACTCCCCGACATCCGCTCGGAATCCACGACGCTCGGACGCGAGGCGGAGCTCGCAAGGGCCTACCTCGAGATCATGCGCATCCGCATGGGCGAGCTCACTTTCGCGATCGACGTGCCCGCCGATCTCTCGAACCGCGAATTCCCCCCGCTCATCCTCATGACGCTGGTCGAGAACGCGGTGAAGCATGGCGTCACGCCCGTGGGACGGGGCGCCATCCGCGTTTGCGCCCGCCGCGCGGGCGAGGCCATCGAGGTGAGCGTGATCGACGACGGACGCGGCCTGGGCGGCACGCTGGGGCAAGGGGTTGGCCTCACGAACGTGCGCGAGCGCCTGAACGCGCTCTATGGGGCTCGCGCACGCCTGGTGCTTGAAAGCAGCCCGGATGGCGCGACGGTGGCGCGGCTGGAGTTGCCCGGGTGACGCCGGCCAGCGCGCAAGGCCCGGATCGTGCGAGCGCGGTGATCGCGGACGATGAACCGCTCCTTCGGGCAAGCCTGCGCGGCGCGTTGCGGGAAGCGTGGCCCGAGCTGGAGATCGTAGGCGAGGCGGCCAATGGCGCCGAAGCCCTCCATGCCGTGCGCGAGCACCGACCTCGCGTCGCCTTCCTCGATATCGAGATGCCGGTGATGAACGGCCTGGAGGCGGCCCGCGAGCTGGGCGGTGCCGCACACGTGGTCTTCGTCACGGCCTATGACCGGTATGCCATCGACGCCTTCGAGCGCGGCGCGGTGGACTATATCCTCAAGCCCGCGACCCCGGAGCGCCTGGGCGAGACCGCGAATCGCCTGCGTAGCAGGCTCGCCGACGCGCCGCGAGCGCTTGGAGCCCTGGTCGAAGAGCTCGCGCGGCGCATTCCCTCGGGCGCGCCCCCGCTCCAGTGGATCCAGGCCTCGCTGGGCAGCACCATTCGCCTGATCAACGTCGACGACGTGCTTTATTTCCAGTCGGACACGAAGTACACGCGCGTCGTGACGGCCGACTCGCACGCCCTGGTGAAGACGCCGGTGCGCGAGCTCGCCTCCCAGCTCGACGCGAGGCATTTCTGGCAGGTGCACCGCGGCACGCTGGTCAATATCCGCGCCATCGAATCGGTGAGCGTCGACGAAACGGGCCGCCGCGACATCGCCTTGCGCGGCCGGCCGGAGCGCCTCGAGGTGAGCCGGACCTTCTCGCACCTTTTCAAGGGCTCCTGAGATAATGGATCCCGGGCCATCGCGGCGATCGCCGCGCCCGGGATGACGATCCAGGAGAACGCGTTGATCTACGAGCTCGGCGAGCGAAAGCCCGCGATGAAGGGCGACTACTACGTCGCGCCGAACGCAGCCGTGATCGGCAGCGTGGTCCTGGGCCACGGCGCGAGCGTCTGGTGGGGCGTCACCATCCGCGGCGACAACGACGTGATCACGCTGGGCGACAACGTGAACATCCAGGACGGCTCGGTGCTGCACACCGACGGCGGCGTGCCGATGGTGCTCGCGCGCAACGTGAGCGTGGGGCACCTGGTGATGCTCCACGGCTGCACCATCGGGGAGAACTCGCTGGTCGGGATCGGCGCGATCGTGCTGAACCGCGCGGTCATCGGTAAGAATTGCCTGGTGGGAGCCGGCGCGGTGGTGACCGAGGGCAAGGTCATTCCCGACAACTCCCTCGTGCTCGGCGTGAACAAGGTGATGCGAAGCCTCACGCCCGAGGAGGTCGAGATGAACACCTGGATCGCCGACCACTACGTGGAGCGCGCCGGGATCTACCGCAAGGGCCTGAAGCCCGTCGGATGACCAGCCGTCGCTTCCGCGGCGCGGCCGTGGCGTGGCTCCTGCTCCTGGGGTACGCGAGCCTCTATCCCTTCATCCCGCTGCGCGAGACCTCGTGGGACCTCGTCGCCACGGCCTTCGCGAGGCCCAGGTACCTCACCACGTTCGACACCGTCGTGAACGTGCTCGCGTACATGCCGCTCGGTCTCATCATGACGCTCCTCTTCCGCGAGGCGGGCGCCCCGCGCCTCGCGGCGATCGCCAGGGCCATCGCCTTCGGCGCGCTCTTCAGCCTCGCCATGGAGGGCTGCCAGCTCTTCATCCCCGGGCGCGTCTCGTCGATCTACGACGCCTACGCCAACACCGCCGGCACGCTCGTCGGGACGCTCGTGTTCATCGACCCGTTCTACTCGGTGGTGACGCGCCCGATGGGGCTCTCCCGCGAGGAGATGGTGATCGCCGGCCCGTGGGGCGACACGGGCCTGGTGCTGGTCCTCATGTGGCTCATCGCGCAGCTGAATCCCGGGCTGCCGTTCTTCGGCGCGGGCAACATCGTGGGCGCGGAATCGGACCTTCGCGACCTCTCGGTCTTCCATTCGGCCTCGGTCGCCATGGGCATCGCGGGCTTCGGCCTCTTCGTCTCGGCGCTGCTCGCCGACGGGCCGGGGACGCTTCGCGTGACGCTCGTGCTGCTGTCCACGGCGCTGTGGCTCAAGTTCATGGCGGCCTCCGTGATGCTGCAGCCGCACCTCGCCGAGGAGTGGCTCTCGGTGGGACGCATCGTGGGGCTCCTGGCGGGCATCGCGATTTTGGTGCCGCTACGCCGCTTCTCGCGCCCCACGCGCGTGTACCTCGCGCTGGTCCTCGTGCTCGCGGGCTCGCTCGTCTCGAAGATCGCGGGCGCCTACAGCCCGCTGGACGAGTTCCTGCGCGTTTTCCGCTGGCCCTACGGGCAGCTCGCCAACTTCGCGACCATGACCCGCTTCGTGCACGAGATATGGCCGTTCGCGGCGGTGATCTTCCTCATCGGCCTCTTTTTCCGCACCCGGCGCGGCGTACAATGACGCCATGGGCTACTACGAGCGCCACATGTTCTTCTGCACCAACGAGCGCGACGCGCCGGAGGCGTGCTGCGCGTGCCACGGCGCGAAGGAAATGCGCGACTACGCCAAGTCGCGCGTGAAGGCGCTCAAGCTCTCGGGCGCGGGCAAGGTGCGCGTGAACAACGCGGGGTGCCTGGACCGTTGCGAGGAAGGCCCGTGCATCGTGGTCTATCCCGAGGCCGTGTGGTACACGTACGTCGACAAGAAGGACATCGACGAGATCGTGGAGGAGCACCTCGTGAACGGCCGCATCGTCGAGCGCCTGCGCATCTAGATGGTCGCGGCGGCAACCCGCGCGCTCCTCGCGGGCGCGGCCGGCGACATCGAGACCCTCGAATCCCTGCCGGACGAAGTTCGCGCAGTCGCCGTGATCGCGCATCCGCATCCCCTCTTCGGCGGCACCATGGACAACAAGGTCGTGACGACGCTCGCGCGGGCGCTTGTCGAATCGGGGGCGGCCGTGACGCGCTTCAACTTCCGCGGCGTGGGCGCTTCGCAGGGCGAGCATGACGAAGGCCGCGGCGAGACCGACGACATGGTCCGGGTCGTCGGCCACGCGCAGTCCGCCCATCCGGGGCTTCCGCTCGTCCTCGCGGGGTTCTCCTTCGGCGGCGCGGTGGCCACGCGCACCAGCTGCCGGGTGGAGTTCTCGCAGCTCCTCCTGGTGGCGCCGGGCTTTCGCCGCTTCACCGGAAAGGGCTTCGGCGAGCCGCCCGATCCCAACGATCCCAACCTGGGCCCCATCGGCCGCCACACCGTGCACAACACGCTCGTGGTCCATGGCGACCTCGACGAGACCGTGCCGCTCGCCGATTCGATCTCGTGGGCCACGCCTCGCGAGGTGCCGGTGGCGGTGGTGCCGGGCGGCGAGCACTTCTTCCATCGCAAGCTGCACATCCTGCGCGAGATCGTCGCGCGCTGGATGCGCTGATGCCGGCGCCCACGAGTGCGCGAGAACGGGATCGAGATCCCGGAGCTGGAGCAATCGTTCTACGGAATGACCGAGTTCCGCATCGACGACCCGGACGGCAACCGGCTGTGGATGGGGCAAGCCCGCTCGTGACTCGCGGGCATCGCCCCTAGGCCGGATCCGACTCGAACCTCCGAAGCTTCTCCAGGTATTCGCGGGCCGCGGCGATGTCGCGCCCGGCGATCGAGTCGGCGATGTGGCGCATGGCGGAGGTCCGCGAAAGGCGCTCCCCATACCGGCGCGCAACCCAGACGGACAATGGAATCACGGCCACCCCGAACGCGACGTTCCACGCCGCGAACACGCGGAACGGGGCCGAGTGATAGAGGTTCACCCCGGAGAGTCCCGCGATGAGGACCACCGCGAACGGGATCCACCAGACGACCTGCCCGGTGAGGAATGCGATGTTGAACGTGCGGATGCGGGATATTCGAAGTGCCTCCACCCGGGCCTGGAGCTCCACCAGCGCGCATCCGTAGTCGAGATGGGCGAGCGCGTGTTTCTGGCGCAGGGCCGCCACGCCGGTCGCGAGGACCCATGCGTCGATCGCGAGCGCCGTGAGGAAGAGGGACGGCTCGCCCGCGTGCGTGCCCATGAAGAGCCCGAGGAGGGCGAGGGCCGCGATCCACACCGCCATGCTGAACGGCCCGAATTCCGCGGACTTCCGGATGCCGGCCCGATGGCGCTCGGTCCAGTCGTCGCGAAGCATTTGGGCGGTCACGCGCAAGCGCTCGTCGATCCGCCGGGACCGGTCGTTCCATTCGTCGCGAAGCGCTTCGAGGGTGATGCTCATGCGGTGGCCTCCGTGGGATCGGCGAGGCGCGCGAAGCCTCGTTGCAGCTCGTTCTTCACGCGATTCACGCGGGTCGTGACGTTGCCGGGCGAGATGCCGATGATCGCGGCGATCTCCTCCGAGGTATGCCCGTCGAGGTAGAGCAGGATGAGGGCGCGGTTCAGCTCGTCCAGGCCGTCGATGAGGCGGCGCAGCACCCGCATGTTGTCGCTGGCCGCGTCGAGCAGCGGGTCCTCCGCGCCGAGGTCGAGCGCCTCGTCGAAGGGTATGGTGTCGCGGATGCGCCGGCGCTCGCCGCGGAAATGCGAGATGGCGACGTTCATCGCCACGCGGTAGGCCCAGGTCGTGAACTTCACGCGACCATCGAAGCGGGGGAACGAGCGCCAGAGCTCGACCGCCATCTCCTGCACGAGGTCGCGGCGATCTTCCGCGTCGCGGCAATACCCGAAAGCGACCTTGTGCAGGATCGCGCGATGCGCGGCCAGCAGCTCGAGGAAGCGCCTGTCTTCGGGTGAGCCCATGCCGCGTTATTCGCCCCGGAGGGCGAAAAACTCACACGGGCGCTACTTCAGCTTCCCCGAGGCCTTCGCCGCCGCCACTTCGCGCGCCAGCTCCTCGCCGCTCTTGTAGTGCGGCACGCGAAAGACCAGGCGCCTGGTGCGCTGCCAGAACGCGTTGGAGCCGTTCACTTCCTCGTCCCAGTACTTGTGGGCGAGCGCCATGTTGCGCGGCACGTCGAGCATGAAGGCGTCGTGGGAGCCCCGGCCGCCGAACATGTAGAGCTTGCCGTCGAACATCTCGTAGACGTCCGCATCACCGCCCCACGGGATGCCGTACACGATGCCGTTCGTGCAGTAGCCGCCGAATTGCGGAAGGTACTTGCCGGGCGCGGCGTCGAACATCGCCTTGTGCTCGGGCGTGGCGAAATAGAAGGTGACTTCCTTGTAGACGCTCTTGATCGCGGGCGATCCCTGCTTGTAGGCGTGGTCCGTGAAGTACGCGACCACGTCCGCGCCCTTCAGCAGCACGCGCTTGTCCCCGCCCTCGGCGACGGCGTTCACGGGGGAGTAGCCCGCGCCGGGACTCTGGGTCACCAGCGGGGCGCAGGCGGCGCTGAGGAGCGACATGGCGATGAGCAACGCTTGGACTGCACGGCGCATCGAAAGATTCCTTTCCTAACGCTGGGTGACGGCGGTGTCGCCCTTGCCGGCGGGCAGTTTCGCGATCTCGGCGAGCACCAGCGAGGGCGTGAGCACCTCGGGCAGCAGGCGCGGCTCGCTCTCGCCCGGCACATAGAGCGCGTAGACGGGCACGGCATTGCGGCCGAGCGCCGCGAGCGTCGCGGTGATGCGCGGGTCCTGGCGGGTCCAGTCGGCCTTCAGCAGGACCACGTCGCGCGCGGCGAAGGCTTTCACGACCTCGCCGTTGTGCAGGGCGATCCGCTTGTTCACCTGGCACGTGACGCACCACGCGGCGGTGAAATCCACGAAGACGGGGCGTCCCTCGGAGACGAGCGAGCGAACCTTCTCGGGGGACCATTCCTGCCAGCCCGACTCTTCGGCCGCCACGCTCGCCCCCGGTTCGTGGGCCGGCGGCCATGCGACGGCCACGCCGCAGGCGACCAGGATCGCGGCGAGCGCCGTGTAGCGCAAGCCCGGCGACATCGCGGCGCGGCCGTACGCCCACGCGCCCATCGCGACGAGGACCAACCCTCCGAGGAGCGCGAACACCGCGTCGTTGCCCGCCTGGGCGCCCAGCACCCATGCGAGCCACGCGACGGTGGCGTAGAGCGGAAAGGCGAGCACCTGCTTGAAGGTCTCCATCCACGCCCCGGGCCTGGGTAGCTTGCGAAGCAGAGCGGGGAAGAACGAGAGCGCGAGGACCGGGAGCGCCATGCCGACGGCGAGCATCGCGAAGATCGCGAGGGAGAGCATCGCGCCCTGCGAGATCGTGAACCCCACCGCGGCGCCCATGAAAGGCGCGGTGCACGGCGTGGCGACCACGGTGGCGAGCACGCCCGAGAGGAACGCATCGGCGTAGCGCCCGCGCGCCGAGAGGTTGCTCGTCATCGATTGCGCGAACGCGCCCCACTCGAACACGCCGGAGAGGTTCAGCGCCAGCACGAAGAAGAGGGCCGCGATCAGGGTGACGAAGGCGGGCGACTGGAGCTGGAACCCCCAGCCCAGCTGGGTGCCGCCCGCGCGCAGCAGGAGCATGAGGCCGGCCAGCACGAGGAACGAGACGACGACGCCCACCGTGAAGACGATGCCCTGGAGCCTCATCGCGCGCCCGTCGCCATGGGCATGCTCGACGAAGCCCATCACCTTGATGCCGAGCACGGGAAAGACGCATGGCATCAGGTTGAGGAGGATCCCGCCGATGAACGCGAAGGCGAGGGCCGCGAGGGCGCTGCCGCCCACGCTGCCGCCGATCTCGCCGCCGCCCGTGGTGGCAGCCGTGGCGCCCGGCAGCGCGGCGCCCACGTTCGCGGCGACCTCGATCGCCTTGCGCCCCGAGGAGCCCTGCCAGCCGCCCTCGGAGAACGCGACACCCTTCACCGACTGCACGTTGGCAAGCGGCGGGTCGGCGAGCTTCATCTCGACCGTGACCGAGCGGCCTTCGCGCGTCACCTTCTCGGGCGCGGCCGGATCGATCAGGTTTTCGCGCTCGGGGAAGAAATAGGGTTTCGCGGGAGGCTCGCCGCCCTCCGGCGCCGTGAGGCGCACGCGCAGCAGGCCCTTGGCGATCGCGGCGTCGTACTTCCAGCCCGCGGGATCGACGGGCAGCTGGTTTCGCGCGCGGTCGATGCCGGCCTGGAAGCGCGGGTCGTCGGCCGGCGAAGCATTGGCGACGGGAATCGAGAGATCGAGCGCGCCCTTCTCGGGAATGCAGATGTCCTTGCAGACGAGCCACTCGACGTCGGCCTTGATGTCGGCTTTCCCGGGCGCGGCATCGGGGGGCACGGAGATCTCGGTGAGCAGGATCACCTCGTCCTCGTAGCCGTAGTTCATCAGGGGACCCACCGGGAGCTTCTGCGGGTACGGCCACTGGATCTCGCCCGCCTTCCATCCGGCCGGAAGCGTCCACTTGATCTTGGTGGGCAGGCCCGAGTCGCCCGGGTTCTTCCAGTACGTGTGCCACTGCGGCTCCATGCGCAGGCGCAGGCCCACGACGAAGCCCGATCCGGGGCGCGCGGCGGCCTTTTCGGTGACGAGCTGGGCCTCGACGTGCTCCGTCTTCACGACGGGTTCGCAATGCGAGGCGAATGAGGCGACGAGCGCCGCGAGGGCGAGCGCGCAGCGCCGGCCGGGAAAGAAGGAGGACATCACGTAAAATTATAGGCCCATGTTGTGGATCAAGTCCCTGCACCTCATCTTCGCCATCGCGTGGTTCGCGGGCATCTTCTATCTTCCGCGGCTATTCGTGTACCACGCCATGGCGGCCGACTCCCCGTCGCAGGAGCGGTTCGTCGTGATGGAGCGCAAGCTCTACCGCGGCATCATGACGCCGTCCATGGTGCTCGCGATCGGATTCGGAGCCTGGCTCTGGCTGGGATACGGCACAGCCGGCCATTGGATTCACGCGAAGCTCGTCCTCGTGGCGCTCCTCGTCGCCTATCACTTCTGGATGGGCGCCATCGCACGCGCCTTCGCCCGCGGCGCCAACCGCCGCTCCCATGTGTACTACCGCTGGATCAACGAAATTCCCGTGTTGCTGCTGGCGGGCATCGTGATCCTCGCCGTGGTGAAGCCCTTCTGATGGCCGCGGGAAAGCCCCGCGTACTGGTTAAACAGGACACGGGCCTGCATTATTTCTTCGCCCCTTGCCCGCGGGGGCTCGCCACGGCGCTCGCCGCCGAGCTCTCGGAGCTGGGCGCGGCGCGCTGCGCGCCGGCCGAGGCGGGCGTGGCCTTCGAGGGCCCGTTCGACCTCGTCTACCGAACCAACCTCTATTCGCGCATCGCGAGCCGCATCCTCTGGCGCGTGGCCCGCTTCCCATACGCCAACGAGGAGGACGTGTACCAGGGCGCCGAGGCGCTGCGCTGGCACGCGTACTTCACCGCCGATCGAACCTTCAAGGTCGAGACCAACGCGCACAGGAGCCCGGTGAAGAGCCTGGACTTCGTCACGCTGCGCGTGAAGGATGCGATCGCCGACCACTTCCGGACCGCCACGGGGCGCCGCCCCTCGGTGGCGCCGCGCGACCCCGACATCCGCGTGCACGCGTTCCTCGACGAGAAGACCTGCACCCTCTACGTGGACACGAGCGGGGAATCGCTCTTTCGCCGCGGGCGCCGCGACCACGTGGGCGAGGCGCCGCTCAAGAAGAACCTCGCCGCGGGAATCCTGCGCCTGGCCGGATGGCGCCCCGGAATCCCGCTCCTGGATCCGATGTGCGGCGCGGGCACGTTCCTCACGGAAGCCGCGGAGATCTCGCTCGACCGCGCCGCGGGCCGCAGCCGGGAGTTCGCGTTCGCGAAGCTCGCGCGCTTCGACGCGGCGGGCTGGGAGCGCGAGCTCGAGCGCGCGAAGAAGGGCGAGAAACCGGCGGCGCGGTTGCCCATCTTCGGCTCCGACCTCTACGGGCGCTCGCTCGGGCATGCGGTGCTGAACTTGCGCGAAGCGGGCCTCGAGGAAGTGGTTTCCCTGAAGCAGGTGAACCTGCTCGATCTCTCGGCGCCCTCGGCTCCCGGGATGATCGTCACGAATCCTCCGTACGGCGTGCGGCTGGGCGAGCGCAGCGACCTCGCGCAGTTCTATCCGCAGCTGGGAGACTCGCTGAAGAAGAAGTTCGCGGGCTGGACCGCCTTCATCTTCTCGGGCGACCCGGACCTCGCGAAGGCGATCCGCCTGCACCCCTCGCGCAAGACCGTGCTCTTCAACGGCGCGCTCGAGTGCCGCCTGTACGAGTACCGCATGGTGGCCGGCGGCAACCGCCGGGACGGCCCGCCCGCGAAACGCGCTTCGAGGTGACGCTCGAGTCGCTCCTTCGCGTGGCGCTCGCCCCGCTCGCGGTCGGGCTCGCGAGCCTCGCCGCGCGCCGCTGGGGCCACGCGGTGTCGGGCTACCTGGGGGGCATGCCGCTCATCGGCGGGCCCATCACATTCTTCCTCGCGCAGGACTACGGGGCGCAATTCGCCGCGCAGTCGGCGTCGGTGACGCTCGCGGCCGTCGCGGGGCAGGCGATGTACCTTCTCGCCTTCGCGCGCTTCGCCCGGTGGCGGCGGCGATGGATCCTCGCGCTCGCGGCGGGCTGGGCTGTGTTCGCGATGGTGTCGGTGGCGATCGCATTGTCCGCGCCGGGGCTCATCGCCGCGTCCGGGCTCGCCGTCGCGGGGCTCGCCACCGCGTGGATCAGCCTGCCGCGCCCGCGCGCGGCGGGCGAGCTTCCCGCGGTCCCCTCGGTGGAGCTCTACCTTCGCATCGCCGCCGCGTTCGTCCTCGCCTTCGCGATCGTGACCGGCGCCCGCGTCCTGGGCCCGGTGTGGAGCGGATTGCTGCTGTCGCTCCCGGTGACCGGCTCGATCGTCCCGCCTTTCACGCTCGCGCTGTACGGCCCCGACGCGGTGGCGCGGGTGACCCGCGGCTTCGTGGTCGGCCTTACCGCGTTTTCGTCGTTCTTCCTCGTGGTCGCGGCCAGTGCCGTCACGCTCGGCACGGGGCCGTCATTCGCGCTCGCGGTGCTCGCGGCGCTCTCAGCCGTTTCGATTTCGTCTCGCCTGCTGAAAATCAAGCTCGCGCCGTAGGACCGGGCTGACAACGCCGCGCGAGCTTTCCTGATTTCCGCCGGGTCCGCGCTCGTCCACGATGGGACTGCATCTGGCGGGACGGTTCCTACCGGGACGTCCCTCGTTCGAGCTTTACCACTGCCCCGTGCGGGGTTCATACGGAGACAACAATGAAAGCACTGATCGCAATGATCGTCGGCGCGTCCTTCCTCCTCGGCCTCGCCGGCTGCAACACCATCGAAGGCGCGGGCAAGGACGTGAAGGCCGGCGGCCAGAAGGTCGAGAACGAAGCCGCGGAGCACAAGAAATACTAAGCCCCGCGCAGGCAACACCGATGCAGTCGGCTGGATTCTTCCCGCCGGCGGACATCCGCGACCAGCTCCGCAAGGACCATGAAGACGTCCTTGCGGAGCTCGAGGCGCTGCGCGCCGACGGCGGCGCGCAATCGCTCCCGCTCCTCGCGCGCCTGCGCCGCAGCTGGGTGATCCACGCGCTCGCGGAAGAAACCGTCGTCTACCGGGCCCTCGAAGGCCTGGAGGGAGACGCACGCAAGCGCGCCGACGAGCGTTTCGTCGAGCACGAGCTGGTCGAGGGCCTCTTCGACAAGCTCTCGCGCAGCCGCCCGGCCTCCAGCGAGTGGGTCGCGCGACTGGGCGTGGCCCGCGAGCTGATCATGCGGCACATCGAGACCGAGCACGAAGACCTCTTCCCGCAGCTCGCCGAGCGCTACGACCCCGCCGCCCTCGCGGAAATGGGCGAGCAGTTCGCCTCCGCCCGCGACAAGCTCACACTCCTCGAAGAAGCCAAGGCAGCGTAGGGGGTCAGAGCCCTTTTGCCCCGAAAAGGGGACAGGTCTGTTTCAGGGCAGCGCGCGCTCGACCAGGGAATCGCAGCGCAGTGCCGCGGGCAACGTTCCGAAGGATCGCACCCCGTCGCCCAGGCGGGAATCGCAGAATGCGTCCGCCGCCCCTTTCTCCGAATACCGCAGCATGAGGGAAGCCTGCGCGCAGGTCGCCAGCGCCTCGACGGCCGCGCGCGCCTGGCCCTCCGCGCCGGCGGCATCCCCGGCGGCCCGCTCGAACGCCGTCCAGCGTTTCTCGATCCTCGCGTCCTTCACGCCCAGCACCTCCGAGCGCAACGCCTCCAGCGATTCCGGCGAACACGCGATGGCGCGAAGCACGTCGAGGCAGATCACGTTGGCGCTGCCCTCCCAGATCCCGTTCAAGGGCGCTTCCCGGTAGAGGCGCGCGAGGGGCGCTTCCTCCACGTAGCCGTTGCCGCCGAGGCACTCCATCGCTTCCACGGCGACCGGCACCATCCGCTTGCACACCCAGTACTTCGCGACCGGCGTGAGGATGCGCTGGAGGTCGCGCTCGCGGGCATCGGCCCCGGACGCGTCGAACGCGCGCGCGAGGCGAAAGGCGAGGAGCGTGGCCGCTTCGGACTCCAGCGCAATGTCGGCGAGCACGTTCGCCATGAGCGGCTGCGCGGCGAGGGATTTCCCGAAGGCGGTGCGATGCCTCGCGTGGTGGATCGCCTGGTGCAGCCCCGCGCGCATCATGCCGGCGATCCCCACCACGATGTCGAAGCGGGTGTGGTGCGCCATCTCGATCAGCGTCGCGATGCCGCGCCCGGGTTCCCCCACGAGCACCGCCTCGGCGCCGTGGTACTCGATCTCCGCGGACGCATTGGAGCGGTTGCCGCACTTGTCCTTCAGGCGCTGCAGGTGGATCGCATTGCGCGATCCGTCGGGAAGCGAACGGGGCGCGAAGAAACACGTCACGCCCTCGGCGGCGCGAGCGAGCGTGAAGAAGCCGTCGCTCATCGGCGCCGAGCAGAACCACTTGTGGCCCTCGAGGCGATAGCCCTCGCCCGAGCGCTCGGCGCGCGTCTGCACCGCGCGCAGATCCGAGCCGCCCTGCTTCTCGGTCATCGCCATCCCGATGGTGGCGCCCCGCTTCTCGCCCACGGGAAGCGGACGCGGATCGTAGGCGTCGGCCAGGATCGGGGCGCGCCAGCCCCGGTCCACCCCGGGCGCATGGGCGAGCATCGGCACCGACGCGAACGTCATGGTGACGGGGCAAGCGGTCCCCTGCTCGAGCTGGTTCCACAGGTAGAAGAGCGCCGCGCGCGCGCTGAACCCCGCGTCGTGGCGCTTCCAGGCGAGCGAGTGCACGCCGGCGCCGATCGCCCTCGACATGAGCGCATGGTAGGCGGGGTCGTATTCGACGAGATCGATGCGCCTGCCGTAGCGATCGTGCGTCTTCAGCTGCGGCGTGTTCCGGTTGGCGGTGGCCGCGAGCGCCTGCGCTTCGGCCGAGCCCACGAAGGCGCCCAGGTCGCGCGCCGCGGGCTCGATCCACCGCGCGCCGGCGCGCGCAAGCGCCTCGGCGAGCCGCGGGTCGGCGTCGTACGCGTTGAAGCCCTCGAGGGGCGGCGGCTGGTTCAGGACGGGATCGCTCATCGGCCGGCCCCCTCGAATGTCCATTGCACCAGCGCGTCGATCGCCGGCTGCGCCGCGTTGCCGTTCGGATGGTTCACCATCATCACCAGGATCCAGCGCTTGCCGTGGCGGTCCACGACATAGCCCGCGACGCTCTGCACGCCGTTCAACGTGCCGCCCTTCAGGTGCGCGTGGCCCGCGGCGTCCGAAGCCGGCCGGCCCTTGAGGGTGCCGTCGATGGCGAAGATCGGCATCGACGTGGCGATCTCGGGCATGAGCGGGCTTTGCCACACCGCGCGCAGCAGCGCCGCGAGTGTCGCGGCCGAGATCCGGTCGTCGCGCGAGAGGCCCGCGCCGTTCTCGATCCGCAGGCCCGCCGCGTCGATGCGCCGCCCGGCGAGCCACGCCTGGACGAGATCGGCGCTCGCCGCCTCGTTGCCCGGCATGCCCGCCTTCTCGGTCGCGAGCGCGAGGAAGAGCTGGCGCGCCATCACGTTGTTCGAATACTTGTTCATGTCGCGCACGAGCACGGCGAGGGGCTCGGAGTCCTCGCGATAGAGGAGCCTCGCGTCCGTGGGCGTGGGCCCGGCGCGAACCTTGCCCCGCAGCACCCCGCCCGCCTCGCTCCAGAGCCAGCGCAGGACCGACTCGGTGTATTTCGCGGGCTCGAGGACCGCGAGCGTGAACCGGCGAATGCCGCAGTCGGCGGGGATGGTGCCCGAGAATGTCGCGAGCGCCAGCATCCCGTTCTGCTGCACGTCGTAGCGCAGGTCCTTGCGCCACCCGTCGCACGCGGCCGGGACCGAACGCACCCGGCTCGCGATCTCGACGTTGGGCAGGTCCGGCTCGGCCGTCACGCGCACGCCCTCGCCCTCGGGAGTGAACGTGAACTGCACCGCGCCGAAGTTCACGAGGAACGCGTCGGCGCCGACGTTGTAGCCCCGCCGCGGCTCGTTGTCGAAGCGCCCCGGGTCGAACGTGCCGGGCGCGAAGTAGGCGCGGTCGATCACGATGTCGCCGCGGATCTCGCGCAGCCCGCGCGAGCGCAGCTGGTGCGCGGCCTGCCACAGGCGCTCGTACGTGAGCTTGGGATCGCCGCCGCCGCGGATCACGAGGTCGCCCTGGAGGACGCCATCGGCGATCGGCGCGCTCGCGAGGAAGTCGGTGTGGAAGCGGAAGGCGGGGCCCAGGAGGTCCAGCGCGGCGAAGCTCGTGACGAGCTTCATGACCGAGGCGGGATTCATCGCCACGTCCGCCTGGTTGGCCACCACCGGCGCGCCCGCATCGGCGGGCTCCACGATGGCGCCGACGGCCACCGCCGGGATCGATCCGCGTGCGAGCGCCTGCAGCACCGGCTGGGGCAGCCCGTGGGGCGCCGCGGTCGCGCAAGCGCACGAGAGGAGCGTCAGCACGAAAAGAGCGATCCTCATGGCGCCCCGAGAGCCTCCACGATGGCGCGCGCGGCCTCCACCATCATCGCGAACTCCCCTTCCCCGATCACGTAGGGCGGCATGAAGTAAACGGTCCTGCCCATCGGGCGCAGCAGCACGCCGCGCTCGAGCGCCATCGCGAAGGCCTTCGCGGCGAAGGCGGGGTCGTCGGTCGCGACCTCGAAGGCCCAGATCATCCCGAGGTGGCGGAAATCGCGCACGCGCGGGTGATGCGCGAGGCCCGCGGCCAGCTCGAAGAAGCGCGCCGCCTTGCGCTCGTTCGCCTCGATCACGCGCTCGCGCTCGAAGAGGTCGAGCACCGCGCACGCGGCGCGGCAGGCGAGCGCGTTGCCCGTGTACGAGTGCGAGTGCAGGAAACCGCGCCGGGGATCGTCGTCGTAGAACGCGCCATAGACCTCGTCGCTCGAGAGCACGCACGAAAGCGGGAGATATCCGCCCGTGAGGCCCTTCGAGAGGCAGAGGAGGTCCGGCGCGATGGCTGCCTGCTCGCACGCGAACATCGTCCCCGTGCGGCCGAACCCCGTCATGATCTCGTCGGCGATGAGGAGGACCTCGTGTCGGGTGCAGAGCTCGCGCGCGCGCCGCAGGTACTCGGGGTGGCAAAACCGCATGCCGGCCGCGCCCTGGACGAGCGGCTCGACGATGAGCGCGGCGATCTCGCCGTGGCGCTCCGCGAGGATCTTCCCGAGCGCGTCGGCGGCGCGGATGGCGCCCTGGATGCCGCCGAAGCGGTGGTCGTCCTGGTGGCGCGCGGGGAAGGGCGCGAGGATCGATTCGCGCAACAGCGGCGCGTAGGCGTCGCGAAAGATCGCCACGTCGGTCACGCCGAGCGCGCCCACGGTCTCGCCGTGGTAGCCGCCTTCCAGCGAGACGAAGCGGCGCTTGCCGGGCCTCGCGCGGTTGGACCAGTAGTGGAAGGCCATCTTCAGCGCGATCTCCGCGGCCGATGCGCCGTCGGATGCGAAGAACGCGTGGCCGAGGCGCCCGGGCGCGATCTTCGACAGGCGCTCGGAGAGCTCGACCACCGGGGCGTGCGTGAACCCGGCGAGCATCACGTGCTCGAGCTTTCCCAGCTGGTCGCGCACGGCGGCGTCGATCTCGGGATGCGCATGGCCGAAGAGGTTCACCCACCAAGAGCTCACCGCGTCCAGGTAGCGACGGCCGTCGAAATCGTGGAGCCACGGGCCCTCGGCGCGCGCAATGGGCACGAGCGGAAAGCGCTCGTGGGCCTTCATCTGCGTGCATGGGTGCCACACGGCGGCGCGGCTGCGCGCGACCATTTCCCGGTTGTCCATGGGATCCCTAGGCCGCGGCGATGCGGTTGATCTGCTGGGCGGCGGCGCTGGTGGCTTCGGTGGCGAGCGTCTCGAGCGAGTCGGGAGGGATCGCGGTGGTCCCGCCGGTGATGTAGCAGAGCGCGGTGAAAAGCGAGCGCACCTCGACGGCGGCGAGCGGATCGCGCGCCTGCCCCTCGTCGATGCTCACGCCGTTCACGGTCACCACGACCCGGACCCCTTCCACGAGCAGCGCGCCCGGGCCCCGCTGGCCGTGGTAGTCCTTGAGCTGCGCGAGGATGAGCCGTTCGAGCTCACCTTTCTCCGCGTTTCCCAGTAGCGGCACGTCCTCCCCCCTGTCCCTACATTCTAGCGCCGCCTTTTTTGCGGCGTCTGGGGCGCAGGAATTGGCAACCACGCGGGGTGAGTGCTAGCAACACTTCGCCTACACGATGCCGCAGGATTGAACTACGGAGCGCAATTGGCTTCTCAACCGGGAGGGCGCCGAATGCACCTGCTGGATCGCATCGAAACGCAGCTCATCTCCAACCGCCTTCCGGTGGTCGCCATCACCGTGGCCGCCGTTCCGTACGCGAATACGCCGGTCGTGCTCACGCTGCACTGGCACGGCTTCGTCGAGAGCCGCCTCGCGGCGCTCGAGGAGGCGGAGGTCGTCGCGTACCAGGCGGTGCCGAGCTCGGCGCTGCAGGTGAACGATCGCTGGGACCGCCTGGACCAGCTCGAGAACGAGGTACTGGATGTCGCATGGGAACTGGGTTCGTGGGATCTCGCCCGCACCGAAGCGCTGCCGTTCGTGCGCCCGGGCGCCGCACGCCAGGAGTCGCTCGAATGCATGAACGCCTTCGGCTCGACCCCGGTGGCGATCGACGGCCAGCCTCCCGTGGTGGCGGACGTGCCGGATGCGACCGACCTCATCGAAGCCGCTTCCCGGGCGGGCTACGTGCAATGGCTTTTCCGCCCCGTGCGTTGCGGGGTGTGGGCGGAGGTCGCGCAGGACGAGACGCTCCAGGAGGGCGGCTATCGAAACCCGCCCTGCCCCTACCTCGCGCTCCCCACGCGCCCGGCACGCTCGCGGCGTTCCCGCAAGGTCGTCTACCAGTTCGGCCGGGCGACGCGGCTCGCGCGCTAGCGCGCTTCCTCCTCGCGGGGCTCGCCTGCGCGCTGCTGGGCGCGTGCGCCACCCCGCCGCTCGACCGCTACCTCCTCACCGAGACGGAGCCCGTGCGCATCGAGGGCGCGCGCGGCCCGCTCGGCAAGGCGAAAAGCGATGCGATCGTCGCCGGGCTGAAGGCCCAGTCGCCCCAGGGCAGCGTCCTCGACCATCACCTCGCCATCGAGGAGGCCCTCACCGACAACGCGCTCACCGCCGGGAACCGCGTGACGCTCCTCGAGGACGGCAAGGCGACCTACGCGTCGATGCTCGCGGCGCTGCGGGGGGCGAAGTCCTCCATCGGCATGGAGGCCTACATCTTCGAGGACGACGAGATCGGCGCGGAGTTCGCCTCGGCCCTCGAGGAGCGCGCGAAGGCCGGCGTGAAGGTCCGGCTCATCTACGACAGCGTGGGATCGAACAAGACGCCGAAGGAGTTCTTCAAGGCGATGTCCGCGGCGGGCGTGCAAGTGGTCGAGTTCAACCCGCTTTCCCCCGAAACCGTGGTGAAGTCCGGGCTCGCCGCGCTCAACCATCGCGACCATCGCAAGCTCACCGTGATCGACGGGCGCGTGGCGTTCCTGGGCGGCATCAACATCAGCGGCGTGTACATGTCGGGCTCCGCGGGCAGCGGCCCCAGCGCCGGCGGATCGAACGGCGCCTCGAGCCAGGCGCGCGCGGGGAAGGACTACGACCCGAAGGATCCGCCCTTCGACAAGCGTCCCTGGCGCGATACCCAGGTGCGCATCGAGGGCCCCGCCGTGGCCGATCTCGAGCGCGCCTTCCTGCGCCAGTGGGCCGCCCAGAAGAAGGAGAACCTCCTCGACGACAAGGGCTACTTTCCCAAGCTCGCGGCCGTGGGAACGCAGTACGTGCGCGTGATCGAGAGCTCGCCCGCCTCCTCGGGCACGGGCCTCAACCCGCTCTACCTCACGGTCATCTCCGCGATCGATCACGCCGAGACCGAGGTGCGAATCACGATGGCCTACTTCGTTCCGCACCCGGAGCTCATGCGCGCCCTGAAGGAGGCGGCGGGGCGGGGCGTGGACGTGAAGCTGATCCTCCCCAGCCGCACCGACAGCTGGATCGTGTTCCAGGCGGGGCGCTCCTACTATGGGGACCTGCTGGAAGCCGGGGTGAAGATCTACGAGCGCAAGACGCGGCTCCTGCACGCGAAGACCGCGACCATCGACGGCGTCTGGTCCACGGTGGGAAGCACGAACCTCGACTGGCGAAGCCTCGTGGACAACGACGAGCTGAACGCCGTGGTCCTGGGCCCCGACCTCGCCATGCAGATGAACGCGGTCTTCGACAAGGACCTCGCGAATTCGAGCGCCATCACCCGGGACGAGTGGGCTCGCCGAAGCATCGTGGATCGCGTGAAGGAGGCGGCCGCGAAGGCCTGGTCGAGGCTTCTCTAGCGCGCGCCCGGCCGGCGCCGCGCCGCGTCGAACACCTCGCGGATCGCATCGAGCACCGTCGAGGGTTCGTCCAGCTGGATGTACTCGGAGCTCTTCCGCGCGAAGACCTGCTTCGAGTCGCTGGATAGCGCGAGCCACCGGGCCTGCGCGGCTGCCACCT
>Ga0134125_10002379_pt1 | contig 22362 bp, 17 predicted proteins | sample KB31751_FD_96464 | JGI IMG/M metagenome (GOLD analysis project Ga0134125, IMG submission 96464) | Terrestrial soil microbial communities with excess Nitrogen fertilizer from Kellogg Biological Station, Michigan, USA - KB3-175-1 | ecosystem: Environmental > Terrestrial > Soil > Unclassified ... | reverse complement strand
GTTGCTGCGGGAGCCATGTGTTACTTCCGTCCTGCGTCACTCTACCGTGACGCTGTTGACTTCCTCGAGACTAGTCATCCCGTTCTTGACCTTCTCCAGCCCTGCACGGCGCAGATCCCATACGCCTTCCTTCGCGGCCTGAGCACCGATCTCGGGGGCGCTGCCGAGCGCGAGAATGATGCGGGCGATCGATTCTGTTACGGGCAAAACCTGATAGATCCCGACGCGGCCCTTGTAGCCGTCGGTGCAATTGCCACAGCCCTTCGGGCCATAGATCTTAAGCCCGTTCGCCACGTCGATCTCGGTAAAGCCTTCCTTCAGCAAGGCCTCCTTGGGCACTTCAAGGGGCTGCTTGCAGGTGTTACACAGGCGCCTGGCTAGACGCTGGGCGATGATCAGGCTCACTGAAGTTGCAATGGCGTAGGGCTTCACGCCCATGTCTACCATGCGCGTCAGGGTCTGGGGGGCATCGTTGGTGTGCAGAGTGGACAGCACGAGGTGTCCCGTCTGTGCCGCCTTGATGGCGATCTCCGCGGTTTCCAGGTCCCGGATCTCACCGACCATGATCACGTCCGGGTCCTGACGCAGGAACGCGCGCATAGCGGCGGCGAAGGTGAGCCCCACTTTGGGATTGACGTTCACCTGGTTCACGCCAGGAAGGTTGATTTCCGCAGGATCCTCGGCGGTCGAGATGTTTGTGTCCTCGCGGTTGAGGAGGTTTAGACCCGTGTATAGGGATACGGTTTTACCGCTGCCGGTGGGGCCGGTGACCAGAATCATGCCCTGGGGTTTCGCCAGGAACTTCGTGTACAGGTCCTTCTGAAACGGCTCATAGCCGAGGGAGTCGATGCCCAGCTGAGCCTGTGCCGGATCGAGAATACGCAGCACGATCTTCTCGCCGAACAGCGTCGGGCACGTACTGACACGGAAATCGATTGCGCGATTCTTCGAGAGCTTCATCTTGATGCGCCCGTCCTGGGGCACACGGCGCTCGGCGATGTCCAGCCGCGACATCACCTTGAGGCGCGCTGAGAGCTTCTGCGCGAGCTGTACCGGCGGCTGGGCGATTTCCTTCAGTACGCCGTCCATGCGCAAACGTACTCGGTACATCTTCTCGAATGGCTCGAAGTGAATGTCGGACGCACCGCGCCGGATAGCGTCCAGCATGACTTTGTTGACGAAACGTACGATCGGAGCGTCTTCGACATCGTCGCGGCCAACCTTGTCGTCGAGCTCATCCTCGCCGCCGGTAACCTCGAGAGACTCGAGATCGACGTCCGCCTCTTCCGTGAGTGCCGACATCTGGTTGTCGACCTGCTCGAGGGCCTTGTCGAGTGCCCGCTGCAGCTTGTCGTCCTCGACGACAATGGCCTCGATTCCGAGGCCGGTCGCAAACTTGACCTCGTCTATCGCATGCAGGTTGGTGGGATCAGCGACGGCGAGGAACAGCCGCTTGCCGCGGCGGAACAGTGGCAGCACGCGGTGCTTGGCGAGCAGCTTGTCACTGACCAGACGCACGGACTCGAGGTCGAGATTGACGGCGTCCAGGTCGAACAGGGGTGCCCCATACTCGTTGGAGGCGGCGACGGCAATATCCCGGGCACTGGCCGCACCGCTGGCTACCAGCTGGGTCACCACGTTGGTCTTGCGCTCGCGTGCGGCGTTGACCGCTTCCAGCATGGCGGCCTCCTCCACCACGCCATCCTGAACGAGGCGTTGTGGCAGGCCGCCAAATCCGGCGCGGTTTGCGCCGAGCGCTGCAGAAGCATTGTCATTCATGAACTTACGTCAAGTAAGCTGAGCCAAGAGTTCAGTTTACCGAAGAAGGGGCGGTGCGCAATTGTCAAATCCTCCCCCATTTTGACGACCTAGCTTCTTGAGCGGAGGGGTGCACGTCACAATTGGCTTTCCGACCCACGGAAAAGAAAGCCCCGGCACGAGGCCGGGGCTCAGAGACTCCCTAAAGGATTCAGGAGTCGATTACTTGCACTGCGTCGGAGCGTACTTGGGCAGGAGAGTGCCCGCAGCGCCCACGGGCAGCGTAGCTGACGTCGCGGTCGCGTTGGTTCCAGACGCACAGGCCCAGTCCACATTGCCGGCTCCGGCAGCGCCATCCGCCAACACGGCCTTCGCCACGGAGGGAGTCAGCGTGAGGAGGGTCGCCGCGCCGAGCTGCGAAATGCCGCTGGCCGTAGCGTCGTACACGACCGAGATCATGCCGGGGGCGCCGGCAACCGCACCTGCGCACTGGCCGGTGGGTGCACCGCCCGCATCGTCAATACCGATGCAAACGACATACTTGGTCGGCACGAACGCCGTGCCGCCGCCCGCACCCGCCCACGCAGCGGCAGCTGCCGTGACGCCCGCGAGGCCACCGGACTCGAACGCTTCGGCGACCGTAGTCTTGGCAGCCGCAGCGAGACTCAGACCTTCAGTGACCTTCGAACGCACCGTGTAGTCCTGGTACGCCGGGATCGCGATCGCGGCAAGAATGCCGATGATCGCAACCACGATCATCAACTCGATAAGGGTAAAACCCTTTTGCACAGCCTTCATTTGTGAGAACTCCTAAAAATTTTGGGTACAAAGTCAGCGGCGCAAAAGGCGCCCCGGGCTTATCGATGCAAGGGGTGGGCCAGTGCCGGAGGCGTTTTCTAAGATACTGATTAGGCTAGTAAAACCGACGCAAAGCAGCCTGACTAGTTGACTTAGTTCTGTCGCAAACTGACGCCATCGGCCTGCGCGCACGTCACAAAGTGACCCGAAGCGTCACCTCAAGCTGACACGTGGATTCACTCGATCCCGAGCTTCTTGATGCGGTAGCGCAGGGCACGAAAGCTCATCCCCAGGAGCTTAGCGGCCGCCGTCTTGTTGTAGCGGGTCTTGTCGAGAGCCTTGAGGATGGCGTCGCGCTCGATGGTCTCGAGCTGGCTTCCGAGCGCCGTGTTGCCGACGACGGACCCGGTGGTAACGCCGGCCGCCCCCTCCGCGACGGCAGGGCGCGCGGTCGCGCGCAGCCGGATGTGCTCGGCCGTTATGACACCAGCGGTGCTCAAGGTCATGGCGCGCTCGAGCACGTTCTCCAGCTCGCGCACGTTCCCCGGGAAGGGGTACCCCTCGAGAACTTGAATCGCGTCTGCCGCGAGCTCGGGCGACGGGGTGTTCGCACGGCGCGCCAGGCGTTGCAGGATCGCTTCTGCCATCTCGGCGATGTCGGTACTGCGCTCGCGCAGCGCCGGCACGCGCAGCTCGATGACGTTGATTCGATAGAACAGATCCTCCCGGAAGAGACCCTGTGCGACCAGGTCGGCGAGACTCCTGTGGGTCGCGGACAGGATCCTGACGTCGACCGTCTCTTCGCGCGCCTCCCCGACCGGGCGCATGGTCTTTTCCTGCACCACCCGCAGGAGCTTCACCTGCATGTGCAGCGGCAGGTCGCCGACTTCGTCAAGAAACAGCGTGCCGCCCTCGGCGGTCTGCACCAGCCCCTTCTTATCGGCCACGGCCCCGGTGAAGCTGCCGCGCTTGTGACCGAAGAGCTCACTCTCCATGAGCTCGGTCGGGATGGCACCGCAGTTTACCGCCACGAACGGACCCTCGCGTCGCGCGCCACTCTCGTGAATCAGGCGGGCCACGAGCTCCTTGCCGGTGCCGGACTCGCCGCAGATGTGGACCGGGGCCTGGCTACGCGCCACACGCCCGATCATCTCGCGCAGTTGCTCCATGACGGGGGAGCTGCCCAGCAGTCGCGGGCCGCGCAGCGTGGCGGCCGTCTCCTCGTCGATGGCGGAGCCGAGCTTGATCGCGCTCCCGACGAGCTTGCGCAGCACGCCAAGGTCCAGCGGCTTCGAGACGAAATCGAACGCACCTAGTTTCAGAGCCCGGACCGCGGATTCGACATTTCCATGCGCGGTGATTACGGCCACCGGGACGGTGGCGCGGTTCTCCTGAATCCAGGCCACCAGGTCGAGCCCGTCGCCATCCGGCAGCCGCATGTCGGTGAGGCACAGGTCGAAGCGTTCGCTCTTCAGCAGCTTGCGTGCAGCAATCAGGTCGGATGCGGTGCGGGTCCGCAGGTTCATGCGGCTCAGGGTGAGGCTCACGAGCTCCAGCAGGTCGGGCTCGTCGTCCACGATGAGCACGACCGGCTGATCGGTGATGCTGCGGGTGACAGCAGTCTCGCTCATCAAACCTCCCACCGGTGCGGATCGGCGAATACCAGCCGGAAGACGCTGCCGCCCGCGGCGCGCGACTCATAGAGCAGCGTGGCTCCGTTCGACTGCGCCAGCTCACGAGCCAGGAACAATCCTAACCCGGTGCCGTTGCCGCCGCTGTAAAAGGGCTCGAAGATTTTCTCGGCATGCTCGGACGCGACGCCCCGCCCCCGGTCCAGGACTTCGAGAAACGGGCGGGCATTGCTGCTCATGCGCCCGTAGCGAATCTCGACGCTCTGCCCCGGATCATCTCCGATCGCGTGCTTGAGGGCGTTCTCGCACAGGTTCCAGATGATCTGGCGCAGCTGATTGGGATCGGCGCGCACTTCGACGTTGGAGTCGGCCGCGTGCGCCATGAGGCGGCTGCGCGGCCATTGCATGGTCTCACAAAATTCGTCCTGGAACTCTTCGACCCACGCCGCCAGCGGCAGCCGCTCGAGACGCGCCTCCTCGCGCCGCGACAGGCGCTGCACGTTGTCTATGATGCCGCTCACCCGTTGGGCGTTGCTGCGGATGATCTGGGTGAGGCGACGGTCATCGTCCGTAAGGTCGGGTGATTCGCCGAGCAGCTGCCCGGCGTGGCTCATGGCGCCTACCGGATTCCTGATCTCGTGTGCGATGCTGGCGCTCAGCCGTCCCAGGGCCGCGAGCTTGGCCTGCTGAACCTTTTGCTCCAGCAGGCTGGTGTCCTCGAGAAAAATCAGCACCGGCCCGGGGCTCGTCGTGCCGAGCGGCGCAAAATGGGCACGGACTACGCGCGCGCCGTCCGCCGCAACGAAGGTCTGGTCGGCGGGAAGCACGCCGCCGACGCTGCCCGTGTTCTGGCGCCACGCTTCCAGCAGAAACAGGAGTCGCGGAAAGGCCTCGCCGATCAGTGCGTCCGGATAGGCCTGCGTGTCGCCGAGTATTTGCGCCGCAGACTCGTTGATCAGCCGAATTCGATCCTGTGCATCAACCACGAGGATGCTCTCGCGCAGGTGCTGCACGACGTACTGCGACAGCTGCGCCATATTGGCCAGGTCGACCTCGCGGCGGCGCACCAGCGCTTCGCTCTCGCGCAGCCGATTGGCCACCGGCCACATGGCGAGGGCCACGAGGAACACCATCGCACCGAAAAAGCCGGCCGTCACGTAGTCGGTGGCGGGCGCGGCATCGGTGACACCCACGAACACCTGCTGCACCAGCACCGCCAGCGCGGCCACCGCGGCGATGAGCAGCGCGTCACGCCGGCCGGCAAGTACGGTCAGAGTCAGGACCGGCAGCACGACAAGAATAGCAAGTCCGCTGGCGACTCCGCCGCTCGCATAGAGGATCAGTCCGATGGCCAGCGCATCGACGACGGCGTTGACCAAAGCCACTATGCGCAGACTCGACCACTGCAGGCGGCGGGCAATCACCAGCAGCACCGCGGCGGTGAAGTACGTAACGCAGGCCGCCACGAACAGCCGCGGCTGCGCGGTCACCAGGCCCCAGCCGGGCTCGGCGAAGTGCTGCAGCGCCAGCAGCACCAGCGGAACCAGCAGGCGATACAGATTCAGGAGCCCGATGACGCGCCAGGCGAGATCGCTCGGCGTCACGAACGGGGCAGCGGCGCTGGCCGGGATTGGGCGCAAGCTTGTTGGCGGGCGTTGAAGCTGGCGCGACTCTAGCATCTTCGCGCCGCGCGGAAACGCGACCCGCATCCCACGCGTAGCTGGCCACGTACGGCCGTTTTAAGGAGAATGCGCGCTTTATCCGCAAGGCACGGCAATGAACCTGCACGAGTACCAGGCGAAGGACGTGTTCCGCAGCTACGGCATTCCGGTGCCGGCGGGCAAGGTGGCCGCAAGTGCCGAGGAGGCGGCCGGGGCCGCCCGCTCGCTCGGCGGCTCGGTGTGGGTGGTGAAGGCCCAGGTGCACGCCGGCGGCCGCGGCAAGGCCGGCGGCGTGAAGCTGGTGCGCGATGCGGACGCGGCGCGCGCCGCGGCCGCGGACATGCTAGGCAAGCGTCTGGTCACGCAACAGACCGGTCCGGAAGGGCTGCCGGTCGAGAAGGTGTACGTCGAGGCCGGGTCGGAGATCGCGCGGGAGATTTACCTGTCGCTGACCCTCAACCGCGAGCGCGGCCGCATCGCCCTCATCGCCTCTGCGAGCGGTGGCATGGACATCGAGGAGGTGGCGCACAAGACGCCCGACAAGATCCTCACCGCTACCATCCATCCGGCCGCCGGACTGCAGGCGCACCAGGCGCGCGAACTCGCGTTCGGCCTTGGCCTGGCGGGGCCGCAGGTCGCGGAGTTTACGGCGCTCACTGCGGCACTCTACCGGCTGTATCTCGACAAGGACCTGAGCCTGCTCGAGGTGAACCCGCTGATCGTGACCAAGGCGGGCAAACTCATGGCCCTGGATGCCAAGATCAACATCGATGCGAACGCACTGTTCCGTCATCCGGAGCTCGCGCAGCTGCGCGATGCCAGCCAGGAAGACCCGATGGAACGGCGGGCCAGTGAGCACGATCTCAACTATGTGTCCCTCGACGGGAACATCGCCTGCATGGTGAACGGCGCGGGCCTGGCGATGGCCACCATGGACCTCATCAAGCTGCACGGCGGGGAGCCGGCCAATTTCCTCGACGTCGGGGGCGGGGCGACCAGCGAGCGGGTCACGGCAGCCTTCGAGCTCATCCTGTCGAATTCACGGGTGCGTGCGGTGCTGGTCAACATCTTCGGCGGCATCGTGCGCTGCGACCTGATCGCCGACGGAGTCATCAACGCGGTCAAGAAGGTCGGGGTCAAGGTGCCGGTGGTGGTGCGGCTCGAAGGGACCAACGCCGACAAGGCGCGGGCCCTGCTCGCGCAGAGTGGCCTGAAGATCACCGCTGCCACCGACCTCACGGATGCCGCCCGCAAGGTCGTGGGGCTGGCGAAGGGCAAGGCATGAGCATCCTCGTCAACCGCAATACCCGCGTCATCTGCCAGGGATTCACCGGCAAGCAGGGGACGTTCCACTCCGAGCAGGCGCTCGCCTACGGCACCAAGCTGGTGGGCGGGGTCACCCCGGGCCGCGGCGGCCAGAAGCACCTCGACCTGCCGGTGTTCGACACCGTGAAGGGCGCGGTACGTGAAACCGGCGCGACCGCGAGCATGATCTACGTGCCGGCGGCTGGCGCCGCGGACTCGATTCTTGAGGCAATCGACGCCGGCATCGAGCTGTGCGTATGCATCACCGAGGGCGTGCCGGTGAACGACATGGTACGCGTCAAGGCGGTGCTGGCAGGCTCGGCCACGCGTCTCGTCGGCCCGAACTGCCCCGGAGTCATCACGCCCGAGGAATGCAAGATCGGCATCATGCCCGGCTTCATCCACAAGAAAGGGCAGGTCGGCATCGTGTCGCGCTCCGGCACCCTCACTTACGAGGCGGTGTTCCAGACCACTCAGCAGGGGCTCGGTCAGAGCACCTGCGTCGGAATCGGCGGCGATCCGGTACGCGGCATGAACTTCATCGACGTGCTCGAGCTCTTCGAACGCGATCCCGCCACCCACGGCATCATCCTGGTGGGTGAGATCGGCGGCAGCGACGAGGAGGCTGCGGCACGCTACATCCACAGGTTCGTCAGCAAGCCGGTGGTGGCTTACATCGCCGGCGTGACCGCACCGCCTGGCAAGCGCATGGGTCACGCGGGCGCGATCGTCGCCGGCGGCAAGGGTACGGCCGCCGACAAGTACGCGGCCTTCGAGGCGGCCGGCGTGCGCACCGTGCGCTCGCCCGCGGAGCTCGGCTCCGCCATGGCGGAGCTGCTGCGTGGGCGTCGCTCGGCCCGCGCGAGCTCGTCGCAGGCCGCCAACGACCCTGTCAGAGGAATCAAGGCCAAGGCCGGCGCGCGCAAGGGCGCACCGCGCGTGCGCCGCGCCGCCGCCGCGAAAACCCGACGGGCCAAGCGGCCCGGGCGCGGCAAGCGCCGTTGAGTCGTGAGACCATCGTCCCCACACTGAGATATCCGCCCCGCGTGGCGGCGTTCGCGCTCTGCGGTGCGCGTGCATGAGTGAGTCACTGAAGATCGCCCTGGCGCAGAGCAACCTGCTCGTCGGAGACGTGCAGGGCAACGCCTCCCGGGTCATCGAAACGGCACGGCTGGCGCACACCGATCTGGGTGCCGGCCTGGTGCTCTTTCCCGAGCTGGCCCTGTCCGGCTATCCGCCGGAGGACCTGCTGTTTCACCGCGGCTTCCGCCGCCAGGTCGAGGCGGGCCTGGCGCGCGTGCGCGCCGAGGTCGGTGAGGTCGCGGTGATGCTCGGCTTCCCCGAGTACACCCGCGCCGGCATTCACAACTCCTCGGCGCTGATCGCGCGGGGTGAGATCGCCGCCATCCATCGCAAGTCCGAGCTCCCCAACTACAAGGTGTTCGACGAGAAGCGCTATTTCCGCCCGGGCACGCAGCCCACCGTCGCGACCGTCGGCGGCTTCAAGGTCGGGATGCTGGTCTGCGAGGACATCTGGGCGCCGGAGAGCGCGCAGCTGGCGCGCGGCGCCGGCGCGCAGCTGCTCGCCGTCATCAATGCCTCGCCCTACGAGATCCACAAGCAGCGCGAGCGCGAGACCATCGCGCGCGCCCGCGCCCTCGACGTCGGCCTGCCGCTCGTGTACGTCAACCTCGTCGGCGGCCAGGACGAGCTGGTATTCGACGGCAACTCGTTCCTCATGGATGCGCAGGGACGGGTGATCATGCGTGCCCCGCCGTTCGCCGAAGGCACCTACGTCGCGGAGTTCACCCGCGCCGCGGACGGCAGGGCGCAGCCGCGTGCCGGCACGGTGGCGCCCGAGCTCAGCGACGAGGCGAGCGTCTACAACGCCCTGGTGCTCGGTGTCCGCGACTACGTCCAGAAGCACGGCTTCCCGGGCGTCGTCATGGGCCTGTCGGGCGGCATCGACTCCGCTCTGACGCTCGCGATCGCGGTCGACGCGCTCGGGGCGGATCGGGTGCAGGCGGTCATGATGCCCTCGCGCTACACCTCGGCCATGAGCGTCGAGGACGCGCGTGAGCAGGCGCGGATCCTGGGCGTGAAGTACGTGGTGCTGTCCATCGAGGGCATGTTCGAGGCCACGCTCGCCACCCTCAAGGATGAGTTCGCCGGCCGGGCACCGGATGCCGCCGAGGAGAACATCCAGTCGCGCTGCCGCATGCTGCTGCTCATGGGGCTGTCCAACAAGACCGGCCGCATGCTGCTCACCACGGGCAACAAGAGCGAGATGGCGGTCGGCTACGCCACGCTGTACGGCGACATGGCCGGCGGTTTCGCGCCCATCAAGGACTGCAGCAAGCTGCTCGTGTACCGCCTGGCGCACTACCGCAACTCGCAGTCGCGCGTGATACCCGCGCGGGTGATCGAGCGCGCGCCGTCCGCCGAGCTGCGCCACGAGCAGAAGGACTCCGACTCGCTGCCGCCCTACGAGGTGCTCGATCCGATTCTCGAGGCATTCATCGAGGAAGATCTGTCGGTGGATGAGATCGAGGCGCGCGGCTTCGACCGGGCTACGGTCGCGCGGGTGCTCGACCTGGTGAAGCGCAACGAGTACAAGCGCCGCCAGGCGCCGCCCGGCGTGCGCGTCAGCCGCCGCGCCTTTGGCCGCGACTGGCGCTATCCGATTACCAGCGGCTACCGCCGCTGACGGGCGTGCGCCGCTGCGCGCGCAACGCTCCTACCAGAAGCGCCACCAGGACTTCCTGACCTCGGCTTCTTCCAGGCGCACGTCGCCTCGGTAATTGGCGGCGTAGACCTCGCGGGTCTGCTGCGCGAGCGGCTGCAGGTTCAGGCGGTCGTACGACTCGATCATGATCGCGAGCGCATCCTTCATGGCGGGCGCGCCGTCGTATTGCTCGATGGCGCCCTTGGCGCGCTGCGCGGCGGCGATGTAGGCGCCGCGCTTGAAGTAGTAGCGCGCCACGTGCACCTCGTAGCTCGCCAGCCGGTCACGCAGGTACACCATGCGCTGCAGCGAGTCGTGGGCGTACTCGCTCTTCGGGTACTGCTCGACCACGGTCTTGAAGGCCGCGAACGACTTGCGCGCGGTGCTCGGCGGGCGCTTGGAGAGGTCGGCGCGGAACAGGTGCTCGATCGCGTTCGGCGTACGCTCGAAATCGACGAGTCCCTTCACGTACCAGGCGTAGTCGACACGCGGATGCGTCGGGTTCTCACGGATGAAGGTCTCGGCCGCATCCGTCGCCGACTCCTTCTCCCCGGCACGGTAATATGAGTAGATGAGATCGAGCCGCGCCTGGCGCGCCTCGTCCGTGAAGGGAAAGCGCGCCGTGAGCGCCTCGAAGCCCTTGATGGCGCCGTTGAAGTCGTACGCCTCCATGGACTTGTGCGCTTTCTTGTAGAGCGCCTCGGGAGTGAGCTTCCTCTCGTCCTTGATGCGGTGCGGATGGCAGCCGGCAAGCCCGAGCATGACGATACACAGCGCGACCAGGCCGCCGCGCACCGGAACCGACAAACGCATCTGAAAGGGCCTTTCTGTGGCTTCGCGCCGGGTAAGAACAGGAAGTATAACGAATTCAGGAGGTCCGACCGCGGCCGCCCCCGGGGAGTTCCGTTCGCACGCGCTGCGGCTGCCCGCGGATGCCGCCGGGCTGCGCTTCGACCAGGCCCTGGCGCGGGCGCTGCCGCAGTATTCGCGGGCCCGCCTCAGGTCCTGGATCGACGCCGGCGCGGTCGAGGTGGATGGCCCGGCGCTGCGCGCCAAGGACAAAGTCCTCGGCGGCGAACAGGTGCGCATCCGGGCACAGCTGCCCGCCGCGACCGGCGTGGCCCCGGAGCCGATGCCGCTGACGGTGGTGTTCCGCGACCCCGCGCTGCTCGTGATTAACAAGCCGGCCGGACTCGTGGTCCACCCCGGCGCGGGCAACGCCCGTCATACGCTGCAGAATGCGCTGCTGGCGCTCGACCCCAGGCTCGCCGTCGTGCCGCGTGCCGGACTGGTGCACCGCCTGGACAAGGACACGACCGGGCTCCTGGTCGTCGCCCGCACACCGGAGGCGCACACGGGGCTGGTCGCGCAGCTGGCGGCCCGCGAGATCGTGCGCGAGTACCTCGCCCTGTGCCGCGGCGTCATGACCGGCGGCGGGACGGTCGATGAACCCATCGGGCGGCATCGCACGCAGCGCACGCGCATGGCGGTACGCGCCGACGGGCGTGCGGCCGTCACCCACTATCGCATCGCGCGGCGCTTCCGTGCCCACACCCTCGTGCGGGTGACGCTGGAGACCGGCCGCACGCACCAGATCCGCGTACACCTGGCGCACATCGGTTTCCCGGTCGTCGGCGACCCGGTCTATGGTGGCCGCGCCCGGCTGTCGGCCGGCACGGCACCCGAGCTTGCCGCGGCGCTGGCCGCGTTTCCGCGCCAGGCGCTGCATGCCGCGCGTCTGCAGCTGCAGCATCCGCTGACCGGCCGCACGCTCGGGTGGGAGGCGCCGCTGCCTGAGGACATGGAGCGCCTGTTGCACGCGCTCGAGACGGATCGCCGGTGAACCCGCCGGCACCGGCTGGGCGGATCGGACTCATCAGGCCGCGGTGGGCGGCGCCGCCGCGCGTGCACGCGGCATTCACGCTGAGAACCGGCGGCGTCAGCACCGGGCCGTACGCCTCGCTCAACATCGGAGCACACGTGGGCGATGCCGCCGAGGCGGTGAACGAGAACCGGCGCCGCGTGTGTGCACACCTGGCCCTTGCCGCCCAGCCGGCCTGGGTCGAGCAGGTCCACGGCATCGGCGTCCTGGAGCTCGATCGACCGGCGGACGCGGCGCAGCAGCCGGCGGATGCCGTGATCGCCCGGCGGCCGGGCGCGGTCTGTGTCATCCAGGTGGCTGACTGCATGCCGGTGCTGTTCGCGGCCGCCGACGGCTCGGCGGTGGCCGCGGCACACGCCGGATGGCGTGGACTGGCTGCCGGGGTGCTGGAGGCGACCGTGGCGCGGCTCGGGCTCGATCCCGGCGCGCTGGCTGCCTGGATCGGTCCGGCGATAGGCCCGCGGCACTTCGAGGTGGGCGCCGAGGTCCGTGCGGCCTTCATGAGCCACGACGCTGCGGCGTCGGCGGCCTTTGTCCCTAACGCGCGCGGCCGCTGGCAGTGCGACCTCCCCGCCCTGGCACGGCAGCGCCTCAGCGCACTCGGGGTGGGTTCGGTCGTAGGCGGCGAGTGGTGCACTTATGCCGACCCGGAGCGGTTCTTTTCCTACCGCCGCGGCGGGCAGTGCGGACGCATGGCAGCGCTCATCTGGCTTACCTGAGCGGCCGCGGCCGGTCGGCGGCTGCGTGCTAGGATCAATTCCCGTCGCAGCCCAACAAAGCTGACATCCGTGCCGCTGCTCCTGCAGATCATGCTGTGCTCCGCATTTGGCGGCATCGCGAGCGCTGCGTTCGCCATCGTGTTCCTGTGGGTGCCCGAAGAGAAGAGCGCGCGCATCCTGCCGCACTTTGTCAGCTTCGCCACCGGCGCACTCCTGGGAGCGGCGCTGCTGGCGTTGTTGCCGGAGGCGATGGAGCGCGCCGGGACTGCCGGCGCGCATGCCATCGGCGTGGCGCTGGTCATCGGACTGGGCGTGTTCTTCGTGATCGAGAAGCTGGTGCTGTGGTGGCACGCACACGCGCACGAAAACGGCGCATCCGGCGCGCACTACTGCCCGCAGCACGCCGACACGGTCGCACATCCGCACCACCACCATGGGCCCGGACACGGCGGCGTCGACCAAGTTCACGCCCGGGATCACGCCTCGGGCGTGCTGGTCCTGATCGGCGACAGCGTGCACAACGCTCTCGATGGAGTGCTGATCGCCGCGGCCTTCCTCAGCAATGTGCGGCTCGGCATCGTGACCACCTTCGCCGTTGCCGCGCACGAAATCCCACACCGCGTCGGTGACTTTGCCATCCTGGTGCAGGCCGGGTTGTCGCGGCAGCGCGCCGTGCTGCTGAATCTCGCGACCGGGATTGCCTCCGTCGTCGGCGCGCTCGCCGCCTTCTTTGGGCTCCGCAGCACCATGGGGGCGCTGCCGTACGCCCTGGCCGTGGCCGCGGCCGGCTTCCTATACATCGCGGTCGCGGGACTCATCCCCGGACTGCACCGACGCGCCGACCCGCGCACCAGCGCCATCCAGGTAGTCCTGATCGGCGCAGGCATCGGCGTCATTGCCTGGGCGGAGTGGTTGACTCACTGATCAGCCGGGGTAAGGCTGGCGGTCGGGCAGGGCCGGGGCTGTGTGCCTGCGGCCGGGCTCAGGGTTGCAGACCCTTGAATGGACTGCCGTTTGTCCCCACAAAGCCAACGATCCACCTGAGGCAGTAATCCCATGCGCATGGACAAGCTCACCAGCCGGTTTCAGCAGGCCCTGGCCGACGCCCAGTCCCTGGCCGTAGGCCGCGACCACCAGGGGCTCGAGCCGGCGCACGTCATGCTGGCGCTGCTCGATGGCTCCGGCGGCTCGGTGCGCCCGCTGCTCATGAAGGCCGGTGCCGACGTCAACAAGCTGCGCGCCGGGCTCCTCGGCATTCTCGACGGCCTGCCGCGGGTCGAAGGCACGCCGGGCGAAGTCCACGTCTCGAACGATCTCAACCGCGTGCTCAACGTCACCGACAAGCTGGCGCAGCAGCGCGGCGATCAGTACATCTCCAGCGAGCTGTTCGTGCTCGCCGCCTTCGAGGACCGTACGCTCGCCAAGCTCTTCAAGGACTCCGGCGTCGTGCGCGGCGCGGTGGAGAAGGCCATCGACGAGGTGCGCGGCGGGGAGAAGGTGCAGGATCCGAACGCGGAAGAGAGCCGCCAGGCGCTGGAAAAGTACACCGTCGACCTGACCGCGCGCGCCTCGTCCGGCAAGCTCGATCCGGTCATCGGTCGCGACGACGAGATCCGCCGCACCATCCAGGTGCTGGCGCGGCGCACCAAGAACAACCCGGTACTGATCGGCGAGCCGGGGGTCGGCAAGACCGCGATCGTCGAGGGTCTGGCGCAGCGCATCGTCAACGGCGAGGTTCCCGAGGGGCTCAAGAACAAGCGCATCCTGGCGCTCGACATGGGCTCGCTGATCGCCGGCGCCAAGTTCCGCGGTGAGTTCGAGGAGCGCCTCAAGGGCGTGCTCAACGACCTCGCCAAGCAGGAAGGCCAGGTCATCCTGTTCATCGACGAGCTGCACACCATGGTCGGCGCCGGCAAGGCCGAAGGGGCCATGGATGCGGGCAACATGCTCAAGCCGGCGCTGGCGCGCGGCGAGCTGCACTGCGTCGGTGCCACCACCCTGGATGAGTACCGCAAGTACATCGAGAAGGACGCCGCGCTCGAGCGGCGCTTCCAGAAGGTGCTGGTCGAGGAGCCCTCGGTCGAGGACACCATCGCCATTCTGCGCGGCCTGGCCGAGCGCTACGAGGTGCACCACAAGGTCGAGATCACCGACCCGGCCATCGTGGCCGCGGCGACCCTCTCGCACCGCTACATCAGCGACCGCCAGCTCCCCGACAAGGCCATCGACCTGATCGACGAGGCCGCGGCGCGTATCCGCATGGAGATCGACTCCAAGCCCGAGGCGCTCGACAAGCTCGAGCGGCGCATCATCCAGCTCAAGATCGAGCAGGAGGCGCTCAAGAAAGAAAAGGACGACGCCTCGCGCAAGCGCCTGGCGACGCTCGAAGCGACGCTCGCCACCCTCAGCAAGGAGTACGCCGACCTCGAGGAGGTGTGGAAGTCCGAGAAGGCGGCGCTGCAGGGCGCAGCCCAGGTGCGCGAGGAACTCGACCGCGCACGCCTCGAGCTCGATGCGGCGCGCCGGGCCGGCAACCTCGGTCGCATGGCCGAGCTGCAGTACGGCAAGATCCCCGAGCTTGAGAAGCGCCTGAGCGCGGCGCTGGCGGCCGAGGACAAGGCCCCGACGCTGGTGCGCAACAAGGTGACCGAGGAGGAGATCGCCGAGGTGGTCTCCAAGTGGACCGGCATCCCGGTCTCGAAGATGCTGCAGGGCGAGAAGGAGAGGCTGCTGCACATGGAGGACGCGCTCGCCAAGCGCGTCGTCGGCCAGGACGAGGCGCTGCGCATCGTCTCCAACGCCATCCGCCGCTCGCGTGCCGGGCTCGCCGATTCGCGCCGGCCGAACGGCTCCTTCCTGTTCCTGGGTCCCACCGGGGTCGGCAAGACCGAGCTGTGCAAGGCGCTCGCGGAGTTCCTGTTCGACACCGAGGAAGCGCTGATCCGCATCGACATGTCCGAGTTCATGGAGAAGCACTCGGTGGCGCGCCTGATCGGCGCGCCGCCCGGCTACGTCGGCTATGAGGAGGGCGGCTACCTCACCGAGGCGGTACGGCGCCGGCCGTACTCGGTGATCCTGCTCGACGAGGTCGAGAAGGCGCACCCGGACGTGTTCAACGTGCTGCTGCAGGTGCTGGACGACGGCCGCCTCACCGACGGCCAGGGGCGCACGGTCGACTTCCGCAACACCGTCATCATCATGACGTCCAACCTGGGTTCGCAGGTAATCCAGGAGTACGGCGGCGAGAAGAACTACGCCCGAATGAAGAGCGCCGTGATGGAGGTCGTGCAGCAGACCTTCCGGCCGGAGTTCATCAACCGCATCGACGACATCGTGGTGTTCCATCCGCTGGGTACGCAGCAGATCCGCGCCATCGTCGATATCCAGCTGCTGTACCTGCGCAAACGCCTGGTCGAGCGCAGCATGGATCTGACGCTCGACGACGCCGCGCGCGATCTGCTGGGCGAGGCGGGCTTCGACCCGGTTTACGGCGCGCGGCCGTTGAAGCGCGCCATCCAGCAGCAGATCGAGAATCCGCTGGCGCAGAAGATCCTGGAGGGCGGGTTCGTCCCCGGCGACCGCATCCGCATCGGCGTCCAGGACGGCGAGCTCACTTTCGCCAAGGTCGATGAGCGCAAGGCCAGACGTGCCTGAGCGCAGGCGCGCGCCGGCCGGGCACGCTTATAATCGCCTTCCAACTCCGGCCAGCAGTCGCTAACCATGCCGTTCTACGAGTACGAGTGTCGGGCCTGCAAGTTCTACACCGAGGTGATGCAGAAGATCACCGACGCGCCGCTCACCAAGTGCCCGTCTTGCGGCAAGCGCCGCCTGCAGAAGCTGGTGTCCGCCCCGGTGTTCCGCCTCAAGGGCGGCGGCTGGTACGAGACCGACTTCAAGTCCGACAGGGAGAACAAGCGCAACCTGGTCGGCGCCGACAAGGAGGAGGCGAAGCCGGACGCCAAGCCCGACAAGGACAGCAAGCCCGACAAGGACAGCAAGCCCGGGGCCAAGTCGGACAAGGACGCGAAGCCGGCGGAGGCCAAGACACCGGCCGCCGAGCCGGCCCGCAGCACCCGGCGCGCGAGTCTCGCGGCCAAGGGGGCACGTGCGGCGCGCAAGCCGGCGCGCTCCGGTCGCGGCCGGGGCGCGCGTCGCGGCCGCCGCTAGTGTCATGAACGCCACGGTGCGCAAGTGGCCCCTGCGGCGCTATCTCGTCGCCGGTGTGCTGGTGTGGCTGCCGATACTCGCCACGGCCTGGGTGGTGAGCGTCATGCTGCACCTGATGGACCGCACGCTGGGGTGGGTACCGCTTGCCTACCGACCGGAGCGTCTGATCGGCTTCCCGCTGCCGGGTCTTGGCATCGTATTCGCGCTGGTGGTGCTGCTGCTCACCGGGCTTCTGGTCACGAACCTCGTCGGCCACCAGCTGATCGCCTGGGGCGAGGAGCTGCTGAACCGCATTCCCGTGGTGCGCACCGTGTACGGCGGGGTGAAGAGCTTCGCCGAGAGCGTGCTGTCGCAGTCGAGCTCGTTCCGCAAGGTCGTCATGATCGAGTACCCGCGCGCCGGGGTGTGGAGCCTGGGTTTCCTTACCGCCGAGGACGTGCCCGAGGTGAGCGCAAAGCTCGGTGTGCCGCACGCAGCCGTATACGTCTCCGCGGCCCTCAACGCCACCGCCGGCTACCTGGTCATCGTGCCGCGCCGCCAGGTCGTCGAGCTCGACATGTCGGTCGATGCGGCCATGAAGATGATCATTACCTGCGGTGTGGTCGTACCCCCGGCCGAAGCGCCCAAGGGCGAGCTGGCCAAACCCGCGGCCTGAAGGCGCGTGCAGCGTCCGCACGAGATACAGCCATGAAGGCGATGCGCCTGCTCGCCCGCGGTGCACCGCTCGCCACCTGCGAGGTTCGCCTGCCGCCGCCCGAGGGTGAGCAGCTGCTGATCGGCGTCGAGGCGTGCGGCGTGTGCCGCACCGACCTGCACCTGGTGGACGATGAGCTGCCCGGGATCGGCACCCCGATCACGCCCGGGCACGAGATCGTCGGCACGGTGCTGGCCGCCGGGACGGCGGCGCGCTTTCGCATCGGCGACCGGGTCGGCGTGCCGTGGCTCGCCTGGACCTGCGGGGTGTGCGAGTACTGCCGTGGCGGCCGCGAGAACCTGTGTCCGCAGGCGCGCTTCACCGGCTACACAACCGATGGCGGCTACGCGCAGCAGGTGCTCGCCGAGGCGCGCTACTGCCTGCCGCTGCCGGCCGCGGTGCCGGCGGCCGAGCTGGCGCCGCTTCTGTGCGCCGGTCTCATCGGCTACCGGGCCTACCGTGCGGCCGGCCGGGCGGCGCGGCTCGGCTTGTATGGCTTCGGAGCGGCCGCGCACCTGATCGCACAGGTAGCGCGGCACGAGGGCGTGCGGGTGTTCGCGTTCACGCGCGCGGGCGATGCACGCGCACAGCGCTTCGCGAGCGAGCTGGGAGCTGAGTGGGCGGGCGGCTCGGACGAGCAGCCCCCGGAACTCCTCGATGCCGCGATCCTGTTCGCGCCCGTGGGCGAGCTCATCCCCGCCGCCCTGGCCAGCGTTCGCCCGGCAGGCCGCGTGGTGTGTGCCGGCATCCACATGAGCGACGTGCCGTCCTTCCCGTACCGGCTGCTGTGGGGGGAGCGCTCGGTGACATCGGTAGCCAATCTCACCCGTGCCGACGGCGCGGAATTCATGGCGCTGGCGGCGCGGCTGGGGCTGCGGGCGCGCGTAGAGCGCTTCCCGCTGGCGGAGGCGAATATGGCCCTCGAGCGGCTGCGCAGCGGTGCCCTCGAGGGCGCTGCGGTGCTGGAAATGCCCGCTAGTTGACCCTTCGGTTGCGGGCGCCGGGGGCCGTCCGTAACATCGCGCGCCTCATGCGCTCACATTACTGCGGACAGGTTAACGAGAAGCTCCTCGGCCAGGAGGTCACGGTCGCCGGCTGGGTGCATCGCCGGCGCGATCACGGCGGGGTCATATTCGTCGACCTGCGTGACCGCGAGGGCCTGCTGCAGATCGTGTTCGACCCGGACGCCGCCGCGGTGTTCAGGGAGGCCGAGCGGCTGCGCAACGAGTTCGTGGTCCGGGTAACCGGGAAGGTGCGCGCGCGGCCGGCGGGCACCGTGAACACCCATCTCGCCTCCGGGGCGGTGGAACTCCTGGCACGCGAGCTCGAGCTTCTGAACCGCTCCGAGCCGCTGCCGTTCCAGCTCGACGAGCAGGTGGGCGAGGAGGTGCGGCTGCGCTATCGCTACCTCGATCTGCGCCGCGAGATCATGAGCCAGCGCCTGCGCCTGCGGCATCGCATCACGCGCTCGATGCGCGGCTATCTCGACGCCAACGGCTTTATCGACCTCGAGACGCCGATGCTCACCAAGGCGACGCCCGAGGGCGCGCGCGACTACCTCGTGCCGAGCCGCACCCATCCGGGGAAGTTCTTTGCCCTGCCGCAGTCGCCGCAGATCTTCAAGCAGCTGCTCATGATCTCCGGCTTCGACCGCTACTACCAGATCGTGCGCTGCTTCCGCGACGAGGACCTGCGCGCCGACCGTCAGCCCGAGTTCACGCAGCTCGACGTCGAGACCTCCTTCCTCGCCCAGGACGACATCATGGGGCTGATGGAGGGCCTGGTGCGGCACTTCTTCCGCGAGGTGCTGGATGTCGGGCTGCCCGATCCGTTCCCGCGCATCAGCTACGCCGAGGCCATGCGCCGCTACGGCTCGGACAAGCCGGATCTGCGCATCGCACTGGAGCTGGCCGACGTGGCGGACCTGGTGCGCGACTGCGACTTCAAGGTGTTCGCAGCGCCCGCCAAGGACCCGCAGGGGCGGGTGGCGGCGCTGCGTGTGCCGGGCGGCGGCGGCATGCCGCGCTCGCAGATCGATGAGTGCACCGCCTTCGTCGCGCGCTACGGCGCCAAGGGTCTCGCCTACATCAAGGTGAACGAGGTGGCGAAGGGTCGCGACGGCCTGCAGTCGCCGATCGTCAAGTTCCTGAGCGAGGCGGCGCTGCAGGGCATCCTCGAGCGCAGCGGCGCGGTCGACGGCGATCTCATCTTCTTCGGCGCCGACAGCGCCAAGGTGGTGAACGACTCGCTCGGCGCTCTGCGCCTGAAGATCGGCCACGAATTGAAACTCGTGAGCGCCGGCTGGCGCCCGCTGTGGGTCGTCGATTTCCCGATGTTCGAGTGGGACGCCGACGCGAAGCGCTGGGTCGCCATGCACCACCCGTTCACGGCGCCGGCGAACGACGACCCGGCGGTGTTGCGGGGCGCGCCGGCCGCGGCGCTCGCCAAGGCCTACGACATGGTGCTGAACGGCTCCGAGATCGGCGGCGGCTCGGTCCGTATCCACCGCCAGGAGATGCAGTCGACCGTGTTCGACCTGCTCGGCATCAATGCGGACGAAGCGCAGAAGAAGTTCGGCTTCCTGCTCGATGCGCTCAGATTCGGCGCGCCGCCCCATGGCGGCATCGCCTTCGGGCTCGACCGCCTGGCCATGCTGATGGCCGGCGCCGACAGCATCCGCGAGGTGATCGCCTTCCCCAAGACGCAGACCGCGGCCGATCCCCTCACTGATGCGCCGACCGAAGTGAGCGAGGCGCAGCTGCGCGAGCTGCACATACGCGTACGCGTGCCGCAGGCGTAAGTCCGGCGGCGGCGCGTGCGGCGCAGGTGCTGTGAGCGCCATGGCTCAGGTCGTCTACGTACACGGCTTGTGGATGCCGGGCGATGAGTCCCTGCTCCTGCGCCACCGGCTGGCGCAGGACTTCGGGCTGACGCTGCACACGCTGCGCTACTCCGCCGCCTACTCCACCATGGACGTCATCACCGAGCGGCTCGATGCGTTCGTGCGCGAGCTGGCCGCGCCGGAGGTGCACCTGGTCGGGCACAGCCTCGGTGGCCTGGTCATACATCGCTTTCTCGAACGCTTCCCCCAGCAGCCGCCCGGGCGCGCGGTATTTCTCGGCACCCCCTGCGTCGCGAGCCGCGCCGCCCAGCAGGCGGCGCGTTTCGCACCGATCGCGCATCTGATGGGGCAGTCGGTCGCCGAGGAACTGCTGCAGACGCGCGAGCGGCGCTGGACACACCCACGCGAGCTGGGGATCGTGGCCGGCACGCAGCCTCTCGGGGTGGGGCAGCTGCTCGCCGGGTTCGACGAGGACAATGATGGCACGGTGGCGGTGAGCGAGACCCGCATGCCGGGCCTGAGCGATCACATCACCCTGCCGGTCAGTCATCTCGGCATGCTCATGTCGGCGCGCGTGGCGCACGAGACCGGGCTGTTCCTGATGCAGGGGCGGTTTTCGTTGCGCTGAGCGCGCTCAGCCGCCGCTGTCCGGGTCCTCGAGCCGGCGGCGCAGCTCGTAGAGCGTCTCGAGCGCCGCCTTCGGCGACAGCTCGTCCGGGTTGATCCTGAGGAGCGCGGCCTGCAGCCCGCTCGGGGCGGCCGGCGCGCGCGGCGGGGCGAACAGGGGCAGCTCCGCCTGCGTCGCGTGTGCGCCCGCGCCGTATGTCAGGCGTGCACGCTCACGCTCGGCCTCGAGCCCCTCGAGGTAGGCGCGCGCAGCGGCGATCACGCCGACCGGCACGCCCGCCAGCTGCGCCACCTGCAGGCCATAGCTGCGGTTAGCGGGCCCCTCCTTGACGGCGTGCAGGAACACGATGCCCTCGCCATGTTCAGTCGCATCCAGGTGCACGTTGGCGCAACCCTCGACCTCGGTGGCAAGCGTCGTGAGCTCGAAGTAGTGGGTGGCGAAGAGGGTGAAGGCGCGCACCCGTGTGGCGATGTCGCGTGCCATGGCCCAGGCGAGCGACAGGCCGTCGAAGGTGCTCGTGCCCCGGCCGATCTCGTCCAGGAGGATGAGGCTCTTCGCGGTGGCGTTGTGCAGGATGTTCGCCGCCTCGGTCATCTCCACCATGAAGGTCGAGCGGCCGCCGGCCAGGTCGTCCCCCGCGCCGATGCGGGTGAAGATGCGATCGAGGGGTCCGAGCACGGCACGCTCGGCCGGCACGTAGCTGCCGACGTGGGCCAGCAGCGCGATCAGCGCAGCCTGGCGCATGTAGGTCGACTTCCCGCCCATGTTGGGGCCGGTGATGATCAGCATGCGCCGCTCGCCATCCAGCCGCAGGTCATTCGGCACGAACGGCGCGTCGGTGAAGCGCTCGACCACCGGGTGGCGCCCGCCTTCGATGACCAGCCGCGGCTCGGACACCAGCTCCGGACGCGTCCACTCGAGCGCCGCGGCGCGCTCGGCGAGCGCCGCCAGCGCATCGGCCTCGGCCAGCGCCGCCGCCGTGCCCTGCAGCGGCCCCAGCCGGTCGATGAGCTGCGTCAGCACCTCCTCGTACAGCTGCCGCTCGCGCGCCAAAGACTTGTCGCGTGCGCCCAGCACCTGGTCCTCGAAGCTCTTGAGCTCCGCGGTGATGAAGCGCTCGGCGGACTTCACCGTCTGGCGCCGCACGTAGTCCTTAGGGACGCGCTCGGCGTCGCGGCGCGCCACCTCGATGAAGAAGCCCTGCACGCGGTTGTAGCCGAGCTTCAGTCCGGTGAGGCCGGTGCGCTCGCGCTCGCGCCGTTCCAGGTCGAGCAGGAATTCGTCGGTGTGCGTGGCGATGCGCCGCAGCTCGTCGAGCTGGGCGTCGTACCCGGCTGCGATCACGTCGCCTTCGCGCACCATGCTCGCCGGCTCCTCGGCGATCGCGGCGGCGAGCAGCGTGACCACCTCGAGGTGCTCGTCGGTGCGGCCGCGCAACTCCTGCGCGAGCGGCGAGTCGAGGGCGGCCAGCGCGCCGCGCAGACCGGGCAGCTCGCGCAGCGAGGAGCGCAGCTGGGTCAGGTCGCGCGGTCGCGCCGAGCGCAGCGCGACG
>Ga0134125_10002378_pt1 | contig 22366 bp, 26 predicted proteins | sample KB31751_FD_96464 | JGI IMG/M metagenome (GOLD analysis project Ga0134125, IMG submission 96464) | Terrestrial soil microbial communities with excess Nitrogen fertilizer from Kellogg Biological Station, Michigan, USA - KB3-175-1 | ecosystem: Environmental > Terrestrial > Soil > Unclassified ... | reverse complement strand
TGCAAGGCTCATGCCTTTGTGAAGCTAATTGTACTTGCAAAGCATCAGTTTGCAAAGAACACGTATCTTCATTCTGATATAGGTTTTAGAACCTTTTTTTCTTTTATTTTTTGAAACTAGAATCTACTTTTCGTTTTCGTCTTTTATGCCCCATGTTTTAATCAGTTCCTTTTGGAACTTGTCTACCTGTTTTTCATTGAGGGCGTCTCCGCAATTCTTGTGTGTTGGAACTACTACCATGCCATCAAGCTTAAAATCGACTTCGTACATGTGCACTTTTTCGCATTCACACATGTTCGGGATAAAATGAATCCACTATATTTGCGTATTTGATGGGTTTTTCATGTCCGGCGAACTTGACAATTTCTGAAAGATTTAACTAGATCATTTTTTCTAGCAGATATATGCGAAAGTATACCGTATTCGCAATTTTTGCATTTTTGCTGATTACGCCTGTTGCTATACAATCTGTACATGCTACCTCAGCTTCTGATTCTTGGTATCCTGGAAAGGGTCTCAAGCAAGGAGACTATTTCAGTTATAATGTATGCTGGACAGACTGGCACAACTGTACCCCATTCCAGATGAATTTCTGGGTTAAAAACGAGACAAGCGATGGAAACGGTTGGAATGTAGTATTTGGTGTAGTTGATGGCTCTAACATACAAAAAGGAATGATGATGATAGGAAAGATAACACCTGACCCGACATCTTTTGATCCTAACATTTCTGATTATACCGGAGTGTACCGAAGTACTGTATCATGGCTTGACTCTTTTGCAACAAGAGACACTCCAAAAACTTTTGATGTTCCAGCATGGGGCAGAACTGGCTCAGTGGGAGGACAATCTGTCGGACCTGTAGATCATGAAAAAGTTACTGTAGGAGCTGGAACATTTGATACATATGTTTTGGGTTGGCACAAAGGTGTTGATAATAAAATCTGGGTAGATTCTAGTGTACCATATCCGGTAAAAGCTGTTGTCTATGTGGATGTAACAACTGGTGTACCGCCGCCAGATTATACTCTTGAATTGCTAAAGACAGGAAACAGTCAGGCAGAACCTGATATCTTTACTGCTTCTTCAACTGCTCATGTTAATTTTAGTCCTCAATGTGATACGCCAAACATGGAGCAAGACTCTGTTCACCAGACCACTACAACTGATTCTAGTTCAATGATTGTTGAATATAGATACAGTCCATCTAATCCACATGAAGGCTGTCCTGTAGAATACAGATTATCATTTGAAAAGAATTTTGATCAAACCCAAAAATGGAGCAATGTACAATATGATATCTTTACAACAGATGATCAAGGAAAGCAAATGTCATCCATTGCTCAAAGTAATGGCAGGCCATCTTTGTTTGCACCAGTCGGAGACGATGATGTTACAACTGTCTTGAAAGGCTCCACTCCAATGTCACATGTAGTAATTGCAGTGCTTGGAACTAACGCTGAGGGTCAGCTTCCAGATACTAGCTCGTCAGGAGTCGTAAAATTTGATGTACCAACACAAGCGCCATTTCCAGGCTTTGATGATGGCAGTACCTCAAATGTTAATGGCACCAATCCTTCAATACCAGAGTTCCCATTGGGCTCACTAATGGTAATGGCAATTGTAGTAGGAGTTGGAATTCTATTTGTGCGAGTCAGCCCTAGCCTAAACACTAGACTGTAAAAAAATTAATTGAAATACAAATGCCAAACATAAGAATAATAGCTATTTTTGCAGTCATTGTAATTGCAGCAGTAGCAGGACTTGCGTGGCCGTTTCTTTCTACAATGAAACTTGGTTACATCATGGAACCAGTGCAGGCAAGCCAGTGGCACATGGGAAAAGGCTCTGAATACACTCCTGAGATGACATACCAGGTAACTCTGAACCAGACAACATTTTTGGCTGACATGAAATTTCTTCCAGTCTCTCAAGGGGTACAACAACTCTTGGTAAAGATAAACCCGGGTTCAAACGAAATAGACCAGACCGTACCAATTGGCTTGGTTTATGATTTTGTTGATGTATCGGTACCATCAAAGCCATACTTTGACATCTTGGACCAGTCTTTGTTTTCCATGCGAGACTATGCAACTGAATCAAAATATCTTGCAAAAGATGCAGAATGGGGTGACCTGTTTATTGGTGCAAATTCAGAAAAACTCAAGGTAACAGATTCTGGAAAAATGTCATTCAAGTTTGGCTCGGAAAATGCATATCTGTTATCATATAGGATTGGTGCAAAGATGAATAAAATCTGGATAGTAGACAACCTGCCGCTTCCTGTAAAGGCTGAAATTTATGATCCTGATGGAAATCTGCAATATTCTTACGAATTGGTCTCGTTAAAGGCCCCATCAACACCTGGCTTGATTTCATAACAGTTCTCAAGCAACCAGTCGCAGAAATTTCGGATGGTATCATCTACCTTGCCCCAAATGTGCAAAGAGGATGGCAAGATATCCAGTCTATAGTTTGATTCCATCACTCGCACTCCTTCCTTTCCTTCATACATGTACGCATCCTGGATCTGGGGATTTTGTAGCATCTCAGAAGCTTTTGATTTGATTTCATCCCTTGGTATTGGAAATGACTTGGGGTCTCTTTGGAATACAAACCCGATGTTTTCTGTTCCGTATGATTCGTAATCTTCGATCTTTCCTCTTTCAGGAAAATTAAGTGTGATTTTGATTCCGTATTTTTTTCCAACCTCTGTTGCAATCTCGTTTATGGTACTAAATGCAAGACCTGGGCTTTTTTTTAAGAGAAATCTAATTTGTGGATTGTTTGATTTTAATTCTGACTGGAGCTTGGAGACTATCTGGGAAAAACTCATGGTCTTGATCTGAATATTTTTCTCATATATGCATTAGGGTTTTGTTCATCTAGTTTAGTTCTCCCCTTAAAATATGACAAACAAAATACTGGGGTTGGCCTATCAAATTGTAAACAAATACTTCCTCTACTTCAACAACAATGCATCTTCTATGACAATTCTCAGATTTGCAACGATCCTAGAATAAATGAAATTATAACATCTACACCATAAACTGCAGTCATCATAGATCGACAATATCATTTTATCTTTGAAATATCTGTATTTGGTAATGAAACAGCATTATGTTCCTCAATTTTACTACAAAAACTTTGGAGATCTTGTATGGTGTCTTGATAAAACAAATGACAATATTTTTCATACTACGCCAAAAAATATATCTTTTGAACCTGACTTCTATGGACCATCTATTGATGGTGAATACCCTCTTGAAAAAGCATTGGACCTATTAGAAAGGAGATTTGGCACTGCAATAACTGATCTTATCAGCAAAGAGGATCCAACAAAAATATCTTTAAAAAATAAGTTAGATTTGGCTCTCTTTGTAGCAATACAGTATCTTAGGACCAAAGAAACTCGTGAACGAATCGCCGATGTGGCAAACTCATTTGCTGCTGCAGCTGTAAAACACCTTCAGGTGGAAGATCATGGAATCAAGCTTACTGAAGAAGGAGAAATGGCAATGCATCTGGATAGATTGAAGGATTTTCCATCATTTGCTGTCACTATTGCTCAGATGAAGTTTGTTTTGATGACAAATAACACCAAAATTCCATTTTGGACGTCTGATAATCCAGTATCCTTGCAAAATGAATATGATCAAGCACCTTTTGGAAATCTCGGTATAGCGTCAAAAGGTATTGAGATGTGGACTCCAATTAGTCCTAGATTGGTTCTCGTAACATGTGATCCTACTATGTACAGCATTATTCCAGATGTAGTGGAAATAAATGATGAACAAATCGTTATCAGAAATAATTGGTTACAAATAATTTCTTCCACTAGATTTCTAATGTCCAATACGGACGATTTTTACATGGCACATGAGATGCTTGAGCATGATAAAGAACTAAGAAATCCAAAAAGAAAACGAATTGTCATGGGTACGCTTGAACCAGGAATGAAAATAGTCAAGGAACGACCAGAATTTTGGATGGATCCTAGAATCATTGATGAAACAAGAAAGAAATTTGAAAGTAAACAAGAGCAAGAAGATGAATAATTCTGTTCATCTACTAGTATACAACTTAGATTAGATAAAAAATATGACTGTACAATACTTTGTTCATTAAAAGATCTACAAAATAATATGAATAAAAAATTCGATGAAGATTAATTTGTTAAACATATTGGGATCAGATTAAAATAGATAGTATTTTGCATAAAGAATTCATGATTAAATATTCTCTATTTCTTATTTTATTAGTCTCAATAACAACAACTATGTCTTATGCGCAATATGGATCTTTAAAAGACAATCAAACTCTTCAAAATGAATTTGATAAACTACAACAACAGATAGCAAATGAAAATCAAGAACAGAAGAATTTTCAAACTATTATCCAAAACCAATTAAATAACCAAAATCAAACGTTGAATGAAATCAAACAAAATAATGATTTGATTAAAACTAGAGTTGATTCAATAGACCAGGCTCAGAGTGATACTGTTAACTCGGTATGGATTTCTTCTAATCTTGGACTTGTTGTGGCTATAACTTTAGCAATACTCTCTACAATAGTTTCTATATCTATAGCATTAAAAGATGAGCGTAGACGACGCAAATATTATCTGAGTTGGTTGGCTGCAGGAATTGTTATAGGTGCTTTATTGGCAATCATTCTACTAAATTTGAGGAGCTTATTTCCTTGATGGAATGGAACTAAAGAAATTCTAATTCAAACAACATGGAATATGACTGGTTCATTAAGAAAAATGGCAAATACTTCCTTCCTGATTTTAAAAGATGCCCTTAATTCTGTGATTTACAATAGCCATAACAACTATGACCGTAGAGTCTCAATTAAGAACAATAGTACAACAAGGATTTGCTCAGATAAAGGAAATATTTTATCGTGATAATAAAATTGAAGAAAGAGAAGAAGATAACATTCCACATATTCTTGCAATGCGAGACTTGGTTGAATCTCTTCCGCCCTCCACACAGATCATAGAAGTAACTGGACCTTATGAGCACCAATCTCTCAAAAATGGAAAAGGTTTCTTACTAAAATATGATTTTGATAATCTGAAATCCAACAATGTGGAATTTTGTGGAACTGTTGATTATCTACATCCAGAAGAGCTTACTACCATGATTGTGGAAAAATTCAAAATTGATAAAGATGATCTTAAAGATTACGCAGATCTACTTTGTAGTGACTTTAACATAAGGGGAATGTGGTCTCCTCCTAGTCTCTATCAAATGACGCAATTACCTGAGCCCTATCATTTTCTTGTCTTTCAAATAAATTCTTAAATGTCTTCTCCTTGTGCTGACTGACGATATCATCATAGTGTTTGTATGCAGTCTTTCTGTCGACTTTTGCAATTCTTGCAGCTGCAGGTGCAGACAGTCCATCTCCAAAACATTTTGTCAAGATGTCATGTATTGACACCTCTTCATTCTTGGTTGGTCTTCCAGTCTTTTTTGCGGTCATGCAAAACTCCTCTGTACCGTATCTGCTCTTGGTTCCACTAGACTGGTCTATCTTGCTAGTTTTTATGCCTTGAATCTAAGGCTATTTTTTGCATTTTTTACGCACAAAAAATTTTCGTTCAAATCGTACCAGTTATTCCCAATTATTAGGCACGAGATCTCCAAAATCGTACCATTTATTTTCAATTTCTAGACCCGAAAACAAGCAAGATATCTTGAGATCTAGAAGAATTCTACACCAGTTTTTTAAATCATGTCTGTCCAGTACGGGTAATATATGAAAACCCTGCATATTCTCATAATTGCAGTTCTAGTTTTTTCTACATTGTTATACATAAAGCCAATCCAGGCATACAATGAAAATGGTGTTGTAATTCAAAATATTCAAACATTGCCAACCGCAATCATAATTGGACAGACATTTAAGATCAATGCAACTCTTATCAACAATTCTACAACTCCAATATTTGTAGAACATGGGTCTTGCAGTTCTCCATTTTCTGTAACTTTTGACAATCACGTTGTGATTCGAACAAACAATGTAACTTGTACACTACAACTAATCGAGCAAAGACTAGATCCTGGTACAAAAATTACATCGTCTAGTCCCAACTTGGATCTTACCTATGTGGCATCAGAAAATGGAACTGTAAACGCAACTGTATCATTTCCATATAATGTTTGGAACCAAACTACCCAGTCAAATACAAAAGAAAATGTTTCAAAACCGTTTTCTTTTATGATATATCCAAAAACTAGGGTGCCCGCATTATCTATTCATGATAATCAGGCAATAATTGATGTGGCATTAGCTATTCCTGATTTACAAAAATGGTCAAATGATTGGCAATATGTTTCCATGGGATTTATGACTGGAAAAAATCAACCTGGTAATTGGCAATATGCAATTGTTAACCTAAAGGCATCTTCTAACAGTTCTCTTGTACCATGCAAAAATGGCTGGGATGCAATGGTAACAATAGACAAGACAACAATGAAAGTTATCTCTGCATCGTATCCAACCATGGAATCTCATAACTGTGAAAATTACACTACAGGTGGTGGGCCGCAATCATATGGCGGTTTTATGACAAAAATCAACACTCCGCTAAAGCAATTCAAGTCCGGAATTGCAGCTAAAGATGTTACCTGTAAAGAAAATCTTGAATTAATTCTCAAAACCCAAGATAGTTCTCCGATATGTGTAAAATCGGATACGGCACTGACATTGATAAAAAGAGGTTGGGCAATGACAAGTCTAAAGAATTTTGGCTACAATCCAGGTAGAGGTCCTGCCTCGCTAGAACCAAAAGAATCTGGGACCAATGACAATGCCATTTTGCCAAAAAACACACAACACATAGTAATTCCTCCACTAAATGATACCAATCCAGTAAAACCAAAAGCAACAAGTGAAAACAAAAACTCGTCACCGCTCCAACTCTTCCTCTCGATAGACTCTGAATATGAAAATCCTGCCGAGCCGATAAGTATCGATATCGGGCTTAACAATACTGGCTCTGTCCCTCTTACTCTTGCAAAATCTGACAACTGGCCGCGTAATGATATGGGCTCTGGATTGTGTTCAAATCTTCCATTTGGAATATCTATTCTGAAAGGTTACTATACAGAACAAAACATGTCTAGTGCAAAATCACTTGTCATTTATGATACCGTTCCATGTCCTATGCCTACTCTAATCAAAAGCTACACGTTTGATCCTTTGAGTAGCAAAGCAACACAAGAGTGCGATACCCTATTTTCCTGCCCTGGCCCGACAGATATGAAGGCACATCTTGTGATACCTGATTTTATGTCAAATGGTCAGCATCACTCCTTTGATGTTGGTAAATACACTATAGTGGGAGGAGACGAATGGGGGCATGTTGTGATACGACATTTTACAGAAGTGTATGCTACAGCCTACTCTGAGCCTTTGGAAAAATGATCTTGAAAATGAAAACTCTACATCTTGGAATAATCATAATTTCGCTTGTGACGTTTGGTACACTATCAAACGCTTCAGGGACACTAACTACATCCGAGAGTACAATTCAACTTCTTACTGGAAAGCCTACCTATGTTCCAGGGGAAAAAATCCAGATCATTGGAGCATTTAGTCCAAATGACTTGATTCACATTGATCTGGTTAATCCTTTTGATGGCACTAAAAATTCTACTCTGTTGCAAAGTGACAACACGGGTCATTTTCGTACAAACTATGTAGTTCCGTATAATGCAGTTAATGGAACATGGAAGATCTTGGCTACCAGCGGTTATAGCCATGCAAGTTTGGACATTCAAATAATATCATCTAACTATGCAATAAAAAATGAAAATACAACCAATCTCTATGGTTCTGGTGGCACTATTAATGCAAAGACAGAATCACCCCTCAAACAATTTCATTCAGGAATAAAACCAGAATATGTACAATGTAACCAGAATCTTCACTTGATAATCAAGGCAGAAGATGGCTCTTTTGCATGTGTGACAATAGAAACAGGAAAAAGTCTTGCAATGCGTGGCTGGGCAACTACATTTAGTACAGGAATTTCAACAAACGATTACTATACAAATTGTGACACTCCATACCCACAATCTGATACGGGAATTGCAGTACTATACATGCCTGTAAATTCAATTGGGAAGATATGTGTGCAATATCACAATCTTAACAATACTCCAACCGGTATTGGAATGAGAATATTTGATGCAAACGATCTGACTCAAAATGCATCAAATGTTACTGCATGGACGTATGATTCCACACTTGAGGCAAATGTAAACAAGACAATAGTTTATTTTATAAAAACTGGAACTAGGGCAGGATTTTACGGTGCATCTCTGAATTGTGGTGGAATTCCGCTTGCAGTAGGATATGATGCCAACTCTACAATAACTGCAAGTGATTTTCCATGGGTTGGGCATGTCTTTCATTGTGGAGCAATAACGTATGAGAGTCACATGGAAGGCACTGCTGGAATTGGTGTCAGATACATTCCATATCCATATGGAGATGTAAAATGAAAATCCTATATTATTTCATAATTACTGCAATAGGAATAGTGGCAGCTGTATCTTCTTTTGATATGGTATTTGCACAAAATGTGATGGGGTACGGATTTTGTTGCGCACACACATCATCTGAACCATATCCATCTCCATTGAAACAATATGAATCTGGAACTGATCTAGTGAATGTCAAATGTAATAATGATCTTCAACCGGTTGTCAGATATCATGATCTGTTCCCTCTTTGTATAAAATTTTCAAATATTCATAAAATTATGGACAGGGGAATTGATTTGCTTGCTTTTGCAAATGAATCACAGACTACAAGTCTAACGGTAACTGGCCTCAAGGACATATACCAAATAAACGAGCCCATAAATTTTACAATACACTTCAAAGGTAATTCTCGTAGTTGCAGTTACCCACATGTGTTTGTCGAATATTCTGATGACCGGATTATCTGGGCAAATCAGCCATCTGTAATGTTGTGTGATCCGCAAGATGTTGTACAATATCGTGAATTGAACTGGAATGTAGGACAAAATGGTGATGTTATGGTACACAATAACGCAGGAGGTGGATATTGGCTGATTGTCATTTGGAATGGTGAGGTATTGCGAAAAGAGCTTTCAATAAATTCCAACATATCTGTCGTGACAATACCACAAGGATTTTCTGAACACATGGCAACCTTTGAACCAAAGACAATAACAGTTCAGGTAGGTACCAATGAGACAGTCAGATGGGTAAATAATGATGACTCTAAAACAAGCATAATCTCAGATAATTCTGACGATAGATCATTTTATGATGTAACAAGATTTGATCCTACATTGCGGTATGATATCATGCCAGGAAAATACTTTGATTATGGTTTTACAATACCTGGAGAATTTGGATATCATAGTACATCAGGGTATAACGGTACGGTAAGAGTGCTCCCACCAGTCTATCAGGAAGCTGGGTTGCAAATTCAACATCCCTCTGGTGAGAGATATTCAAATGATGAAGTTGCAATATACCAAGGAGCATGGGTAACTTGGGACAATATCGACAATGCAACTCATACTATAACAAGTAATGATAACGGTAAAACGTTTGATTCTGGCTTGGTAAAACCCAAGATGAGGTTTACACTTGATACCATGCATCTCTCTCCTGGATACTATGATTATCACGATTCTCTAAACCACGAACTAAAAGGCAGCATAAGAATAATTCCAAATATGCCAAGCAATGACAATGCACTAATCAAAGTTGCAAAGAATCTACCTGAATCAAAATTATTTTTAGAAAAACACCCTGATGCACAAATACGTGTACAGCATGATTATCATGATGCAGTGGACTTCATGGTTGAATGGCAACCGTATCCATCCTCGCAAGGATATGAAAATACTACACTAGAACTTGAAGTGTCATTTGATAGAAACCAAAACATACAACAAACGGGAATTGGTTGTCTTGGACCCATCTCTGCCTTTAATAATAATGTGACTTGGTCAATTCAGTCCAATTGGTGTTTTCAAAATGGAAATATGAAATGAAAACTCTACGTCTTCCAATATTGTTGGTAGGTAGTGCTGCTATGATTGGAATGTATTTCCTACTGGGGTTTGTATTGAATAATTCATACGCTACATTGGCAACAAGATTCTCTCAATCATTTTTCAATATTTTTACAGTCGTACCATTTTCGATAATAGGTCTTGGATGCATGATAATTGTTTGGGGTGTATTTATTCGTAAATTTGACGGGAAAATACGTAAGCAGGTTGTTTTATTTTCTATTCTAGTCATGCTTGTTGGATTTAGTGTATTTGGATTTTATCTACTTGATTAATTTCTAGAAGAAAGCTACCACAATTTTTTATGATATGTCAGTTCAGTACGTGTAAGACAATGAAAACTCTACGTTATTCCATAATTAGTGTAGGCGTCATAATGTTTGTGGTTTTTGTTCCCGTAATGCCTCTGGGACACAGTACGCCAGCCAGTATTGATCCTAATTCAATTTCCTGGCCTGATTTCTTTGGTTCAGTATCATGGGGTCTATTTCAATGTGGTATGAATGTAGGCGGGACTGAAACTTTTGAATTTAATTGTATTCCAATGTTTAGATTTTAGAAAATGAAACCCTTGCACTATGTCATAACTGTATTTTTGCTGGCAATGATATTTTTTTCAAGTGATGTTGTATTGGCTCAAAATGAAACCCAGCCTACAATAGAGTTTGATGAAGCCAGTTATTCTACAAAGAATATGCATTGTAATTTTTATAACACAGGAAAAACCCCTATACCGAATCAAGCACATGACAAGGTAATCATAACTGTAACTGATTCTAACGCAAACAAGTTTAGCACATCAATAGATCGGGTTTCTGTATATGTGTGGTCTGATTCTGATACAAAAGTCATGGAAATTACTGCTTATGAAACAGAGGTCAATTCTGGCATCTTCAAAGGAAAAATCACAATATCTGATGGACAATCAACACAAGATATCATACATGTAAGGGATGGCGACACGCTTTCAGCAAGATATTCAAGTGCAACTACTGGGAGCCTCGATACTACGAATCATGACGTCACAACAACTAGTTTCATAGGGATAAGTTGTCCTCCATTTGAGCGAGTTCCTGCATCATCAATTAGAGTTCTGGATACAAGAGGAAATGAAAACGATGTAACAACCGTTGGCAAGCAAGTCTTGATAACTTCTACTATTGCAAACCCTACTGGAGAAAACCAGAATTTTACATATATTGTTCAAATTCAGGATCAAAATGGGTCTACTGCATCGCTTGCATGGCTATCTGGAATAATGCTCCCAAACCAGACATCTAGTCCAAGTGTTTCATGGACCCCAAATAATGCAGGAAATTTTGTTGTATCCATATTTGTCTGGCAGAGTCTCACAAATCCTAATTCCCTTTCTGCTCCGTTATCTGCTGATCTGACCGTGTTGCATGATTTTGCAAATTCAAAATCTTCCATCTCTGATGCCAAGAACTTGCATTGCCACCTGGGCTTTGAATTGATGACAAAACCTGCAGGTGGTTCTCCTGTATGTGTTACAGCAAACACTGCTCAGAAACTTGCTGGACGTGGTTGGGGCACATCTGATGCATCATCCATGAATAGTACTGATAGTCTTGAAAAGAATGGGATATTTTCTGGTAACGTGGTTTTAGCTGGTGGTCCTAGCCCAGGTCCGCAAGCAAACTATGAAGTAGATGTATACGCAACTGACGGCATTACAATTATAGGAAAAACTCTTTCTGATGCTAATGGAAATTATTCAATACAACTTCCTGCTGGAAATTACATGATTCATACACTAGATTATCCTAATGAACAAACACATTTTGTTTCAGTGTTTGCAGGTAAGAATACTATTTTTAATATTGTATATGGTACAGGTTACAAATAATTAGAAAATGAAAACTCTACATCACAATAAAAAATTAGGCACAAACGGATCCCAAATTAGAACGCAAAACGTACCGATTCCGGCCCGGTCCATGTTTTTTAATATAGAACAATGTTACATCGATTTTTTAAACTTCGATTAAAATAATCCAAATAATGAGCAGTAAAAAATCAGCCCCTCTTCCTGCGTCAAGTGCAGGTCTATTGAGATTTTTTGAAGATGAAACCAAAGGATACAAATTAAGACCGGAGGTAGTGGTTGCAATTCCAGCAGGTTTAATCGCAGTCTCTTGGATTCTAAAAATAGTATCAGAATGGTTACACTGGTTTTGAAGAGATAAACTAGAAGAATTCTACTACAATTTTTTAAATCATAACAGTCCAGTACATGTACAAAATGAAAACCGTATATTTGGTAATACTGACGATTTTCCTAGTTTTAATAGTTAGCACTAGTACTGCATTTGCTCTTAGTAGTGTGTCAATTGATAAAGCACCATATCCACCTTCACCCCTAATGCAATTCAAGTCTGGAATGGGAGCAAAAGATGTAAAGTGCATACTGGGTTTTGAATTAATTTTAAAAACAGAGAACAATTCTCCGGCATGTGTGGAACTTGAGACCGCTCAACAGTTTGTTGGTAGGGGATGGGCAAAAGAAATAATCCCAAATGTGTTGAACTCTATAACAATTGTAACCATTCCAGTAAATTCTTCACTATCTACAAGTGGGCTGACATTTTCACCGTCAACAGTAAAGGTCATTATTGGAGTAAACAACACTGTAGAATGGATTAACATGGATGGTGTCATGAATGACATCACTAGTGATACTGGATCTTTTAAAACAACTCTGATTTCTCATGGCCATGCATGGGAACATCTCTTTGATAAAACAGGAACTTATCAATATCACAGTGCTATTCATCCATGGCTCAAGGGAACCGTGATAGTTGTAGAAAACATACAAACTTCATCTGCGCTCAAACTCAATCTTTCCACAAATTCAACTGTTGTAAACCAAGGACATGTAATAGGGATCAAAGTCTGGCTCAACAATACCTCGCCTAGCACTTTTGTTGCAAATTCTCAAGATGGTTGGCAATTGAAAGGACTAGGTCTGCATCCTTGTGCCAGAGGATTTCCATTTGGAGTCGGTCTGTATGAAGGAAATTATTCTCTTGTAAATATTACCTCGGCAAGGCAGTTGTCAATCTATCAAAATGGCGTTTATAATTGTCCAATCTCACAATACTCTACAGTCAACACCTATGTATTCCAGCCCTTGAGTGACAACGCTTTGTTACTTACTCCAAACGGAAACTTTTCCAGTGAGATGATGTATGGCATAAACCTTGATGGATTCTATGTTGATAATGTACTTGAACTACTGACAGCAGGGGAATACACAGTTGTAGGAGGGGATGAATGGGGGCATGTAGTGGCTCAACATTTTCTAGTAGTCAATTCTACTGTAGTAAAAAATGAAAATAAAAACAGTATTACAAATAACGATACTAAACCTGCAAAACTTGTGGTATACGATAAAGGTGGAACCAAACAAACTGACTGCGACTCATCTTATCAGCCATGCCGCTTTGTAGAAACAGAATACTTTTCAGGAAATGTAGGTCATCTAAAACAAGGAACATCAGTCCAGATCAAAATCTCAGATCCATATGACCTCCTGACTCGTCAGTATGAAATTGCTCCGGACAATATTGCAACTAATGGCTCGTTTAACTTTACTCATATCTTCAAGGGAAGATACGGCCAGGATGTGTATACCTTAGATTTTACATATGGATCTCAAAAATACGAGCTAACACATACACCTGTTTTTCCGACCATTGAGAGGTAAGGAATGAAAACTCTACATCTATCAATAATCACTGGGATTGGTATTACAGTACTAGTGATATTTGGTATTGTCATGGCATCACAGCAGCCTCAGACTTCAAAAATTATCATTAGCTCCGATGTTGATAATCAAATAAAACCAGTACAGAACAACCAAAATAGCAACAACAATGATGCAATAAAACAAATCTGGAATTATCCTGTAGATGGTGAAGTTCTAAGTGTTGCAGCTTCCCATGATGCATCCAATGTATTTGCAACCACAAGATTACAAGAGGGACATGCAGACGATAATACACATCAAGGATCATTATATGTTTTTGACAAAAATGGAAATCAACTGTGGAAATACGAATCAAACAGAAAAATGGATGGAGTCTCAATTTCAGGTAACGGTCAAAATATTGTAGTAACGGGATACCAGATAGCGTCAGGCTCTGCAGGAATTTATGAAAATCCTGCAATCTATTTGTTTGACAAAAATGGTACGATGCTGTGGAAAAATGAAATGAGTGGTGAGAGTACGATCTGGGGGGCAAACATATCATACAATGGTTCGATAATTTCAACCGTGACAAAAGACAAGGTCTTGTATCTGGACAAGACTGGTAATCTGCTCTGGAGTGTTTCTTCTAAGGAACTAGAAAACTCCACAGGTAATGCCGATGATGGACTATATGGAGTCACAATGACACCAGACGGTTCTCTGCTAGCAGTACGCTCAAGCAACGATGTATTTCTCCTAGACAACCACGGAAAGATGCTATGGAAACTTTCAACCCAGCACGGAGATGGCGGCTGGGCATTAATCTCAAAAACTGGCAAGTATGTTTTTGCAAGTGATGCTGCAAGTGGTTCTGATGGAAATGCCTACTTGATCGATGCTTCAAGCGGAAGCCTATTGTGGAAAAAACAGGTTGGCGGCCCCTCTATCTATGTAGGCATGTCAGACGATGGTTCTTACACTGCACTATCCACAAATTGGCAAGTTTACATCTTTGACACAAACGGAAAACTGCTAGGTCAGGATAACATTCCATCATCGGTTACGATTTCATCTGATGGTTCAGTTATTCCATCGATTAGTAGTACTCCTTCGGGTACCAAGATGATGCTTCTTGACAGAGCTGGAAAGATTCTGTCTAGCTATCCAATCCAAGGTTATGTTAGATCAATGTCATTGTCTGGTGATTCTAGGTATCTTGTCACAGGAAATGGATTTGAGGCATATGACTCTAAAGAAGTACATCTCTATGAAATATCGCCAACATCTAGTGAAAATCAGATTTCTCTAAACCAGGAAACAAATTACGCTTCTAACCAAACATTACATTTGACAGTCACATTTCCAAATGGCAAATCAGAATTTGACACAACAATCAATCCAGGACAAACAGTACAAGTTCCATGGAACCTAAACGTGGACAACAATTACACTACCACGAATTTACAGATGGCAATTAAATCTCCACAAAACATAGAATCTTGGATTGCCCCAATCGACCCTTATAGTACAATTAATGGCATTCCACCGGGAGATAAAATAATTACAATCCATCCAGCTACAAACATCCAGCCTGGAAATTATACTATGATAATAACTGGTCAAGGTGACACTGTAAACCAAAGTACAGGCTGGATGACTGATCTTGATGGCAAGACCTTGGGAACAATAAACGTCTTTGTTACATCTCACCAAAGTCAGATCTCAATTGATATTGGCTCAACTCATTATGAAATAAAGTCCTTTTGTGATACCGAATCTAATGGGCAATCTTGTGAGTCAGGGCCTATTTACGAAGAAACTCCAATAACGGTTTATTCAAACTCTACACAAACTGTCAAGCTAAATGCATTAGGATTAGAGGAAGGAGAGTGGGTAAAGTTTGTACCTAACCAACTTGTTGTAGGACCAAATGGATCTACCGCAAAAATGATTATTGCAGGTTATGAGATTCCATTTCAAAAGAATGTATTGGCCGACAAGCCTTTGATTATACAAGCGGTATCAGAAAATGAAACCAAAACAACAATACTCTCTGTAACACCATCTGAACTTATTTCGGTATTGCATACTCCATCCCCAATCAAGCTAAGCCCGATTGTCACAAACAGTAACCAATACATCTTTGGAATATCTGGCGCAGTGTATGATCCGCTAGATAACTCAAATGGAACATTGCCCATAAAACTATCAGTACAAGGTCTTTTGAATGGAAACGATACGACATTTTTGCCACCATGGATTTCAGTTGATATTCCAAAATCATCATTTATCCTGAATGCTACACAACCGTATTTTTTTATGATAAAAATGAAAACAAATAACGCTCCATCTTCTGGTACTTACACTATTGCAATAGACGAAAACATTGGGGGACAACACTTTATCCAACCAGAAGAGATCACACTTGAAAATGTTAGAACTTAGAAATGAAAACTCTCCATCTCTCAATAATTATAGGAATATCTATTATCGCAATGACATCATTTGGAGTCTTTATTGAGAAAATAAATGATTACCAACAGAAACCTTACATCATTATGATGATAGACGGAATGAAAGAAAATTATACTGTAAACGATCCTGTGTCTTTTTCAGTAACACTTGAGGGATACGGTACTGGGTGTGGAGATACCAAGGCAACAATTACAAAAGAAAATGATTCCAAATACCAATCTCCAGGATGGGCAAGTCAACCACAATGTGTAGCTAATCCAAGTCTTCATAGTTTCAAATTCAATGCACTATCTACAAACACAATCATAAATGAGACTGGAAACTATGTTCTCACTGTATCATTTGATGACTTGTTTGAACATCAAAAAACTCTGGTAAAGAAATTTTCTGTGGTCTTGCCTAACGCATCTATTCATAATACTGGAATGACTTTACATGATGTACAAGGTTTGCCAGAAGATTGTGGAAAATTCCATACTGTTCCAGAAAACAAAACTTCTCTTAATACGGTTCCAGTTCTCTTGATGAAATCAAACTCTACTGCATGTGCAAGGCTCACTTTTACCATATCTTCCAATTACAATGATTGCAATGGGTCAAACTGTCAACACATATTTTCACTTGCATCAATGCTTTACATACGCAATCTCCATTATGAGAAAAATGATGGCTCCTTTAGTATAACGCCAGGAAAAGACTATACAAACTCCTTTAAGATCATCGTAGCACCTGATGCTGTTGATCTTGCAAACTATCCATTAGGTACAAACTTTACTGCCACTTATATCATAAGTCCATTGCCAAATGCTACTGGTTTTTACGATCAGTCAATACCTAGACCTGTCTGTGAGCGCTACCCGCTTGTGGTAGGATATACAAAAGACCAGGTAAATTCTTCGGATTTTTCACGTATTGATCCACTTGGTTCTACTTGTGTGTCAAGTACGTCAATGCTCACAAAAGTTGAGGTTTCAGGCATGGATTACAAGATGGTAACATTACATCTTGCTGTTTTAGATCAAGGGAAGTAAAAATGAAAACTTTACACTATTCCATAATTGTGACTGCATGTATAATTTCAGTTTCTATGGTATGGTATTTCACAAGTTATGATCCTACCACTGTTACTAAAGAAAATGATTTTGGAATAAACGCGTTGATAATTCATCGTCCTGCTGGTCTTGGCTGTCCTACTACAGGCTGCTACTTTCCTGACTATTATCTCAAGATCAACTCTAACTCAAAGACATTCATTACAGGATACAACATCTGTGACGGAAATTCGTGCGCAAAGAAAGACGGATTGTTCATTCCATTACCAGTAGTAGATGTTTTACATCCAAACTATCAAGAAATACCGTTACCAGATAATCTATTTTGGAAAGATGGGGATTTTGTTGATATCAAAGTAAAAGCACCAAGTGCTCTAATAATGGGTATTACTAATTCGTCAATTCCAACAATCTGGATTGATCTTGGAATGTCTGAAATAGTAAGGAGTTCTTAATGAAAACTCTGCATAGATGATCTTATAAATTCAGGATGAATATTGTTTCTATATGTCAAATAACAGCGTAACATTACACCGAGTTATTAAAACAACTCCAGAAAAAGTATTTCGTGCCCTTACAGAACCCAACGCTTTGTCCTCTTGGCTTCCACCTTATGGATATTTGTGTGTAGTTCATCAAATGGATCCACGTGTAGGTGGCAGTTATAAAATGTCATTTACCAATTTTTCTACCGGTAACGAACATTCTTTTGGCGGCAAGTTTTTGGAAATTAAACCAAATGAATTCCTAAAGTACACTGATAAATTTGACAACCCCAATTTGCCCGGAGAAATGATTACTTCGATCTGGCTCAAAAAAGTTTTTTGCGGCACAGAACTTAAAGTAGTTCAGGAAGGCATTCCATCAGTTATTCCAACAGAAATGTGTTATTTAGGTTGGCAAGAGTCGTTAGAAAAACTGATAAAACTAGTTGAACCAGAAATTCCAGACAGTTAGATTCTAGGACTAGTATTTTCTCCTGTGCTTTGGATACGTTTCCAAGAATCAAGTAAGATAGTAATGTGTTGAAACTTGTCAAATTCCAAACTATGCTACAACTAGAAGAATTCTACACCAATTTTCTAAACCATATCTATCCAGCACATGTAAAATATTTAGCTTGAATACTCCTTCTGGCTTATATCATATATGAAATAACTTCAACCATGGATGAGCTAGATGATCTGACAAAGGCAAAGATAGTTCAGATGATTTTGGATAAGAAAACTGAGGACGCTCTTGAAACACTATCCAAGTTCTATCGAGTTGATACTCCGCAAATAGCAGTTGGTACAATCAAGAAAAAACGAAGGACAGTTTATGCCGTATATGTCATTCAAGAGAAAAAGATCTATGCATTAAACTCTGATATATTTTATAATCCTTTTATCATCTTGCACGAGTACTATCATCATATTCGCTCAAAGTTTGGAAAGCATAGGGGTTCAGAAAGGCATGCTAATATGTATGCTCAAGGATTCATCGATTCATATAACAAGATAGTTAAGATGTTAAACCAAAATTCAAGTCCCAAGAAGCTGGACTAGCCAGATCTGAACCTATTGACTCGCATCCTTGTGATTGGGAAATTCTTTTAATTATGTTACCTTGAGAGTACAATTCATGCTTCCAATGGATACAGGTGAAGGACCATACGATGAAGGCTCTGAAAGGGCATCAAGTGCCGAAGATTACAAGGTAACATGCATCCAGTTTATCAAAGATATCAGCGGCGATTATCTTGCATGGGTTGACTATTACAAATTGCCAGAAGACGAAGACAAGAAAAGGCGCACACAGATACATGCAATTGTAGAGCGCACAAACGAATGGATTGCAAAGGTTGCAACTACAATCAAGGGAGTAGATGTTGTCATGAATGACGGAATCCAAAAGATGGCAGAAAGCACTGCAGGATATCCATTTCAGATTGGAATTTTTGTCAACAACATGTCTGGATACACACTTGCAAAACCTGGAATGGTTGATATCAACATAAAGGCAGTTGGAAGAGACGGATACAAGGTAAAACTAGGATGGCACCAAAAGGACAAACGATTTTTGACAAGTTCCACAACTCCTGTTACAATCGATGAATCAAGTATTTCTGATACAGATTCTGACGTGTTAGACATTCATCTAAAAATGGATGCACAAAAATGCCAGCCTAGAGATGTCATATCATTTACTGCAGTTGTTACTGAAACAAAAGATGGTCAAGAGCATGAAAGGCGTGGCATGACAACTATCATCCACATGGGCTGACTTGTAAAACTACTCTAGTTTCCTCTGATCGTTTATCAGAATATTTCATCTGTGATATTTTTTTACACAGTTCAGAGTCGTTAACCAGCAATGCAGTGCCAAGAATAGTATCTCCCTGATATTGCACCTTGACACTTGGATTGGCAAGTGCGTTCTTTAACCAGTCACTGTCAGGATTTCTTCTAGAAAAATAAAACTTGTCATCAAAAAACACTGCCCGTATCTCTACTGCATGCTCCTTGCCTGTCTTTCTTCCAGTAGTAACCAGTACAGCCTTGAACGTCCCTTCTGGAATATCCACGATACAGGTTCTAGTTATAAAGAATTTAACCGATTGGATTGAAAACTCTGATACCTTCTTCAATAAACTGACTTGACAAATCCAGTCAATGGCTACGCAAATAGAATGCGACGGAAAACACATCAAAGCAGACGATTTCAAGGGAAAAAAAGTCATTGATAGAGAAGGAATAGAGTATGGTAATGTCAAACACATTCACATCAATACCGACACTCTCGAAGTGGTAGGAATTACAGTTCACAAGGGACTGCACAAGGACCACTTTCTATCCCGTGACTATATCGACAGATTCACTGAAGAATCAGTCTTACTATCTTCTGCACCAATCAGAATCGACTCTCAAGTAGTTGACATTGATGGCCACAAGGTTGGTAAGATCAAGAGACTTCACATGGCAGTTGATACAAAAGAACTCGAATCCATCGAAGTCTCTGCAGGTCTAACAGGTTCAAGAATCTTTAGAACTTCGGAAATCTGGGGCGTTGGCGACAAGGTAATACTCAGACAAACAAAAGACCAATACAAAAATCCATAATTCTCTTTTTCATTTTTTATTTTTGTGTATCCCACATTGGTATAATTCTAACTACTAGTATTTTATAACAGACTGATCTCTTGTTTTTTGTTGTACGCAGTAGAAACTGACAGGCTCTCCAAAGTTTATCACAGTGGACTCAAGGCAGTAGATGAAATTTCAATAAAACTTGAAAACGGAGAGATCTTTGGTTTTCTTGGCCCAAATGGTGCAGGAAAAAGTACCACTATAATGATTCTTACAACTCTACTAAAACCAACTTCTGGAAGGGCATTTGTTGCAGGGTATGACGTTGTGACACAGGCAAAAAATGTTCGACAAAACATTGGCTATGTCCAGCAAGATTCCACAGTTGATGAATATCTAACAGGACGTGAAAATTTGGAATTGCAGGCCCGACTAAACCACATCCCAAAAAATATCAGAACAAAGAGAATAGATGAAATCCTTGATATCATTGAACTCTCAGACAGGCAAAATGAGACTGCCGTAACATATTCTGGAGGCATGAGAAAAAGACTCGATATTGGCGGGGGATTGCTCAACATGCCCAAAGTCTTGTTCTTGGACGAGCCAACCTTAGGCCTTGACATCCAGACTAGGTACAAAATATGGGATTATATAAAAAAAATCCATAACGAATTTGGAATGTCCATCTTTCTTACCACTCACTACATGGAAGAGGCAGACAAGCTCTGCAATAACATATCAATAATTGACAATGGTAAAATCAAGATAACTGGTACTCCAAAGGAATTAAAAAATGCCCTAGGAAACGAGATCGTTGTTTTTGAAATAGACTCTGAAATAAAACTTGACAGACTAGTTTCAGAAATCAAAAAAACTCCCACAGTAAAAGATGTATCAACAAATGGTTCAATTGTGACTGTATTTACAACCAGTGGAGACCAGCTAACTCCACAAATCTTCCAACAGGCAAACAATCTTGAAATAAAAATAGAAAACATCTCTCTTACAAAACCAACACTTGATGATGTATTTCTATCCCACACTGGTCGCGAGCTTCGTGAAGATGATGGAAAATATGACAGGAAAAAAATGCGAGAAAGGATGAGGAGGATTAGAGCAACATGACAATGTTACTAGATTCATATACCATTTTCTGGAGAGAAATGAAGCGATACAAAAAATCGCGTAGTGGAATACTGATACGACTAATCCAGCCTGCAATATGGATAATAGTTATGGGAAATACATTTGCAAGCACAAGGCCACTGATACAATCTGTTGGTTTTAGCGGATCTTACATTGAATTCATGGCACCAGGTGTGATAATGCTTACTGCAATATTCACAAGCATCTTTGGTGGTGTCAATACGTTATGGGACAGGCGATATGGTTTCATGAATAAAGCTCTAGTCTCTCCGGTATCCAGGTCTTCAATCGCACTAGGAAAAATGCTTGCAATATCCTTGATCTCTACATTACAATCAAGTCTGATTTTGGGAATTGCACTTGCATTGGGTGTGCACATCTCAAACCTGCTTGTAATATTTCCAATTTTACTGACTGTGACTGTATTCTCATTGGGCTTTTCTGGAATATCTGTAATTGTTGCTGCGACGTCAAAGTCTCAAGAGACCTTTTGGGGAGTCATCAACTTTCTTGGAATGCCACTATTCATGCTCAGCCCGGCACTCTTTCCATTGGAACTCTTGCCGTCCTGGCTTGCATTTGTTGCACGTCTCAATCCGGTAACATATGCAGTACTACTCATAAGGCAAATGATGACAGGTACGGTCCAACTGGTGCCTGTAGCAATCGAGTTGGCTGTAATATCCGGCTTTGTGGTAATCATGGTTGCCCTTGCAAGTTATGTATTCACAAGAGAAGTCAACAAGCCATTCTAATTTACCAGAATTGACCAAAATTGTAACAATTACTCACTTAGGAGATCTTTTTAGTATCTTGCAATTTGTTCGTGTTGA
>Ga0134125_10002375_pt1 | contig 22374 bp, 14 predicted proteins | sample KB31751_FD_96464 | JGI IMG/M metagenome (GOLD analysis project Ga0134125, IMG submission 96464) | Terrestrial soil microbial communities with excess Nitrogen fertilizer from Kellogg Biological Station, Michigan, USA - KB3-175-1 | ecosystem: Environmental > Terrestrial > Soil > Unclassified ... | reverse complement strand
TCCTCGAGCGAGCGGAGCGTCCCGGCATTGGCGAATTCGGCGGAGCAGGCCAGCATGACCTGGCCGCCCCCCGATACCCAGCGCGCGAAATCGCTCATGGTGTGCAGATGGTTGGCGTCCGCGACGTCCTTGCGCACTGCGAGCGCCCAGGCGTTGCTCGCGGGAGCCGGGGTCAGCCAGACGATCCGGTTCTTCGTGTAGTCGAGCCGGGCGCCGAGCTCGTATCCCTGCCTGAAGTCCTTCCACGCGGGATTCGCCGGCATATTGAAGAAGATGCCGCCATTGCCGGTGTATTCGACGTATAGGTCGACTTCGCCATCCAGGAGGGCCCGGCGCACGACAGGCGTTGCGCCGAGCTTGAGGCGGTCGACGGTCGGGATTCCGGCGGCGCTCAGAACGAGGCGGATCATCTCGCCGATCATCGCCGACTCGCTGGAGAGCTTCGAGGAGACGACGACGGGGGCCCCGGCCCGCGCGGGCGCAGAGGCGATGAGCGCGATTGTCGCGGCGATGCAGAGCGCTTTGAAGAATCGCGCCACGTGTAGTCTCTACCCCTATGGACACACACGTTGTCCGCTGGTGCGTTGCGAGTCAAGCGCTATCATCGGGGGATGACAAAATCGTCTGGAACAATTTTGGACGGCGAAAGCCGGCCCGAAGGGGTTTCCCCGTGAATATCCACCCGCGAATACGGGGCTCAGAGGGCGCAGGGACGGGGCCTCGCAAAGATTACGCGCGAGCCGTCGTCATCGGGGGTGGGGTGGTCGGCGCCAGCGTGCTGTACCACCTCGCCAAGATCGGCTGGCAGGACCTGCTGCTCCTCGAGAAGAGCGAGCTCACGGCCGGCTCGACGTGGCATGCGGCAGGCGGCATGCACACCTTCAATGGCGAGGCGAACATCTCCAAGCTGCAGAAGTACACGATCGATCTCTACCGCGAGATCGAGGCGCTGTCGGGCCAGTCGTGCGGGCTGCACCCGAACGGCGGCCTCATGCTGGCGGCGACGCCCGGGGAGCTCGACAGCCTGAAGCTCATCTGCTCCCGCGCCCGCTATCTCGGCATGGAGACCGAGATGATTTCGCTCGAGGAGGCGCAGCGGCTGAACCCGCTCATCGACACGAGTTTCTTCATTGGTGCCCTCTGGCGCGCGGACGGCGGGCACTGTGACCCATCCGGGACTACGCACGCGTATGTCAAGGCGGCTCGCCAGCTCGGTGCTTCCGTGGAGCGCTTCACTCGTGTGCTCGCGCTCACGCCTCGTCGCGATGGGACTTGGGACGTAGTGACCGACAAGGGGACGATCCATGCCGAGCACGTGGTCAACTGCGCCGGTTTGTGGGCGCGTGAGATCGGGCAGCTCGTCGGCATCGACCTGCCCGTGCTCGCGATGGAACACCATTATCTGGTGACGGAGGACATCCCCGAGCTGCAGGGACGCGAGCGTGAGATCGTCAACACGACCGATTACGCGGGCGAGATCTACATGCGGCAGGAGCGGGCAGGAGCCCTGATCGGCACCTACGAGCCGCACGGTGTGGTGTGGGCGCCCGTCAACACGCCGGACGACTTCTCCATGCAGCTCCTGCCCGGGGACTTCGAGCGTCTGGCGCCTTACTTCGAGGTGGGATTCCAACACTTCCCGGCACTGGGCCGCGTCGGCATCAAGAAGGCCATCAACGGTCCGTTCACCTTTGCTCCCGACGGCAACCCACTCGTCGGGCCGGTTCGGGGCCTGAAAAACTTCTGGGTCGCCTGCGCCGTCATGGCGGGCTTCAGCCAGGGCGGGGGCATCGGGCTGGTGCTGTCGCGCTGGATGGCCGAGGGCGATCCCGGTCAGGACATCCTCTCGATGGATGTGTCGCGATTCGGCGCGTTCGCGACGCCCAAGTACACCTCCATCAAGGTGCCCGAGAATTACTCGCGGCGATTCCGCCTGGCCTATCCCAACGAGGAGCTTCCCGCCGCGCGGCCCGTGCGCCGCTCGCCGCTCTATGACCGGCTCAGGGCGGCCGGGGCGGTGATGGGCGCGAATTTCGGGCTGGAGCATGCGCTCTGGTTTGCTCCTCCGGGAGTGGCGCCGGCCGAGACACCCACCTACCGTCGTTCTGAGGCGTTCCCCCACGTTGGTGAGGAATGCCGCGCGGTGCGCAGCGCGGTCGGTATCTACGAGACCACCAACTACGGCAAGTACGAGGTGACGGGTCGCGGCGCGCGCGGCTGGCTCGACCGGGTTTTCGCATCGCGCCTCCCGCCGCCAGGGCGTTTGCGGCTGGCGCCGATGCTCAATCGGACCGGGCGGATCGTCGGCGATCTCACGATCACCTGTCTCGCGGACGATCGCTACGTCATTTTCGGATCCGGCTTCGCGGAGGAATTCCACCTGCGCTGGTTCTGGGCGTCGGGCGTCCCGGCGGACGTGTTCGTGCGCTCGGCGGCATCGAGCCTGACGGGGTTCTCCGTCGCGGGCCCGAGGTCGCGGGAGCTTCTGCAGCGCCTCGTGCGTCTCGATCTCTCCAGTGGGGCGTTCAAGCTCTTTCAGGTGGCCGAGACGTGCGTGGGGTTCGCGCCGGCGATTCTCATGCGATCCGGCTTCACCGGCGAGCTCGGCTACGAGGTATGGACGACACCCGACTACTTCGCGACCCTCCACGATGACCTGCTCGAGGCGGGGCGCGATCTGGGTCTCGTGCACTTTGGCGGCCGCGCGCTGTCCTCGCTCCGGCTCGAGAAGGGTTACGGCTCATTCAACAAGGATTTTCGGCCGGACTACACGCCGGGAGAGACCGGCCTCGATCGCTACGTCGATTTCGACAAGCCCGGCTTCACGGGTCGCGAGGCCGCCCTGACCGAGCGCGCTGCGGGCCCGAAGCGCCGCTTCGTCGTCCTCGAGCTGCCGGACGCCGACACGGAGGCGGTCGGGTACGAGTCGATACTGAAGGACGGCGCGGCGGTTGGATACGTTACCTCGGCGGCCTATGGGCATTGCATCGCCAAGAGTCTTGCCGCGGGATACGTACCGGCAGCTCTCGCGCGCGAGGGCGAGCCGTTCCAGATCGACATCTTCGGCGAGCCGCGCGCCGCAATCGTTCGCCTGCGGGCGCTCCACGATCCGGAAGGAATGCGGCTCAGAGGCTAGACGCCAAACCGCGCATGGCAACGATTCCGAGAGCGGCGGCGATGCGGTGGGCCACGAGGTGGGTCGCTGCGGTGATCGCATTCCTTTTGACCAGTGGTGCTCACGCGGCGGTACGCGTCATTGTCGGGCCGACCCCCATCCCGGGAGGTGAGGCGAGGGCGCACGGCGACATTACACTGATGAATGACAGGGTCGCGGTGGCTATCGCCGTGCAAACGGCGCCGCCCTGGGCCATCCCGCGGGGCGCGCTGATCGATGCAGCCCCCGTGATCGCCGGGCGGATCGGGCACGACCACCTCACCTTCGCCGATTTCCTGCCCAACAGCTGGAGCGCCTGGCCCAGCACCTACCAGAGCGTCCGCGTGATGACTCACACGCCGGCGCTCGGCGTGGTGCGGGCCGTGCGCAACTGGAATGCGGTGCGGATCGAGACGACCTATTCCCTCGAGGCGGGCGGGGACAGCGTGCACATCGTGGTCAGGATGACCAACGACGGTGCGAAGCCGGTGACGAACATCCTTTCCGGGCTCGTGCTCTGGTCGCGCGGCGGCTACTTCTTCGGCGTGCCGGGCATGGCGCGCACGGTCACGGGCTCCGCATCGGGAGCGTTGGCGGATCGGATCGTCGCCTACGACAGGGACTGGCTGATTGCCCTGCACGAGCCAATGTTCGATCGGTTTGCTTATGGGCAGCGCGATCTCTACCTGCGGCACACACTGAGACCCGGACAGAGCCGTGTCTTCCAGGGCTGGCTCCAGGTGCTCGGCCGCGGTGACATGGCGCCGGTCGTCGCGGCGGAGATCGCACGACGCGCGCTGGCGGCCGGAACTGTTTCCGGTACGGTGACGGACATGGCGGGCCGACCAATGGCCTCACCCGTCGTGATGGTGGAGAAGGCGGGCGTTCCCTTCGCGTGGACGGCGGGGCGCAATGGCCGCTACAGCATCGATCTTCCGGCCGGAGACTATTCCCTCTACGCGACCGCATCCGGCTATTCCGAATCCACGAAGGTACGCCTGACCGTGCCAGGGAACGGCACGGTTCGGCGCGATTTCGCCGGCCTCGAGCCGCCCGGGCGCGTGGAGGTCGCCGTCAGCGACGCGACCACTCACGCGGCGCTGGATGCGCGTATCGATATCGAAGCGGGTCAGAGGCCGGTCGTCGAGTACCTGGGCGAGCACACGTTCTTCACCGGGCTGCAACCCAAGGGGCGGGCCGAGATGACTCTGGCGCCGGGATCCTATGTGCTGTCGGTTGGCTCCGGCGCAGGATTCCTGTCGAACCCTCGCCGCGTCCCGGTGACCGTCGCGCCCGGCCAGACCGAGGCGCTACAGGTCGCCGTCGAGCGCCTGTTCGATCCTGAGAAGGCGGGTTGGTACAGCGCCGACATGCATCACCACGCCGATCAGGAGGACGGGGTGACACCGCCGGCGTACGTGGCCAGATCTCAGCTCGCCGCCGGATTGGATGTCCTCTTCCTGAGCGATCACGACACCACGGTCAACGATGGAGTCATGCAGGGGATCGCCCGGGCGCGCGGTGTACCCTTCATTCCATCCGTCGAGTTGTCGCCCTCATGGGGCCACTTCAACGCCTATCCGGTGAGGCCCGGTGCGCCGGTGACTCTGGACATGAGCCAGGCGAGCGTGCAGGACGTGTTCAGGGAGGCGCATCACATGGGAGCGGCGTTCATCGAAGTGAATCACCCCTACGATCCGGGCGAGGGCTATTTCGGCAGCCTGGAGCGTGGCGTAGCGAAGGGCGGGCTCGATGGCGAGTTCGACTTCCTGGAGATCAATGGCGCACAAGCGGACAACGATGGCAAGACGTTGGCAAGCGCCTGGAAGTGTTGGAATGCCGGCAAGCGCTATTATCTCACCGCCGGATCCGACACACACGACGTCTGGAATGATCATTCGGGCGATGCGCGCGTGTACGTGCATGTGCAAGGGCCGCTCACGGCGGCGGCCTTTCTCGCCAGCCTGAAAGGCGGCCATGCGTTCGTCACCCACGGACCCTTGATATTCCCTGACCATCCATTCGGCAGCCGGGTGGCGCCGGGCACAGCCGTCGGCTTTACCCTGGAAGCGGCGGCCGGACTCGAGCGCGCCACGGTGATCGTTGACGGCAAGAAGGACAGGACGGTGGACTATCATGGTGAGCAGACAGCACGGCTCGCCGTGAGAGCTGCCGGTGGATGGGACGCACTGATCGTCGAGGACAAGGCGAAAAACACCGCCTATACCAATCCGATCTGGACCATCCCCTAAATCGACGTCGCCGCCAGTGCTCGCTCATCGAGCGCATAGCCCATGCCGGGAGCGTCGCTCAGATTGAGCCAGCCTTCCGCATCGGCCCGCAGAGGCTCCGCCATCATGAAATCGCGCCGCTCGAGCGTCCACTCCGGCGGGTCGTACGCGTATTCGAGGAAGGGCGCATCGGCGAGTCCCGCAACCAGGTGCGCGTTGGCGGTGAGGCCCATACCGTTGGTCCAGGTATGAGGCGTGAAGACCAGCTGATGCTCCTGCGCCATCGCCGCAATCCGCCGCAGCCCCGTGATGCCGCCGACCAGAGCCGCATCCGGCTGCAGGACATCAACGGATCCGCTGCTGATCAGATCGCGCAGCTCATGGAGCTGGCGCGTCATCTCGCCGGCCGCGATCCTCACCTCCGTGGCCTCGCGCAGCGCCTTCATCCCGGCGTGGTCGGCGCGGTGCAGAGGCTCTTCCATCCAGAACACATCGAGGCGCTCGAGCTCCCGCGCCACGGCCAGCGCATCTTTCAGGCTCCAGGGTGCCTGGGTATCCCACGGCATGCGCCAGCCCTGATTGCAGTCGACCAGCAGCTCGAGCCGCTCGCTGATGCGGCTGCGAACGGCCTCGAGCGCACGGATGTCGTGCCGCCAGTCACCGCGTTGAAAGCGGATCTTCATGGCGCGGAAGCCCTGGGCAACATAACGCTCCGCCTGCGCGGCGAGTGCCGCCGGGTCGCGCAGCGTGCCCGAGGAGGCGTAGGTCCGCACCCGGCTCGCGAGGCCGCCCAGCAGCCGCCAGCAGGGCTGACCGGTGATCTTGCCGGCCAGGTCCCAGAGCGCCAGATCGAGCGGCCAGCAGCGCCCATAATGAAAATCGATGTGCGACAGGACGCGGTAATGGCGCTCGAGGGCGAGCGCGTCCTGGCCGAGGAACAGGGGCTCGTGGCCAGCAAAGCCGACCATCAGATCGCCGGAGCCGTAGCCTTCGATTCCCGTGTCGGTGGTGACCCGCACGACGGTGGCGTCGAAATGCACCCGCGGCCGCGTGTCCCAGCTCGCGTGGAACGGCGGGTCGAGCGCCAGGCGATGATGGGTGATGCGGATCGCGGCGATCCGGTGCCCCGAGGAATGGGGCGCGGGCTGCTGAGGCAACGCGTTCATGGGGCTCGACCGCTAGGCTTTCACAATCGCCGGCGCCGTCCAAGCCGAGAATTTGGCTATCGGCATCGAAAAAAGGCATCGAAATGCGGTGCGCCGCCGCTCTAGTATGAAGCGCTGGATCCGGGCTCCTGCCCGGCCCAGCTCCGCCACCTGCGGCGGCGGGGCACGACCGTGTGCCTGTAAGATGCTCGAGTCTCCGGTGGAGGCACAGTCAGATGGGCAAGAAAACGATCGACCGACGTTGGCTGCCGCTCAATGCGCTGCGTGCGTTCGAGGGGGTGGCCAAGCACGGCAGCTTCACGGCCGCCGCCCACGCGCTGCTCATCTCCCAGAGCGCCCTGTCGCGCCACGTCATCTCGCTCGAGCGTCTGATCGGGGTGCAACTCTTCGAGCGGCGCCCGCACGCGTTGACGCTCACCAAGGCCGGCCAACATCTCCTGCCGGCCGTGGTCAAATCCTTCGATCGGCTGGAGTACGCCATCGATGACATCCGCAACGAGGGGGCTCCCGCCCAGCGCACCCTGCGCGTGCGCATGCCGCCGAGCTTTGCGATGCAGCTCGCGGTGCCCATCCTCAGGGATTTCCGCCAGGCGAGTACCGAGGTCGACATCGATCTCATCAGCCCCACCGCGGCGGGTCCGCCGCTGGGTGATGTCGACGTAGCAGTGGTCTACTCGCGGCCCATGGTGACCGACCTGGTCGCGGATCTTCTCTGGCCGGTACGGCTCAGCATCCTCTGCCACCCGCAGATCGCCGCGCAGCATGCCGCCAAGGGACTCGCCGGCTTCATCGAGGCGAATGAGCTCGTGCACGTACGCATCGACGAGCTGCCGCGGCACGAAGCCTGGGCGCAGTTCGTGCGCCAAGCCGGACTCGGCGCGGTCAACGTCGAGCGCGGATTGGTCTTCGATACCGCCATGCTCGCTGCGCAATATGCCTTGAGCGGCCAAGGCATTGCGCTGGTCGACACCAACCTCTTCGCGGAAGAGATCCGCAGTGGGCGTCTGGTGAGGGCCTTCGATACGACCGTCGACAACGGCTACGGCTACTACCTGCTCACGCATCCCGAGGGACTCGCGGACACGGCGATCAGCCTCTTCAGGTCATGGCTGATCGAGCGATTCGGCGCGAGCGCGACAGCCGCGAATCCCCCGGTGCAGCTGGCCGTGTCCAACGATTGGGAGAAGTCGGAGCAGCAAAGCTCATGAGAGCCGCCGCGCGGGTAGTGGTGGTCGGCGGCGGCGTGGTCGGCGCCAGTGTGCTGTATCACCTGACGAAGGCCGGCTGGTCGGACGTGATGCTGATCGAGCGGGACGAGCTGACGTGCGGCTCGACCTGGCATGCGGCGGGAGGCATGCACACCGTCAACGGGGACCCCAACGTCGCCCGGTTGCAGCAATACACCATCAACCTCTACCGCGAGATCGAGCGCATTTCCGGGCAGTCCTGTGGCGTGCATCTCACCGGTGGCCTCATGCTGGCGGGCACACGGGAGCGCCTCGATTGGCTGCGCATGGCGCAGGCGCGTGGACGCTATCTCGGCATGGAGCTGGAGATGCTCACGGTCGAAGAGGCCGCGCGCCGCTTTCCGCTTCTCGACGAGCGGCATTTCGTCGGCGCGATGTTCGATCCGGTCGAGGGCCACGTCGATCCCTACGGCGTGACGCATGCCTACGCCAAATCGGCGCAGATCGCCGGCGCGGAGGTGGTTCGCCACACCCGTGTCGTTGAGCTGAAGCAACGCTCCGACGGGACTTGGGACGTGATCACCGACAACGGGAATGTGCACGCAGAGCACGTTGTCAACGCAGGCGGGCTGTGGGCGCGGGAAGTGGGCAGGATGGTGGGGCTCGAGCTGCCCATCCTGGCTATGGAGCATCAATACCTGATCACCGAGGAGGTGCCGCAGATCGCGGGCCTGCCGGAGCAGCTGCATTGCATCGACTTCGAGGGTGAGCTCTACCTGCGCGAAGAGCGCGGCGGAATGCTGATCGGCACGTACGAGCGTGCCGGCGTTCCCTGGTCGCCGCTCGCGACGCCCTGGGACTTCGCCCAGAGTCTGCTGCCCAACGACCTGGATCGGATCGCGCCGAGTCTCGAGCTGGCGTTCCAACACTTCCCGGCGCTGGGGGAAGTCGGCGTGCGCAGGGTGGTCAACGGGCCTTTCACGTTCGCGCCGGACGGCAATCCGCTGGTAGGACCGGTGAAGGGGCTGCGCAACTTCTGGGTCGCGTGCGGCGTCATGGCCGGGTTCAGTCAGGGCGGCGGCGTAGGGCTCGCGCTTTCGCAGTGGATGGTGAACGGTGATCCGGGCTCCGACATCTGGGCCATGGATGTCGGCCGCTACGGCGACTGGGCGACGCTGGCCTACACCAACGCCAAAGTGCGCGAGAACTACTCGCGCCGGTTCCGGATCCGCTTTCCGAACGAGGAGCTGCCGGCGGGCCGGCCGCTGCGTACCACGCCGGTTTACGATCGGCTGCGCGAGGCGCATGCGGTGTTCGGGGAATATTGTGGGCTCGAGCATCCGCTGTGGTTCGCGGCCTCCGGGGCGGCGGATGCCCGGGAGGATGTCACTTTTCACCGCTCCAATGCGCATGCTCACGTGGCCGAGGAGTGTCGGGCCGTGAAGGAGCGGGTCGGACTAATCGAGACGTCCAACTACGGCAAGATCGAGGTTTCCGGCCCCGCGGCCGCGGAGTGGTTGTCGCAAATGATGGCCAACCGCGTGCCCGCCGTGGGACGCATTGCACTGACGCCGATGCTGAATGATCGCGGCAAGCTGATCGGCGACTTCACGATGTGCCGCGTTGCCGCCGACCGTGTGTTGCTCATCGGGACTCTGGCGGCGGAGACGTATTACCTTCGCTGGTTCGAGCGCCATCTGCCGCCATCGGGAGTGCACGTGCGGGCCTGCGCGATGGAGCACGTCGGTCTGTCGGTAGCCGGACCTGGCTCGCGCTCTCTATTGCAGAGCCTGGTACGGGACGACCTTTCCAACGCTGCGTTCCCTTTTCTGTCCTTCCGTCGGCTCGACATCGGCATGATTCCCGCGCTGGTGGGCAGGATCTCCTTCACCGGCGAGTTGGGATATGAGATCTGGGTGTCGCCCGACTATCAGCGTGCGCTGTACGACCTGCTGGCCGGGGCGGGAGCCGAGTGCGGCCTGAAACCCTTCGGAGGGCGCGCACTCAACTCTATGCGGATCGAGAAGGGCTTCGGCACGTGGGCGCGGGAATTCCGCCCCATCTATGGTCCCCATGAGGCGGGTCTCGGACGATTCGTCGCTCTCGAGAAAGGTGAGTTCATCGGTAGGGCTGCGGCAGTCGACGAGCGGTCGCGCGGCGGGGAGTTGCGCCTCGTCGCGTTTGCGGTCGATGCTGCCGATGCGGATGCGATCGGCGACGAGCCGATCTGGCACGAGAGCAAGGTCGTCGGCTGGGTGACGTCGGGCGGCTACGGCCATCGGGTAGGGCGCTCGCTTGCTCTCGGCTACGTTCCGGCAGCGATCGCCGCGGCGAACGCGGGGTTCGAGATCGAGATCATCGGCGAGCGGCGGCCGGCGGAGCGGCTTGCCGGGTGCGCTTACGATGCGGGCGGCGGGCGGATGCGCTCATGAGGCTGCAAGAAATCCGCACTTTCGTCGTCGGCAATCCGCCGCCGCACAACGGCGGGCACTACTTCATATTTGCCAAGCTGACGACGGCCGATGGCATTGCCGGTATTGGTGAGGCGTACGGCGTCCCGTTCGAGCCGCATCACGTCGCGCGTCTGATCGAGGACGTGTTTGGTCGTTACCTGGAGGGCGAAGATCCGCACGACGTCGAGAGAATATGGCGGCGCGTTTATTCGTCCGGCTACTCGCAGCATCCTGATCTCACGCTCATGGGCGTGCTGAGCGCGCTCGAGATGGCGTGCTGGGACATCATCGGCAAAGGGGCGGGCCAGCCGGTGTACAAGCTCCTCGGGGGCCGTGTACACGACCGTCTGCGCACGTACACCTACATTTATGCGCGGCCCGGAGACCGCACGGACGTCTATCAGGATCCGGATCTGGCGGCAGAGCGGGCGGCGGAATACCTCGCGCAGGGGTTCACGGCGCTGAAGTTCGATCCGCTTGGGCCGTATTCGGCATTCGACGGCCGGCAACCCTCGCTTGCCGCGCTCGAGCGCTGCGAGCGCTTCATGCGACAGCTGCGCGCCGCCGTGGGCTCGAGTGCCGATCTGCTCTTCGGCACCCACGGGCAGTTGACCGCGGCCGGTGCCATCCGTCTGGCGCACCGGATCGCGCCATACGATCCGCTCTGGTTCGAGGAGCCCGTGCCGCCGGATGCGCCGGAGGAAATGGGCAAGGTTGCCCGGGCCACGCGCGTGCCGATCGCAGCCGGGGAGCGCCTCGCGACCAAGTATGACTTTGCACGGCTGCTCGCTGCCGGCGGAGCGGCCATCCTGCAGCCGAACCTCGGGCGCGTGGGCGGTCTCCTGGAGGCCAAGAAGATCGCGGCGCTCGCGGAGGTGCAGCACGCACAGATCGCGCCGCACCTGTACTGCGGCCCCGTAGTGGGTGCCGCGAACATTCAGCTCGCCGCGTGCAGCCCCAATTTCCTCATCCTCGAGGGCATCGAGCGCTGGCAGGGCCTGCACGCGCAGCTGCTACGCAAGCCGATCCGCTGGGAGCAGGGCCATGTGATTCCACCGACCGAGCCGGGGCTCGGCGTCGAGCTGGATGAGACCGTTGCCCTGGCGCATCCCTACTCGGGCGCGGCGCTGCATCTGGACATGGCCGGCGAGCCTTGTCCATAAGCGCTGGATCCGGGAATCCTGCCCGACCCAGCGCCGTCTCGGGCAAAAGGCGTGGTTTTTGCCCGAGACTCGGCCACCTGCGGTGGCAGGGCACCTCGCGGTGCCTGAGCCGCCGGTGTTGTATTGCGTGATGACTCAGGGTCGACTACCGCTGATGGAAGCCATGACCAAGCGCCTGCTAGAGCCCGCCCGCTCGGTGGAAGTGGTGCACGAGACCGATGTGCTGGTGGTGGGCAGCGGCCCGGGCGGGCTGGCGGCCGCGCTCGCCGCGGCGCGTGCCGGCGTGCGCACGACCCTGCTCGAGCGCTATGGCTGCTTTGGCGGCAACATCACTCAGGTCGGTGTCGAGGGGTTCGCTTGGTACCGGCATGAGCGCACGGTCGATTGTGAAGGCATCGGCATCGAGCTCGAGCAGCGCGCGCGGACCATGGGCGCGGCGACGCCGGAGCCGCAGTCCCTGAGCCACGCGCTCGATGCGGAGATGTTCAAGTACGTCGCCGATGTTCTCGTCAAAGAGGCCGGCATCACGCCCTTCCTGCACCGGCTGTGTGTTGCGCCCGTCCTGGAGGGAGGCGCGATCCGGGGCGTGATCACGGAGAGCAAGTCCGGGCGCGAGGCCTTCCTTGCGCAACGCGTAATCGATGCGACCGGTGACGCCGACGTGGCGGCGCGCGCGGGAGCACCCGTCCACAAGGCTCCGCGCGAGCAGCTCATGGCCGCCTCGGTCATGTTCTCCATGGCCGGCGTCAACAAGGCGCGCTTCATGGAACAAGTGCGCGCCGACCCGCAGACGTATCGCGACTGGGCGGGCAACGGCGAGTGGGACATCGAGACCACCGGCAAGGAAGACGACATGTTCTCGCCTTTCCTGCGCAAGCCGTTCAAGCGGGCGGTCGAGGCGGGCGTCATTCCTGCGAGTCTGAATACCATCGCCGGAACCTGGGGGAGCGTGAGCGATCAGGGCGATCTCACCTATCTCAATCTCATCCACCTGCCGGGAGTCGACGGCACCGATGCCAATGACCTCACGGCCGCCGAGATCGAAGGCCGCCGCCAGGCGATCTATGCGATCGAGGCGCTGCGGCACTTCATGCCCGGCTGCGAGCAGGCGAAGCTGCGCAACTTCGGTATGACGCTCGGGGTGCGGGATACCCGCAAGATCGATGCGCTCTACAACCTGACCGCGGCGGACGTGCGTGAGCAGGGCCGCTTCGCGGACGCAGTCGGCATCTTCCCGGAGTTCATCGACGGCTATGGGCTGCTCATCCTGCCGACGACTGGACGCTATTTCCACGTTCCCTATCGGGCCCTGGTTCCGCAGGGAGTCGGCAACCTGCTCGTTGCCGGCCGCTCGATCGGCGGTGACCGGGTCTCCCATGCCGCGGTACGCAACATGATGTGTTGCGCGGTGAGCGGGCAGGGCGCGGGCGTAGCGGCCGCAGTCTCAGTGCGCACCGGAGAATCGTTCGACCGGCTCGACGTGCGCGCCGTCCAACAGGAGCTGGTGCGTCAGGGAGCCCGCATCCGTTGAGCGGGAGCGCGACAGCCGGAGCGAGGCCCGCGCTGGTTCGACGGGGGGCTGCGCGCTGGTGGGTACTGGCGCTGGCCAGTCTCGCGATCGCCGGCAGCTACTACGAGTACGACGCGATCGCGCCGATCGCCGACTTCCTGCGCAGCGAGCGCGGCTTCACACAGGCGCAGATCGGGATGCTGAATGCGGTATTCAGCCTGCCCAACATCTTTCTCGCCTTGTTGGGCGGCGTCCTCATCGATCGCTATGGACCTGCTCGAGTTGCGACCTGGACCGCGGCGCTGTGCCTCGCGGGGGCGATACTGACTGCTGTAGGTTCGCCCTATGCCGTGATGGTGATGGGACGGCTGATATTCGGCGTCGCCGAAGAGGCCCTCTTCATCGCGCTGCTTGCGGGACTCGCGCAGTGGTTCTCGAGCGGCGCCACGGCGGTTGCGATGGCGCTGTTCTTCAGTTTCGCGCGCATCGGCTCGTACGCCGCCGACACCTCACCGGGATGGGCGCATGCACTCTACGCTCACGGCTGGCAACCGCCGCTGTGGCTCGCGGCCGGCGCCACGGCCGCGAGCTTCGCCGCGGCGCTGGTTTATCGGGTTTTCGACGGCCGTGGCCGCGCAGCCGGGAGGCTCCCGGCGGCATTGGCTCCGGAACGGATCACCTGGTCCGATCTCGTCAGCTTCGACCTTTCTTACTGGTACATCCTCGCACTCAACGTGCTGTTCGCGGCCGTGTTCTTTCCGTTCCGCAGCACCTTCGCCATCGAATACTTCCAGGACGCCAAGGGTCTCACGCTGCAACAGGCCGGGCTCGCCAACAGCTGGGTGTTCTTTGCGGCCATCTTCGCGACGCCAGTGTTCGGGTTCCTGGCGGACCGGTTGGGAAGGCGCTCGCTCATGATGATGATCGCGACGCTGCTCATGCCGCTCGTGTTCCTCATTCTGGGTACTACGGACTGGAGCCTCTGGATCTCGACGGCGCTGATGGGGATCAGCTTCTCCGTCGTGCCGGCGGTCATCTGGCCTGCGACGGCAATGCTGGTGGAGCCGCGGCGGCTCGGGACCGCCCTGGGGCTGATCAATCTGCTGCAGAACCTCCTGCTGGCGGTGAGCAACCTCGCGGCCGGGTGGCTGTCCGACCGCGCACATGCCGGGCCCACCAATCCGTCCGGCTATGACGCCATGCTGTGGTATTTCGGGCTAGTGAGCCTCGTTGCCTTCGTGTCGGTGGCGCTGCTCTGGCGGCGCGAGTCCGGACCCCGGGGGCACGGCCTCGAGGGAGTGGACGCATCTCGACAAGCCGATGACGCAATTCGAGCAGGCGCGGCCGGCGGTGCCGGGCCATACTCCTGAGATGAGCAGTCAGAGCACGGGCGAGAGGCGGCTTCCTCAGGAAGCGGCAGCGGTGATCATCGGCCAGGGAGGGATCGTCGGCGCCGCGGTCGCGCATCACCTCATCCAGCGCGGCTGGAAAGACCTGGTCGGCATCGACAAGTCGGCCGTCCCGACCGACATCGGCTCCACCGCGCATGCCTCCGACTTCTGCTACATGACGAGTCACGACAGGATGTCGGTTTACACCACCCTTTACAGTCGCGAATTCTACGAGAGCCTCGGGCATTACAGCCGGGTCGGCGGCCTCGAAGTCGCCCGGGTCGGCGACGACGAGCGCATGGAAGAGCTGAAGCGCAAGGTGGGATCCGCCAAGGCCTTCGGTGCACGCGCACATCTGATCTCGACCGCCCGTGCCAAAGAGCACTTTCCGCTGCTCGAAGAGCACGTGATCCAGGGTGCGCTCTGGGATCCTGACGCAGGGCTGGTGGTTCCCCGCTCGCAACGGGTAGCGGGTGTCCTGCTCGAGCGCGCTGTGGCGAGTGGCAACCTGCAGACCTTCGCCAACACGCCGGCGCTGTCAGTGGACATTCAGGACGGGCGCGTACGCGGTGTGGAAACTCGCAAGGGTTACATCAAGACGCCGATCGTCATTCTCAGCTGTGGCATCTGGGGTCCGCTGCTCGCCGCACGCATGGGTTCGCCGCTGCCGCTCATGCCCTTCGAGCATCCACTGCTCTTCTTCGGGCCGTTCAACGAATTCGCCGGCACGGGCAAGGAGATCGGCTATCCGCTGCTGCGCGACCAGGGCAATTCCTCGTACATGCGCGACACCGGCGATCCCAAGACCGCCGAGGGCGGTCAGCTCGAATGGGGCTACTACGAGCAAACCGAGCCCCGGCTGGTGCAGGCACGGGACATCGCCGAGCCTGGCGAGGCGCGTCTATCGCCCTCCATGCGCGACATGGACATCGAGCAGGTGATGCAGGGCTACGAGCGGGCGACTGAGCTGGTGCCGCTGCTCGGGGAGTTGGGATGGGACGCGAAGCGCTCCTTCAACGGCCTCATGTCCATTACCGCTGACGGCTCACCGCTCGTCGGCGAGTCGCCGGAGGTCGGCGGACTCTGGTTCGCGGAGGCCGTGTGGGTCAAGGATGCGCCAGGAGTCGCCAAGGTGCTGGCCGACTGGATGACCACGGGCCGCTCCGAATGGGACACGTGCAGCATCGACATCGCCCGCTTCTATGCGGTGCAGAAGACACCGGGCTACGTCTTCGGCCGCTGCTTCGAGACGGCGAAGAAAGTCTACAACCCGGCCGTGCACCCGCGTGAGCCGTATGTCACCGGTCGCGATCTGCGCCGCGGTCCGTTCTGGCCACGCGAGAAGGAGCTGGGCGGCTACTTCATGGAGGCCGCCGGCTGGGAGCGCGCCCATGGCTATAGTGCCAACGAGCGCCTGCTCGAGACGTACGGTGACCGTGTACCGGCGCGACGCAATGAATGGGATGCACGCCACTTCTGGCCCGTCTCGAATGCCGAGCAGCTGGCGATGAGCGACAACGTCGGCATGGTCAACCTGTCGCATTTCGCCATCTACGATGTGTCGGGCACCGATGCCGAGGCGTTCCTCGAGTACCTGTCGGTCGCGAAGGTCGGCGGCGGCACGGCGTTGGGGCAGGGGGTGTACACGCATTTTCTCGACGACGCGGGCGGAGTGCATTCGGATCTGACGATCATCCGCTTGAGCGCGTCTGAGTATCGCGTCGTGTGCGGCGGCAGCACCGGACCCCGCGATCTGATGTGGATGCGGCAAATCCGCGACGCGCGCGGATTCAAGGTGCAGATCGCGGACCGCTCGGACGATCTGGTCACACTTGGCCTTTGGGGTCCGAATGCGCGGCGCACTTTGCAGGCGGTTGCCGACGACCCGGAGGCGCTGACACACGAGCGGTTCCCGTTCGCGGGCGCACGGGCGATACGCGTGCGCGGCCTGCCGGTCTGGGCGTTCCGCATTTCCTACGTGGGCGAGCAGGGATGGGAGCTCTACGTGTCACCGAGCTATGGCCTGGGTCTCTGGGATCTGCTCTTCGAGCAGGGTGTCGCGCCCATCGGCATCGAGACCTATGCCAACACCCGGCGGATGGAGAAGAGCCTGCGCCTGCAGAACGCTGATTTGCTGACCGAGTACAACCTCTACGAGGCCGGCCTCGCGCGACCCAAGGTCAAGGGCGATGCGTTCCATGGCAAGGCGGCGTATGTTGCGCAGCGCGAGCGGGCGCGGCAGCCTGCGTACCTCTGTACGCTCACGATGGAAAGCAACACCGACGCCAAAGGTGTGGCGCGGTACCCGGTGGGTCAGTGGCCCATTTTAGACCCAGACACTCGCGAGGTGCTGATCGACGAGCTGGGACGTCGCTCCTCCACGACCAGCATCGCTTACGGTCCGTCAGTCGGAAAGAACATCGCGCTCGGCTATCTGCCGGAGCGCTATGCGCAGGAGGGGCGTGCGCTTCTCATGGAGTATTTCGGCGAACACTATCCGATGCGAGTCGCGGGGGTCGGGCAACGGGCGCTTTACGATCCAGGCAACGAGCGTCCCAAGTCCTGACGGAAATGGCGACCGATAGATTGACACCGCTGCTCGCGCAGAGACCGTGGTTGCTGGCCGACGGAGCGATGGGCAGCAATCTGTTCGCGCGCGGGCTGACCACCGGAGAGGCCCCCGAGCTCTGGAACACGGAACATCCGGCACAGATCCGCGATCTGCAGCGCAGCTTCATCGAGGCCGGTGCAGACATCATCCTGACCAATAGCTTTGGCGGCAACCGGCATCGTTTGAAATTGCACAAGGCCGAAGATCGAGTCGCCGAGCTGAACGAGGCCGCGGCGGGGCTTGCTCGCGCGGAGGCGGACCGGGCGGACCACGTCGTGCTCGTGGGCGGCAGCATCGGACCCACCGGGGAGATCCTGGAGCCGCTTGGCCCGCTTGCGGCAGCCGATGCGCTGGAGTGCTTCGCGGAGCAGGCAGCCGCTCTGGCCCGAGGTGGCGCCGACATCCTGTGGATCGAGACGATGTCCTCGGCGGAAGAAACCGAAGCGGCGATCGAAGGGGCGCGCCGCACGGGGCTTCCCATTGTCACGACCCTGAGCTTCGATACCAACGGCAGGACGATGATGGGCATCACGCCCGCTGAGCTGGCAGGCCTTTCGCACAAACATAGTCTGGCAGCCTGCGGCAGCAATTGCGGCGTGGGGGCGGCGGAATTGGTTGCCTCGATCGTCAATCTCGCGGCGGCGGCCGATCCGGCAGCGATCCTCGTGGCGAAGGCGAACTGCGGAATACCGCAATACGTCGATGGGGCGATCCAATTCAACGGAACGCCCGAAGTCATGACCGAGTACGCGCGCCTCGCGCTCGATGCCGGCGCGCGGATCATCGGTGGATGCTGTGGGACCACGCCGGAACATCTGCGCGCCATGCGGCAGACGCTCGAGGGGTACGTTCGTGGGCCCATGCCCTCTATCGAGACGATCGAGGCGCGGCTCGGGGCTCTGTCACCGGGAGCCGCGGCGCAGCTGCGCGGTGAAATGGATCGTCAAGCCGGTGCCGCGCCCGGTGCGGCCCAACGTCGGCCATCGCGGCGGCGACCGACTCGCGGCGAGCCCTGAGCGGACCCTCAGTCCCCTGATGTCTCGTTCCAGGCGCCCGCGGGTGGTGTATCGCGGACAGTCTCTTTCGTTGAGCCCGTTCTGGCCTTCTTGTCGGCATCAGCGATTCCCTTCTGGATGCCCTGCGGCTCATGCCAGCGCGGGGAAGTTTCGGAGGATGGCTCCGGGACGGAAGTGCTTTCGTGTTCGGTCGAGGGGATGTGCTTCTCGGCGGTAACGCCTCTTCCGCCGTGGTCACGCTGCTGCTCCCGGTTCTCTGCCATAGCTGCCTCCTTCGCATGATGGTTACGTAACGGTTGCAGGAAGGCGAGCATTCAGCATGCCCCGACCAGGTCAGGAGTCAGGTCGGCACGGGGTGGCGTGAGATCGGCTCTGGCCCGAATGGCGGAGCACCTGTCTGTGGGTAAGTCAGCTCTCGCGACCTGTGGGCCGCGGCGAAGGCGATCCTTTTCAGCCGCCCCTCCGATCTGTCCCCTCGTCGCGGGGCTGCCCAAGCGATGCCTGGAAATGGACCTTTGGAATCAACATACCCGCACGCGAAGAGGGCACCTAGGCCAGCGCCAGGATCTTACTCACATAGGGCGCGAAGGAGCGCGCCGTCTCGACGCGAAACCTCTCGGGACCCTGGCGCCACAACACGATCTGCGCCTTCGCGAGCACCGTGCGGGTGCACATGTCGACCGGGAATGCCGCCGGATCGAGGTCGAGCGGACAGCCCGTGTTGAGGGCGGTAGCCGCGTGCGCGCCGCTCAATTCGAACGCGATGTGCGCGTGACTGACCTCCACCAGAGAGTGCGGCGTTCCCGCCAATGCCCGTTGCAGGAGACCCAGCATCTCTGGCCCCGTAACTGCAGGGCCGATCAACAGCCGCTCGTCGGGTCCCAGCCAGAGCGCCGCCCGGTCCCCGGAGTGCACGGCCCGGCAGGGCAACTCATCGTGTGCCAACCCGAAGGTGTCCGCCGCGGCAGCCAACACCTGCGGACCGCCACGCAGCACCAGTCTGGATGCAGGAGGCAACACGAGGAGTAGAGGGCTCGAGGTCAGATCACCCATTGAGGCGGCTCCCCTGCGGGTCGTAAAACACGGGGGAGACCACCTGCACGGGGATATCACCGTCAGGCATGGCCACGTACAGAGTCTCTCCCAGGCGGGAGCGACCGCCAGTCAGCACCGCGAGCGCGATGGATCGGCCGAGAATGGCACTGTGATAGGACGAGGTGACATGGCCAATGGCGGCCTCCGGCCGCGCGCCGGCCCGCTGCCCGCGTGGCACGATCTGCGCGCCTTCCTCGAGGACACACTGCGGATCGCGCGTCGCGAGTCCAACGAGCTGCTTCCTGTAGGGCGAGGCAAGAGCGGGACGCTGCAGCGCGCGTTTGCCCACGAAATCGGGTTTGTTCTTGCCAATGGCCCATGACAACCCGGCATCGTCGGGTGTGAGGGTGCCATCCGTGTCCTGGCCGACGATGATGTAGCCCTTCTCAGCCCTCAATACGTGCATCGTCTCCGTGCCGTAGGGAGTCATTCCGTGCGCCTGCCCGGCATCATGCACGGCCTGCCAGACCGCCAGGCCGAAACCCGCGGGCACATTGACTTCGAATCCGAGCTCGCCGGTGAAGCTGACGCGCATGAGTAGCATGGGGACGCCGCAGATCCGTCCGCGTGAGACGCTCATATGCGGCATGGCCGCAGCCGAGATGTCGATGCCTTCCACGAGCGGCTCCAACACGCGTCGGGCGTTCGGGCCCTGCACCGCGATCACGGCCCAGTGCTCGGTGGTCGAGGTGAGCCACACATCGAGATCGGGCCACTCCGTTTGCCGATAGTCTTCCATCAGTGCGAGGACGCCGGCGGCGCCGCCCGTGGTCGTTGTGACGTGGAACCGGTCGTCAGCCAAGCGTGCCACGACGCCGTCGTCGTAGATGAAGCCGTCGTCCCGCAGCAAAATGCCATAGCGGCAGCGACCGACGGCGAGGCCGGTCCATGCGTTGACGTACATCCGGTTCATGAAAGTCGCGGCATCCTTTCCCACCACCTCGATCTTGCCGAGCGTAGAGCCGTCGAAGATCCCACAATGGCGGCGCACTGCGAGACATTCGCGTGCCACCGCAGCGTGCAGGCTCTCCCCGGGACGAGGGAAGTAGCGAGCGCGCTTCCACAATCCTACGTCCTCGAATACCGCACCGTTGCGGGCGGCCCATTCATGCATCGGCGTGGTCCGCACCGGGTCGAACAGCTCACCACGTGCGAACCCGGCGAAACTGCCGAAGCTCACCGGTGTGTACGGCATACGGAATGTCGTGAGCCCGACCTGAGGTATTGGCTTGTCGAGCTCGCGCGCCACGATCGCGAGCGCGTTGATGTTGGATGTCTTGCCCTGATCGGTCGCCATGCCGGTAGTGGTGTAGCGCTTGACGTGCTCGATCGAGCGGAAGCCTTCACGGGCTGCCAGCGTCAGATCCCGCGACGTGACATCGTTCTGCCAGTCGACGAATGCCTTGCCCGCAGGCGCGCCGGGAGGCTGAGGGAGCGCGCCGAGAAGGCCCGCGGCAGAGCTCTCGGGAGGCGGCATCTCCGGCAGGGGGCCGGTGACCGACAATCCGGCGCTCTGTGCGGCGGCAAGCCCGGCATGCGTGCCGTCCCGCACCGCGAAGTCGAGCGAGAACACTCCCCGACACGCGCCCGCGGAGCGGACCCGCTCGGCGGCTCGTGCGGGCAGGAAGGCGCCGAGGCTCTCGTCCCAGGCCAGTTTGCCGCGCGATTGCGAGAAGAGATGCACGCTGGGTGTGAGGCCACCTGACATCAGCACCAGATCGCAGCGGATGCGCCGCGCGGGCCCAGCCGGGCCGCCGGACGCATCCAACTTCTGCACGCGTATCGCGCGGACTCGGAGCCGGCCGGAGGTGCCGAGCACCGTGCTCCGTGTCTCGATCGGCAGGCCGGCACGTCGTGCCGCATCCGGCAGCGCGCCCTCGGCAGAGCCGGCACGCACGTCGATGATGGCCTTGATGGACGCTCCGGCACGATGCAGGTCGAGAGCAGTCTGGTAGGCGGCATCGCATGCTGTCATCAGGACGACTCGCGACCCCGCGAGCGCGCCGTAGCGATTGAGATAGGTCCGGGCTGCCGACGCGAGCAGGATTCCCGGCCGGTCGTTGCCCGGGAAGACGAGCGGGCGCTCCGTGGCGCCGGTCGCGAGCACGACCTCCTTCGCACGCACCTGCCATTGCCGCTCGCGGGGCTGCTGGCGATCGGGCCGTCCCAGATGGTCGTTCAGGCGTTGATTGAGTCCGAGCAGATTGTGCGGGAAGTAGCCGAAGGCGGTCGTGCGCGTCAGCACTCTGACCCGAGGATGTGCTGCGAGCGTGCGCAGCGTGCTTGCCAGCCAGCGCTCGGCCGGCTCTCCCGCGACCGCCGCGTCGGAATGGCGAATGGGCTCCGACAGCAACGAGCCGCCCGGCTCGGACTGCTCATCACACAGGATGACTCGTGCGCCACTCGCGGCCGCCGCGGCCGCTGCCGCGAGTCCCGCCGGACCCGCCCCGACGACCAGGACATCGCAGTGCGCAAACCGATTGGCATACGTGTCCGGGTCCGCCTGCTCGGGGGCGCGTCCGAGACCTGCCGCCGCGCGGATCTTCGGCTCGTAGAGCCGCTGCCAGGCGCCGCGCGGCCACATGAAAGTCTTGTAGTAGAACCCCGCGGGAATGAAAGGCGAGAGCAGGCCGCTCACCGCGCCGAAATCGAGCGCGAGACTGGGCCATCGATTCTGACTATGTGCCTCGAGGCCGTCGTAGAGCTCGACCTGTGTGGCCCGCACGTTGGGGGTCACTCGGGCGGAGTCCCGGCGCACGGTGACGAGCGCGTTCGGCTCCTCGGGTCCGGCGGCGAGGATGCCCCGCGGCCGGTGGTATTTGAAGGAGCGTCCGAGCAGGTGCACGCCGTTGGCAAGCAGCGCCGAGGCGAGCGTATCGCCGGCGAAGCCGGTGTAATCGCGATCGTCGAATCTGAAACGGAGCGGCCGGCTGCGATCGATGCGGCCCTCGCTCGCGGAGCGGAACGCGTCGCTCATGACCGCGTCCCCGGCGGACGCTCACCCACCCGGTACGTGGCCAGGAAGTGATCGTTGGTGGTGTCACGCAGAGCGTTGAAGAACCGCCCGCACCCATGAGTGTGACGCCAGCGCTCGGCGTGCACTCCCTTGCTGTTCTCGCGCCAATAGAGAAAGTCGGCCCACTGCTCGTCACTGCACGCGGCGGGGTCGCCCGGGCGCGCGACATGCGCCTGTCCGCCGTAGACGAACTCGAGCTCCGGGCGCACGCCGCAATAGGGACAGTCGATCAACAACATGTGGCTCGCTACCTCAGTGCGCGACAGCGGCCGCAGCCGCCTCATCGATGAGCCGCCCCTCGCGGAAGCGCTCGATCGTGAACGGGGCGTTGATGGGATGGGGCCTGTCGTGGGCGATCGTCCAGGCAAAGAGGTGCGCGGA
>Ga0134125_10002374_pt1 | contig 22375 bp, 18 predicted proteins | sample KB31751_FD_96464 | JGI IMG/M metagenome (GOLD analysis project Ga0134125, IMG submission 96464) | Terrestrial soil microbial communities with excess Nitrogen fertilizer from Kellogg Biological Station, Michigan, USA - KB3-175-1 | ecosystem: Environmental > Terrestrial > Soil > Unclassified ... | reverse complement strand
GCGGCCCAGGCCGCGCGAGGAGCCGGTCACGAGTGCGGTACGGCCCGACAGATCGAACAGACTGGTCGACATTTGGATTCCTTCAGGCGCTGGTGCGGCACACGGTGAGAGCGGAGCCGGGAAAGCACCGGCTTGATCACATGCAAGGCGCCACGGTCAAGCGCGTCCTTGCCGGGTAAATGAGCGCAACCGCCTCGCGGCCGCGGACCCGATCGCGGTAGAACATCCGCTGGCCGCGTTTAGAACAGGCGGAAGGAGGATGCCCAGGAGGCCGGGTCGCAAGGCATCCTGAGTCGCTGACCCTGACGCGGCGGAGGCGCCTGCCAGGGGATCTCTCGCTCAACGGTCGTCACAAACGGCGCACCTTCTGCCGGCGTGACGCGCAAAGTGGCCCGGTAGGTGTGGTGGAAGGCGAGCCCGACCGGCAGCTGCTCGGAATAAAGCACCTCGACAACGCAGGACTGCATGTCGCGGCGATAAACCTGTCCCGCCGTCGCTGCCCCCGGAATTATCACGCCGGCCAGCATCATCGCGGCAATGATCGAACGATTCACGACAGTCTCCCGCCCGGTGCCAACTTGCGGAAATCCTACAACAGACATGCGCGCTCGACCCGGAAATTTCATGTCCATCGCTTCGATTCTGGCTTGTGGGGTCAACCCGGCGCGCATGGCGTGTTCACTTCGCATAGTCACTTCGCAGATTCACTTGGCGTGTCTGCTTGTGGCGCTGCAACAAGCCTTGTGGGCAATCCCGTCGACTTTTCGGATAATTCGAGCATAACCGCAGCAGCCCTGAAGCGATTCGCCCGCGGCCCCTACGAAAGATAGCAGGGCAGCGATTTGAAATTCCCCCTGTTCGTCCCTTGTCGTCACCGGGCGATCGGATTATTTTTTGGTTATTCGCCGGGTACGAATTGCTATTTTTGGCCAGCGCATAGGTTGCGCAGATCGGAAGCAGGCAATGCCCACGGAAGCGGGAAGAGGCTCGAAATCAGGCCCGTCTTCCTTTGTCAGAACGGCTGGTTTGGTTTCCCGCACAATCGTTATCCTCCTGCTTGCGGTGTTGACCGCCATCGTTGCCAGCCCGCAAATCGAACGGCTCTCAACCCTGCTCGACACGCCCGGCGATCTGATTCGCATCCTGCTCGGCTTTGCAGTCTGCGTATGGTGCGCAGTCAACCTCTTCATCCTGCCGAAGGACGCCGAGGCCTACCGGGTTTGGCTCTATCTTGGTCTCGCGCTGATACCGCTGTCGGTGCTTTGCACCATCGTCATCTGGTAGGCGCTCCACGTCCCTCACATCTTCGGTTCAACGGTGACTGGAACGGTGGGTTGAGTCGTGACCGATGCCTCGCCCAAGGCGCATTCGCGCCACACCGGGCTTGTGCAGGATGTCGGCCAACCGCCGCCGAGAGCCACGAACAAGGCGGCCGTATCCGACCGCCGATTGGCTTCCGCCTGAACCTTCGTGATGAGCGCGTTAAGGTAAGTCTGCTGCGCATTGAAGACTTGCACCTGGCTGACCTGCCCTTGCTTGAGCTGCTGCTCGACGATATCGAGGCTTGCTTTCGCGGTCTCCTCGGCGTGCACGGCTGCCTTCAGGGCCCGCGCATCCGCTTGCAGCGAGCGAAGGGCGTCGGCCACGTTCTGGAACGCGGTGATGACCGCCGAGCGATACACGGCTTCTGCCTGTTGGAGGGCCGCTTCCGCCGCCTTCTGCTTGTTGTAGAGGGTGAAGCCGTCGAAGATCGGCGCAGTGGCGCTGGCCGCCAGCGTATAAAAGCCGGTGCCGGGGGCAAAGACCTGGGCATAATTGTAGGCGGACGTGCCACCGTTGGCCGATAGCGTGATGTTGGGCAGGCGCGCGGCGATCGCAACGCCGATCTGCGCGCTTGCGGCGTGCATGGCCGCTTCCGCGGCGCGTACGTCCGGCCGCTGATCGACCAGCTTGCTCGGCAGGCTGACCGGGAGATTGGCCGGCAGCTTGAGATGGGCGAGATCGAACTTCTGCATGATCTCGTCGCCGGAAAGCTGGCCGGCGAGCGCGGTCAGGAGGTCGCGCTGCAGCCCCAGCTGCTTGGCGAGCGGCGGCAGCAATTGCTCGGCCGCGGCAAGCTGCGCTTCCTGCGCCAGCACGTCGGCGCGCGCGGCCTGGCCGGCGTTCTGCTGGTCTTTCAGAATGCCGAGCAAGCGCCGCTCGATCGCGATGACGCGCTCGGTTGCGGCGATCTGTCCGCGCAGCGAGGCTTCCTGGATCGCGGCGGTGACGACGTTGCCCGTCAGCGTGAGGTAGGCCGCTTCGAGCTGGAACACGTCCTGCTCGGTCACCGCATCGAGACTCTCGACCGCGCGGAAATTGCCGCCCCAGATGTCGGGCACGAAATTGACCGTCAGCTGATGGGTGACGAGCGAAAATTGGGTCTGCGGCACCGAATCGAGGGGGGCGCCGAAGATGATGCCGGCGTTGGACTGGAGAATCTGCGAGGATGTCGAATTGCCCGTGAGTTGCGGCGCCCAAAGGCCGCGCTGCGCCTGCGCATTGTAGTTCGCGATCCTGATGGCGGCCTCGGCCGATTGAAGGGTCGGATTGTGCTCGACCGATTGCCGGATCAGGTCGTTGAGCGGCTGGTTTGCGAACGCCGCCCACCAGCGCGCCGAGACGTCGGCGCCGCTGACAAAATGCTGGGTGGCGACGGCAGAGCCTTCTCCGGGTCCGCCGCTGGCGGCGGCGAGATGGCCAGGCAGATAGCCCTTGGCGTCCGGCGCCGGCGGCGGCACGAAATTCGGCCCGACGCAGCCCGCCAGCAGCCCCAGTGTCAAGGCCAGTACCACGACCGGCGCGAGCGCATTCCGCGCCGCGCCGCGAGCCTTCAGCCGGGAAGGCCCCCGAGGCGGTGCCACAGGCGTTATCCGCGAAACCGTGCGTCCCACCCGCTGCATGGTACGAACCGTCAGCCCCCGTTGATCAAATTGCGCCCGTATCGGTCGCCGCGCCATCCGGCGGTTCGGAAGTTATCATGGCTGGCGTTGTATCCCGCGCCAGGAAAATCCGCCGTAGCGCCGGGGCAACGACCAGCAACAATAACGGCCCGATGAACATGCCGCCCACGACCACGGTCGCCAGCGGGCGCTGCACCTGGCTGCCGATGCCATGCGAGATCGCCGCCGGCAACAGGCCGACGCCTGCCGACAGCGCCGTCATCAGCATCGGGCGCATGCGCTGCTCTGCGCCGCGGAATACGGCTTCGGCGACATCCATCCCCCTGGCGCGCAGTTCACGGAAATAGGTGATGTTGAGAATGCCGTCCATGACGGCGACGCCGAACAGCGAGATGAACCCAATGGCGGCCGAGACGCTGAAATCAAGGCCGGCAAGGTAAAGCGCGATGATGCCGCCTCCAACCGAGAACGGAATGCCGGCGAGCGCCAGCAGGCTGTCACGCATCGAGTTGAACAGGCCGTAAAGCAGCACGAGGATCAACAAAAGCGTTATCGGGACCACGATCATGAGCCGGCGCTTGGCGTTTTGCAGGTCCTCGAACTCGCCTGACCACAGGATCCGATAGCCGCTCGGCAGCTTGACCGCCTTGGCGATCCCCTCCTGCGCTTCGGCGACCGTGCTGCCGAGATCGCGGCCGCGCACGCTGAACTTGATCGGGATGTAGCGCTGGCTGCGCTCGCGGTAGATGAAGGAAGCGCCGGTATCGAGCGAGATGTCGGCGATCTCGCTGAGCGGAACATAGCCATTGATGCCCGATGGGGTCGGGTAAGCGACCTTGAGGTTGCGGATCGCGTCGATGCTCTGGCGATATTTTGGCAGCAGGCGCACCGCGAGCGAAAATGTCCGGTCGCCCTCGAGAACGGTCGTTGCATTGGTGCCGCCAAGCGCCGCTTGCACCACGGTGTTGACGTCTCCGGTGTTGAGCCCGTAGCGGGCGGCCTTCTCGCGATCGATCTCGATGTTGAGATTCGGCTGTCCCATGAGATGGAAGATGCCGAGGTCCTCGACCCCTTTCACCTTGCCCATCTCCGCCATCACCTGCGCGCCGAGTTTTTCGAGAACCTCGAGATTGGGGCCGACGATCTTGACCGAGTTGGCGCCCTTCACACCCGGCAACGCTTCCTCGACATTGTCCTGGATGTATTGGGAGAAGTTGAAGCCGATTCCGGGCAGCTCCTCCTTGAATTCCTTCTGCAGTTCATCCGTCAGCTTTGCCTTGGTGAGGCCGGCGGGCCACTCATCGAACGGTTTCAAGGGAGCAAACAACTCGACATTGGAGAAGGGTGAAGCGTCGCTGCCATTGTCCGGACGTCCGTGTTGTGAAATCACCGTAATGACCTCGGGATGACGCAACAGAATCTCGCGCATCTTGCGGGTCGGCTCGGTGCCGGCGTCGAGCGACATCGTCGGCGGCATCGATGCTCTGATCCAGAAATTGCCCTCCTCCAGTGCGGGAAGGAATTCGCTGCCGAGCCGGGAGGCGGCAAGAAAACTCAGGCCGAGAAACGCCACGCCCATGATCACGGCCCATTTGAGCCTGCCGAGCGCCCATCGCAAGACCGGCGTGTAGCTCGCGCGCAAGGCACGCACAAAGACGGTCTCGACCTCCTGAATGTGCTGGGGGAGCAAAAGGCGCGCCAGCACCGGCGTCACCGTGAAGGTCGCAAGCAGCGCGCCAGCAAGCGCATAGCCGTAGGTGCGCGCCATCGGCCCGAAGATTTGCCCTTCGACGCCCTGCATCGTAAACAGTGGGATGAACGCGGTCACCGTGATCGCGGCGGTGAAAAACACCGCCCTGTCGACCTGCAGCGCGCTGACCAGGATCATGCGCAGCCGCTCGGGCCAGCGCTGCCCTCCGCCGTCGGACGAAGCGGACGATGTCGGGTCCGGTCCCCAATAACTTTCGGTGAGGCGCTGCAAGAGGCTGGCGCGTTCCTCCGCGCTGGATTGGAAGTTTCGATAGATGTTTTCCATCATGATGACGGCGGAGTCGACGATGATGCCGAAATCGACCGCGCCGAGAGACAGGAGGTTGGCGTCCTCGCCGCGCAGCACCAGGATAATGATGGCGAAGAACAGCGCGAAGGGAATGTTGATGCCGACGATGATGGCGCTGCGCAAATCGCCGAGGAACACCCACTGGATGAAGAAGACGAGAAGGCAGCCGAAGATCAGATTGTGGAGGACGGTGTGCGTGGTCACGCCGACGAGCGAGCTGCGGTCGTAATAGGGAACGATTTTTACGCCGGGCGGCAGGCTGCCGTCGCTGTTGAGCCTTTTGACCTCCGCCTCGACCTTGGGAATGACGTCGTTGGTGTGTTGCGTGCGTCCCATCACGACGATCGCTGCGGCGATATCGTCCTGGTGGTCCCTGCCGGCGATGCCGAGCCGCGGCACATGGCCGACGGAGACTTTTGCGACGTCCTTGACCTGGATCGGAAGCCCGTTCGACTGGGTCAATACGACGTTCTCGATATCCTGAACGTGATAACCGTTGGTCACGTCGTCGGCGCCGCCGGAGTCGACCAGCCCGATGCCACGAATGTTCACCGACTGCTGCCCGATCGCGATCTCGCGGCCGCCGACATTGATGTTGGCGTTGCCGAGCGCGGAAATGAGCTGCGGCACGGTGATGTTGTAGGCTTCCAGCTTCCCCAGATCGGCGTCGACATTGAACTGCTTGGTCGTTCCGCCCCAGGAGTTGATCTGCACCACGCCGGGAACGGTGAGCAGGCGTCGCGCCACGATGTAATCCTGCACAGTTCGGAGATTGGTCAGGCCAAAATGCGGTGGTCCCACGACTTGATAGCGATAGATCTCGCCTACCAGGCTCGATTGCTGGATCTGGGGTACCTGATTTCGCGGCAGCGTAACGTTCTGCGCCAGCATGATCGAGGCCTGCGAGAGCGCGAAGTAATAGTCGACGCCATAGGCGAAGGTCACGCGGACGAAGGACAGGCCGTAGAAAGACGTGGAGCGGATATTGACCACGCCTGGCGTCGGATAGAGCCCGACCTCCATCGGGATCGCGTAGTATTTCTCCATCTCCTCCGCCGAAAGACCGGGCGCCTGGGCGGTGATTTCGAGAATCACCGGCGCGGGATTGGGGTAGGCCTCGACGTTGAGCCTGGTGAACGCGATCAGCCCCGCCGCGCAAAACACCAGGATGCCGAGCACGACGATCGCGCTGCGCGTCAAACCGAATACAAGGAGAGACTTGATCAAGCGAACCCGCCGTACCTGTTGTCGTTCTTCAACCTGCCGATTGCGGCTTAGCCTGCTTCGCCGAGCAGCAACTCGTTGCTCAGGTACACCGCGCCCTCGGTGACCACGGTTTCTCCCGGCTGAAGGCCGCTGAGAATCTGGACCCAACCGTCCTGCCTCAGACCCGTGGTCACGGTGCGCCTGACGAAGTGACGGCGGTCGGTTGTGACCCACACCGACATCGTGCCGTCGCCCTCGCGGACCACGCCGTCGGCCGGCACGGCCAACGACGTGACGGGATCCCCCACGCGAACGACAAAGCTCGCATACATCCCCGAGCGAAGAAGATGCTCGGGATCATCGATCTCGGAGCGCACAAGCTGGCGATGCGTATTGGGGTCGATCTGCGATCCCAGGCTGGTCACATGACCGGTGAAGACCTTGCCCGGGTAAGCCGGCACGGTCATCCGCACTTCCTGCCCGAGCTTATAGGCCGGCGCATCGGTCTCGACGACATTGGCGATCATCCACATCGTCGAGATGTCGACGACGGAGAACGGCGCCGGCGCATTGCCGGGCTGCGTCAGGAATCCGGGCGCGGCATTGCGCGCAACGACGCGTCCGGAGATCGGGCTTTTGACCACCAGCGTGGAATCAACCTTGCGGTTGACCAGGATCTGCTCGATTTCGGCGTCGGTCTTGCCGAAGATGCGTACGGCATCCTTGGCGGCTTTGAAGTTGCCTTCGGCCGTCTGCTCGTCCGACGTCGATTGATCGACGTCCTTCTGCGCCATCCCGCCTTGCTTCAGCAATCCCGTGGCGCGCGCGAGCGTCTTCTTCTGCAATTCGAGCACGCCCTCCGAGGCGAGCAGCGTCGAGTCCGCCTGCAGGAGATCGGGACTATCGATCGTGAACAGGATATCGCCCTGCTTCACATCGTCGCCGACGTTGTGGAACGCCTTCAGGATCTTGCCCGGATACTGGGAAAAGACCTGAACCAACATGTTCTCATTGAAATCGACGGCGCCGACAGCCGTTTTCTCAATCTGGAAGACATGCGTGCCGAGCGCGGCGATCTTGAGCTCAGCCGTCTGCGTCCCGGATAGATCGAGCGACCGCTCGGCGGCGACGCCGCCACTATTGTCGGAGGACAGATCAGTGCTCGCGGTCGTGATCTCTTTCCGGCTGGTCTGGCCGTCGGCAAGGCCGATAAGGTCCCTGCCCCAGATCAGCGCAGCACCGGCTACCGCCGCCACGATGACAAGCCCCCATCGTGAGCGCCCCGACACTTTGAGCAAGATATTCACCCTGTTATGTTATCGTTTCGCCGATCAACAGCGCTCGAAAGCCGCAAATTCCGCTGTCAGTCAAGCTGCTCGCGAAGCTAATTCATCGCGCTTACGCACACCTTACAGACCAGCTTTCAACGCATTGAGATTTAAGATTTTTCGCCTTTCAACGCGTTGAGAGTTAAGATCGCGTACAGCCCGCGCGGCAGGGTTTACGCTGTTGGATCATCCACGCGCGGGAGCCGATTCGCCCCTGCAGGCGAAAACAGGTTGTCGCGTCTTCCGAGGGTGGGGTCGGCGAAGCGCTCTGCATGGCTGCCGGTTTTCCAGCGGTCCTTGCCCGCCGGGCCGGTGTGGTCCGGCGAGCTTTCGTGCTAGGCCGGTCCTGGTCCCGCCGGTTGGAGCGCCACCGATGCGCTTGTTGATCGTGGAAGACAATGAAGAGCTCGCCGACCTGCTGGCGAAGGGGCTCAAGACGGCCGGCTACGAGGCCGACCTGTTGTCGACGGTCGAGGAGGCGCGCGCCGTTCTCTCCACGACGTTCTACGCTGCGCTCGTTCTCGACCTCGGCCTGCCCGACGGCGACGGGCTCGACCTCTTGCGCGAGTTCAGGCAGCGCGGCAATCCGATACCCGTGCTGGTGCTGACGGCGCGCGGCGGCCTGAACGATCGCGTCCAGGGCCTGCGCAGCGGCGCCGACGACTATCTGGTCAAGCCGTTCGCGCTGGAGGAGCTGATCGCGCGGCTGGAAGCGCAATTGCGCCGGCCGGGCCAGTTGCTCGGCTCGAGCCTTCGCATCGCCAACCTCGCCTTCGACACGCAGAATCGGCAGGCCTCGATCGATGACGAGCCGCAGGTGCTGTCGGCGCGCGAGACCGCGGTGCTCGAGCTTCTGATGCGCAGCAAGGGACGCGTCGTCTCCAAGAAGCAGGTCGAGGACCACATCTTCGGGCATTCCGGCGAGGTCGCCTCGAACGCAGTCGAGGTCTATGTCCACCGCCTGCGCAAGCAATTGTCCGAGCGCGGCGCCAGGGTCCAGGTGCACACCATTCGCGGCGTGGGCTACCTTATCGCTGAGGAAAAATAACGTGCAGAGATTCCAGTCGATCATCTCGCGCATCGTTTTCCTGCATGTCGTTGCGGTGGCAATCACCTCCATCCTGATGTCGCTCGCGTTGTCCTGGTTGCTCTCCTATGCGACCGACAACATCCACAACAAGTCGATGCAGGAGCAGGCCATAGCCGTCGGCGATCATTTGAGCGCCCTCCCCGATGGCAAGCTGAAGCTTGATCTTCCCCTCGATCTTGTCGGCCTCTACTCGCAGCCCTATGGCCGCTATGCCTACGCCGTGGTCGATGATCGGGGCACGGTGTTGTTTTCATCGCGAGAGGACCACGCCGCGCTGTTTCCCGCCGATCCGCGCAGCGCGAGCATCGAGTTCCTGCAGCACCGGCGCGGCAGCGCCACCGTGTCGGGCGCCAGTGTCCGGCGCACCATTGATAACCAGACTGTCTGGATCCAGGCCGGCGAAGATCTCGCCAACCGCGACGTGTTGACCGACGATATCGTCGCCGACTTCTACCGCAATGTCGGCTGGATCACGCTGCCGATCCTGCTCATTCTGCTGATGGCCGACATCGCGATCTTCCGCCGTGCGCTGCGGCCCCTGCACGAGGCGAGCGAAATTGCCGAGCACATCGGGCCGTCGCAGCCCGGCGTGCGGCTGCCGACCGTTGAAATGCCGCGCGAGGTGCGCCCTCTCGTCTCGGCGGTCAACCAGGGCCTCGACCGGCTCGAGGAAGGATTTCGCATCCAGCGTGATTTCACGGCGGACGCGGCCCATGAGCTGCGCACGCCGCTGACGGTGCTGAGAACGCGCATCGACCTGTTGGAAGATCCGAGCATGCGCCAGGCGCTGCTCCACAACGTCGACGGCATGGCCCACATCATCGGCCAGCTCCTGGACATCGCCGAGCTCGACACGCTTGTTGTCGACCCCGAGCAGAAGGCCGACCTCCAGGCGGTCGCGACCGAGGTCGCCGAATTCGTGGCGCCGCTCGCGCTGGCCCAGGGCAAGGACATCGCGTTGTCGGGCCCGGAGGAGCCGGTCTGGGTCAGGGGCAATCCGGAAATGCTCGGCCGCGCCATCCGCAACCTTGCCGAGAACGCCATCAATCACACGGCGGCCGGATCAACGGTCGAGTTCATCGTGGAGGACAACGGCACGGTCAGCGTGCTCGACCAGGGCCCCGGCATCAGCGACGACGAACGCAACCTGATCTTCCGCCGCTTCTGGAGGCGCGATCGCCGCAAGCACGGCAGCACCGGGCTCGGACTATCGATCGTACAACGGATCGCGGAGCTGCATGCCGCCGATGTCACCGTGGAAAACCGCAAGCCCAAGGGGGCGCGCTTCTCGCTCAAATGTGTGCCGCTGGCACAGCGCTAAAGCGTGATGATTTGAGGATCAATCATCATCGCGCTTCAGCTTATTGTTTGCGCATGATCTCCGCGCAAACGCTCCGCGTTTGTCGCGCGGGAAAACCGCTGCACACTTTTCCGGATCATGCGCTAGGCTGCCCTGACTTCCACCCGATCGGCGCGCAGCGACCACTCGCACAGCCGCTCGCGCTCGCAGAACTTGAGCTTGGCCAGTTCCGTGGCCTGGCTCTCATTCGAAGCATCGATTTCCAGGGAGCTCTGGCAGATTTCGATCTGTCGGCCGTAGCCGCCGAGCACGTCCTTCTTGAACAGGACAACGTACCTTGACATGGAACCCTCCCCGCTGAATGGCAGTGTCTATTCCCTATCGAGGCCGGTCTGGCGCCAGCCTTGTTGATCGGGATCAGGCGCCACAATTGAGGAGGAAACTTGATCGCACGCCAACCAGAGTCAAGATTATTTCACATTGGAACCCGACGCACGTCCGCGTCACAGCGCCGCCGTCGCGATAATCTCGCGCCAGCAAGGCCCGCCTCCACAATGTTGACGAAGGCGGGCGCCGTGCATGAAGGTTGCGGGGATTGAATCTGCGCAGCCTCCGCGAAAGCATTCACGTCGCGCTGGGCTTTCGGAGCGCCCGTGCGAAGCGTCGTGTCGGCGATGTTGCGCCGACCCAAAATCGGTGCAGAACTTCAAGAGAAGCTCAGGCGCCCGCTTGCGGCAAGCTCGCGGCCGCGATCGCCACCAACTCTGCGATCCGCCGGCGAAATCTCGGCGCCGAGCGAAACAATGAGCGGACCCGTTCCATCCTTAAAATCCTTCTGCGCCGGCGGAGCGACCGCTCTTAAGGCTACGGCGCAGAAAGAAAATGGCCGCCGGCAAGTCGCCTGTCGAGACGCCAGGAAAAATAGCAATGTCCTGCCATTCGCGGCTCGGATGGCAGTGATTTTGCCTTCAAGGAAAGTCCAGCGGAGAAATTCTTTTCCGCAAGGACTGCACTATTTCGGGGTCAGGCCAAAAGTCCGCACGAAGCGCTCGCTGTAATGCGGCCAGACCTCGGGGTTGATGATGCGCGGCGGGCGCCTGCCGTCGAGCGCGCCGACGAGCTGCTCGGCCGCGATCCGGCCCATATTCTCGCGCGCCTCGCGGGTGACGCCGGCGGTATGCGGGCTCGCCAGCACATTGTCGAGCTGCAGCAGCGGATGCTCCGGCGGCGGCGGCTCCCTGGACCAGACATCGAGGCCGGCGCCCGCGATCGTCTTCGCGCGCAGCGCTTCCAACAGCGCCTCCTCGTCATGGATGAAGCCGCGTGCCGTGGTGATGAAATACGCATGCGGCTGCATCAGCGCAAATTGCTTGGACCCGATCATGCCGCGGCTGTCCTTCGTCAGCGGGCAATTGATCGAGACATAGTCGGAGCGGCGCAAGAGCTCATCCAGCTCGACCTTCTGCGCTCCCCGTTCGGCGATCTCGGACTTCGATAGATAGGGGTCGTAGGCGAGCACATTCATGCCGAGCAGGCCCCTGCACAGCTCGGCGATGCGGCGGCCGACATTGCCGATCCCGACGATGCCGATGGTGCGGCCCTGCGCTTCGGTGCCCATCAGCGTGTTGCGGTTGACGCCGCGCTCGCGCCGCAGCGCCCGGTCGGCCTCGATGATGCGTTTGGACAGCGTCAGCAGCATGCCGAGCGCATGCTCGGCCACCGAATGCGCGTTGCCGCCGGACTGGTTGACGACCAGCACGCCTGCCCTGGTGCAGGCCTCGACGTCGACGGGATCAAAGCCGGCGCCATTGCTGGAAACGATCAGCAGGTTCGGCGTGCGCCTCAAGAACTCGTCATGCACATGGAAATGCGGCGCCAGCTCGTCGCGCGCGGCGCCAATCTGATAGGCATGAGCGGATGCGAGGATCGGCGCGAAGTCGGCTTCCGCGGTTTCGTTCTCGAGGCGGTCGAGCCGCACGTCGGGACGGGCTTTCAGGATATCGGCGTAAATCTGGTGGGCGAGGTATTTGACGTAGAACACGCGCTTGTTGTTGACGGTCATCGATCGGCTTTCGGTTTTCAAAATCGGTAGAGTTTTGCAGGATTGGCGACGAGGATGCGCTCGCGCGTTGCCAAGTCCGGCGTCCATTGTTGGAACAGTTCGAACAGATGTCCGGCATCGGGCATCTCGGCTTCGACGCGCGGCGCACTTTCGGTCGCGTCACCTCGCGCGGCGGCAGGCAGGGCGGCGCCGACATCATTGGGCCTGCATCAGCGCCTGCGAGGCGACCACACCGCCCGCGCCCCATTGCGCCGACGCGACGCCGCCGATTGCAAACACGACTGCGGCAATCGCCGCGATCCGGAGCCGCCCGCCCATGGTTTCCTCCCGAATTTTCGGTCCTTATCGCATAGGGACGAACGGCTTCGTACGCCTTCGAAAGGCAGACCACATCCTTTCCGCAGCATGTTGACAATCCCGCTCGCTGCGTCAAGTTGCCCCCACGCACGGCCGGCTTCAACGATGGTCGTGGGCGACAAACATCGCAAGAGTGAGGGGAGAACGGGATGGCAGTCGCGGAGCAAAGAACTGCACCACAGGCTGCGCAGGCGCAAAGCTGGCACGGCATTGTGCTTGAGACCTTGAAGCGCAACGAAATCCGGCTTGTCCCCTATGTGCCCGACCGCGTGCTGACGACACTGATCAAGAGCCTGCACGCCGATCCCTATTTCACGACGTTTCCCGCCGCGCGCGAAGAAGAGGCCGTCGGCATCGTCTCCGGCGCCTGGATGGGCGGCATGCGCGGCGCGGTACTGATGCAGACCTCGGGCTTTGCGACGCTCGCCAATGTGCTGGCTTCGCTCGCGATCCCCTACCAGATCCCGCTGATCATGTTCGTGTCCGAGCGCGGCACGCTGGGCGAGTTCAATTACGGCCAGTCGCTGGTCTGCCGCACAATGCGGCCGGTCCTGAATTCGCTGGCTATGGAACATCACACGGTAACCCGGCTCGACGAATTCGAATTCATTGTCGACCGCTCGATCAAGCAGGCCATCACCACGCAAGCACCGGTCGCGCTGATCCTCTCGCCGCTGCTCACCGGCGGCAAGGTCTTCGACAAGTGAGTAGCGCCATGAACGCCACAGCCAAACCAGCCGCTCGCAACACCAAGGTGATGAACCGCTTCGAGATCACCTCACGGCTCCTCGGCAAGCTCAAGAACGAGGAAGCCGTAGTCGGCGGCATCGGCAACACCAATTTCGATCTGTGGGCCGCGGGCCACCGTCCGCAGAACTTCTACATGCTCGGCAGCATGGGGCTCGCCTTCCCGATTGCGCTCGGGGTGGCGCTGGCGCAGCCGAAGCGGCGTGTGTTCGCGCTTGAGGGCGACGGCTCGCTGTTGATGCAGCTCGGCTCGCTCTCGACCATCGCGACACTTGCTCCGAAAAACCTCACCATGGTGGTGATGGACAACGGCATCTACCAGATCACCGGCGCGCAGCCGACGCCGGCCGCGTCGGTGGCCGACATCGTGGCGATCGCAGTCGCAAGCGGCATCGCGAACAGCGCATGGGCCGCCGATGAAGAGGACTTTGAGCGCCTGATCGAGCAATCGATGTCGGCCCCGGCGCCGACGCTGATCGGCGTTCGCATCGATGACAAGCCGGGGGTCGGAACCACGCGGCGCGATCCCGTGCAGATCCGGGAACGCTTCATGCATGGCATGGGCGTGCGGCAGCCGCTGTGAGGGCCATTAACCACACGCGTATCGTGAACGAAGGGTAAGGCCCTTGCCCGGCAAATCGTGCTAAGGCGGTGCCATGATCATGCTTCTGCGGCTTTTCGCCTGGCTGCTCGCCGCCGCCGTCACTTTCGCCACATTGGGACCGCCGGGCTCGCGCCCGCACCTCGCCATCACCCATGACGGCGAGCATGCGCTCGCCTTCGGCCTGGTCGGTCTCGCCTTTGCCTTGGCCTATCCCCGGCAGCGGCCGATGGTCGCGAGCCTGACCGTCGTCCTGACCGGCGTGCTGGAGCTGCTGCAGTTTTTTGTGCCGGGACGGCACCCGCGCCTTGAGGACTTTGTCGTCGACGCGCTGGCCGCCCTCGCCGGCTTCGCGCTCGCTGTTATCATCGATCGGCTGGTGCGGTCGAACTTCGCCAAGGCGCATTAAACAAGGCTCACTAAGAAAAATCCCCGCGGCGCGAAGCGCTGCAGGGATTTTTTTCAAGGCATCTACGCTGCTCCAGGTCTTGAAGCAGGAGGTCTTAAAGCAGGCCCGCGCCGCGCGCCCATTTGTATTTGGCGGCGAGCACCTCGACCGGAATTTCGGTCGAATAGGCGTAGGACGGGATGCCGTGCTGATAGAGATATTCGGCGGCCTCCTCGACCTCGACGTCGCCGGCCAGCGAAGCCACGATCGGCTTGACGAAGCCTTTCGCCTCCATCTCCTTCTTCACCTCAACCATGTTGCGCGCGAACACCATCGGCGGCGTCACGATGGTGTGCCAGTAGCCCAGGATCAGCGCGTGGATGCGCGCGTCCGACAGGCCAAGCTTGACGGTGTTGACATAGGTGATCGGCGGCTCGCCGCCGGTGATGTCGACGGGATTGCCGGCAGCGCCGAACGGCGGGATGAACTTGCGGAAGGCCGCGTCCAGATCCGGCGGCATCGCCATCAGCGACAGGCCGTTGTCGACGACCGCGTCGGATAGGAGCACGCCCGAGCCGCCGGCGCCGGTAATGATCAAGACGTTCTCGCCCTTCGGCGTCGGCAGTACCGGCAGGCCGCGCGCGAAATCCAGGAGTTGCCGCAGGCTGCGGGCGCGGATCACGCCGGATTGCTTGAACACGTCTTCGTAGATCCTGTCGTTGCCGGCGAGCGCGCCGGTGTGCGACGAGGCGGCCTTCGCGCCGGCCGAGGTGCGGCCGGCCTTGAGCACGACCACGGGCTTCTTCTTCGACACGCGTTTGGCCGCTTCCGCAAAAGCGCGGCCGTCCTTCAAATCCTCGCAGTGCTGCGCGATCAGGTTGGTGTTGGGATCCTGTTCGAAGAACGCGAGCAGATCGTCCTCGTCGATATCGGACTTGTTGCCGACGCCGACAATGGCCGAGACGCCCATCTTGGCCGAGCGCGAGAAACCGATGATCGCCATGCCGATGCCGCCCGATTGCGACGATAGTGCCGCGTGGCCCTTGACGTCGTAGGCGGTACAGAAAGTCGCGCAGAGATTGGCGGGCGTATAATAGAAGCCGTAGATGTTCGGCCCCATCAGGCGGACGTTGTACTTCTTGCCGATCTCGACGATCTCGGCCTGCAGCTCGGGATGGCCGGCTTCGGCAAAGCCCGACGGGATCAGCACCGCGCCCGGAATTTTCTTTTCGCCGCATTCGGTGAGTGCGCCGGCGACGAATTTTGCGGGGATCGCGAACACCGCGACATCGATCACACCGGGTACGTCCTTGACGCTCTTGTAGGCCTTGTAGCCGAGGATCTCGTCCGCCTTGGGATGGATCGGCAGGATCTCGCCCTTGTAGCCGCCGTTGATGAGATTCTTCATCACCGAGTTGCCGATCTTGCCGTTCTCGGCGGAAGCGCCGATCACTGCGACCGCCTTGGGCTGCATGATGCGGCTCATCGCAGCCACGATCTCTTCGGTCGAACGCGGCGCGGGGCGCGGCTTGTAATTGAAGTCGACGACGATGCGCACGTCGGCGGCAATCGCGTCCTTCCTGGTGGCGAACACCGGATTGAGGTCGAGCTCGACCATTTCCGGGAAGTCGCTGACGAGCTGCGAGACCTTGACGATGACGTCCGCGAGCGCGTCGCGGTTGACGGGGTCGCCGCCGCGCACGCCCGTGAGCATCTCACGCGCCTGGATGCCATCAAGCATCGACAGCGCGTCCTGCTTGGTGGCAGGCGCGAGACGGAAGGTGACGTCCTTCAAGACTTCGACCAGCACGCCGCCGAGACCGAAGGCGACGAGCTTGCCGAAGGAACCGTCGGTGATGGAGCCGACGATCACCTCGGTGCCGCCGGCGAGCATCTGCTGCACCTGCACACCTTCGATCTTCGCATCGGCTTTGTATTTTTTCGCATTCGCAAGGATGGTGTCGTAGGCCCGCTCCGCATCGCCCGCGGTCTTGATGCCGACCACGACGCCGCCGGCCTCGGTCTTGTGCAGGATGTTGGGGGACACGATTTTCATCACCACCGGGAAGCCCATCCCGGTTGCGATCTTGCCGGCTTCGGCCGCCGACCCGGCGACGCCTTCCTTGGGAACCGGAATGCCGTAGGCGTCGCAGACGATCTTGCCTTCGGGCGCCGTGAGACTGGTGCGTTTGTCCGCCTTAACCTGATCCAAAACCCTGCGGACCGCATCTCTTGCATTCGACATCGCGTTTCCTCCCCGGACGTTCGGATTTTTATGGCATTTGGTATGCCAGTGCCACTGATGTCAAGCACATGCTTGTGCCCAAACGCTGAAAAATAAGGCTGCTTGACATTCTGGCATCTGGCATGCCAAAAATCAGGACATATTTTTGATGTAGAAGACGTCTCCCCCGAAGGAGATCGTCGTGAGCAACCGGAAACCAACCAAGGCGCCGCTACCTATGGCCGAGGCAGATATTGCTATTGTCAGGATCGCCCCGGAAACCAGCTTCAAGAACAAGGCCTATGAGGCCTTGAAGGAAGCGATCCTCAAGATGGACATTTATGCGACGCCGGAGCCGGTGATGCTCGACGAGCGCGCATTGTCCGAGCGGCTCGGCGTCAGCCGCACCCCGATCCGCGAAGCGATCGCGATGTTGGAGCAGGACGGCTTTGTGAAGACGGTTCCACGCCGGGGTATCATCGTGGTGCGCCGGACCAAGGCGGAAATCGTCGACATGATCCGCGCCTGGGCGGCGCTCGAGAGCATGGCGGCGCGGCTGATCACCACCATCGCGCGCAAGAAGGACATCTCGGCGCTGCGCGACTTCTTCAGGGACTTCAACAAGGACCGCCTGCCCCAGGACCACGTCGACGAATATTCGAAGGCCAACATCGCCTTCCACCAGGCGCTGATCTCGCTCTCGGAATCGCCGACCCTGGTCGACATGACCAACGAGATTCTCTTGCATGTGCGCGGCTATCGCCAGCTCACTATCGGCCGCACCGAACGCATCGCGGCTTCGCTGCCGGAGCATCTTGGGATCATCGAGGCGCTGGAAGAGCGCAACACCGAAATCGCCGAGAAGCGGGCGCGCGACCACACGCTTGGCCTTGCTGCCTTTGTCGAGGCGCACGGCCAGGAGCTGGTCTAGGCAAGAACTACACAACAGAAGACGATCAACTCGTCCTCGAGACCGGGATCAGGGAGAACAAGCCCATGCTGAATACCGCCAAGACCGAAGCAGCGGGCGCCGAGCAGGAACTGACGGATGGCTTCCACCTGGTCATCGACGCGCTCAAGCTCAACGGCATCAACACGATTTACGGCGTGCCGGGCATTCCGATCACCGATTTCGGCCGCATGGCGCAGGCTGCCGGCATCCGCGTGCTCTCGTTCCGTCATGAGCAGAGCGCGGGCTATGCGGCAGCGGTTGCGGGTTTTCTCACCAAGAAGCCCGGCGTCTGCCTCACGGTGTCGGCGCCGGGCTTTCTCAACGGCCTCACGGCGCTCGCGCACGCCACCACCAACTGCTTTCCGATGATCCTGATCTCGGGCTCCTCCGAGCGCGAGATCGTCGACCTGCAGCAGGGCGACTATGAGGAGATGGATCAGCTCGCGATCGCAAAGCCGCTGTGCAAGGCGGCGTTCCGCGTGCTGCACGCCCAGGACATCGGCATTGGTCTCGCGCGCGCCATCCGCGCCGCCGTGTCGGGGCGCCCGGGCGGCGTCTATCTCGATCTTCCAGCAAAACTGTTCTCGCAAGTGATGAATGCGGACGCCGGCCAGAAGTCGCTGGTGAAGGTGATCGATGCGGCGCCGGCGCAGATCCCCGGCCCCGCCTCGATCAAGCGCGCGCTCGATGTGCTCAAGAGCGCCAGGCGCCCGTTGATCATTCTCGGCAAGGGCGCGGCCTATGCGCAGGCCGACAACGAGATCAAGGCCCTCGTCGAGAAGAGCCGCGCGCCGTTCCTGCCGATGAGCATGGCCAAGGGCCTCTTGCCCGACCTGCATCCGCAATGCGCCGGCGCAGCGCGCTCGACCGTCCTGAAGGATGCCGACGTGGTGATGCTGATCGGCGCCCGCCTCAACTGGCTGCTGTCGCACGGCAAGGGCAAGGCCTGGGGCGAGGCGCCGAAGAAGTTCATCCAGGTCGACATCGAACCGAAGGAGATGGACTCCAATGTCGAGATCGCGGCGCCCGTGGTCGGCGACATCGGCTCTTGCGTCAGCGCGCTCCTGGAAGCCATGGGCAACAACTGGAGCGCGCCGCCGGAGGACTGGCTCAACACCGTGACGAAAAGGCGCGACGAGAACGTCGCCAAGATGGCGCCGCGGCTGATGAACAACAACTCGCCGATGGATTATCACGGCGCGCTCGGCGTGCTCCGCACCGTCATCAAGGAGCGGCCCGACGCGATCCTCGTCAACGAAGGCGCCAACACGCTCGACCTCGCGCGCGGCGTCATTGACATGCATCGGCCGCGCAAGCGCCTCGATGTCGGCACCTGGGGCGTGATGGGCATCGGCATGGGCTATGCCATTGCGGCCGCGGTCGAAACCGCCAAGCCGGTGCTCGCCGTCGAAGGCGACAGCGCGTTCGGCTTCTCCGGCATGGAGGTCGAGACCATCTGCCGTTACAAGCTGCCGGTCTGCATCGTCATCTTCAATAATGACGGCATCTATCGCGGCACCGACCTCAATTCAGCCGGCAGCGATCCCGCGACCACCATGTTCGTCAAGGGCTCGCGCTACGACAAGATGATCGAGGCTTTCGGCGGCGTCGGCGTCAACGCGACCTCGCCGGACGAATTGAAGCGCGCGGTGAATGCCGCGATGGATTCCGGCAAGCCGACCCTGATCAACGCCGTGATCGATCCGGCGGCGGGCTCGGAGAGCGGCCGCATCGGTAATCTCAATCCGCAGAGTGTTTTGAAGAAGAAGTAAGCAGTCCCTCGAACCCACTATTCCCTGCTCGTGCAGGGCAGACAAGAGTACGGAGCAATCACGATGACCAAGGCGCTCACTGGCGTTCGCATTCTCGATTTCACCCACGTCCAGTCGGGCCCGACCTGCACGCAGCTCTTGGCCTGGTTCGGCGCCGACGTGATCAAGGTCGAGCGTCCCGGCGTCGGCGACATCACACGCGGTCAGCTCCAGGACATCCCGAACGTGGACAGCCTCTATTTCACCATGCTGAACCACAACAAGCGCTCGATCACCCTCGACACCAAGAATCCGAAGGGCAAGGAAGTCCTCACCGCGCTGATCAAGAGCTGCGACGTGCTGGTGGAGAATTTCGGCCCCGGCGTGCTCGACCGCATGGGCTTCCCCTGGGAGAAGATCCAGGTCATCAACCCGAAAATGATCGTGGCCTCGATCAAGGGCTTTGGCCCCGGTCCCTACGAAGACTGCAAGGTCTATGAGAACGTCGCCCAGTGCACGGGAGGAGCGGCCTCCACCACCGGCTTCCGCGACGGCTTTCCGCTCGTGACCGGCGCGCAGATCGGCGACAGCGGCACCGGCTTGCATCTCGCGCTCGGGATTGTCACCGCGCTCTATCACCGCACCCATAGCGGCAAGGGCCAGCGCGTCACCGCCGCGATGCAGGACGGCGTGCTCAATCTCTGCCGCGTCAAGCTGCGCGACCAGCAGCGCCTCGCCCATGGTCCTCTGAAGGAATACAGCCAGTTCGGCGAAGGCGTGCCGTTTGGCGACGCCACGCCGCGTGCCGGCAACGATTCCGGCGGCGGCCAGCCCGGCCGCATCCTCAAATGCAAAGGCTGGGAGACCGATCCGAACGCCTACATCTATTTCATCACCCAGGCGCCGGTGTGGGAGAAGATCTGCGACGTCATCGGCGAGCCAGGCTGGAAGACGCATCCTGACTATGCCAAGCCGGCGGCGCGCCTGCCGCGACTGAACGAGATCTTCGCCCGCATCGAGCAGTGGACCACGAGCAAAACCAAGTTCGAGGCCATGGACATTCTCAACAAGCTCGACATCCCCTGCGGCCCGATCCTGTCGATGAAGGAACTGTCGGAAGATCAGTCGCTACGCACCACCGGGACCGTGGTCGAGGTCGATCACCCCAAGCGTGGCAAGTACCTCTCGGTCGGCAATCCGATCAAGCTGTCGGATTCGCCGAGCGAAGTCCGCCCCTCGCCGCTTCTGGGCGAGCATACCGACGAAATCCTGCGCACCGTGCTCGGCTTGAGCGATCACCAGATCGTGGAAATCCATGACTCCGGTGCTCTGGATCCGCCGCAGAAGCAGGCTGCCGAATAATTTCCAGTCTTGTCAATTGGTTACGGGGCCGCCGAAAGGCGGCCTTGTTGTTTTCCGGTAGTGGACGACCGGCCCCATGCTGCAATGCACAGGCAAAAATGCTGCTATGCAAACAACGGCATTGCTCTGGTACCTGGTATACATTAGATCGTCCTGGACACGATGAGATCGCGAACCGCCATCCGCAGACCGGAGAGCCACCATGTCCAAGACCATGTTCAAGACCGCCGCAATCGCGCTTCCGCCCACCCATACTTTCTTCGGCCGTCTTGTGGCCAGTATCGACCGCTGGCTGATGGCCTATGCGGAGATGACCATCCGCAACGGCGATGTTCTCCGGTGCGTCGTCTGACGACGTAAGGGCTTCCGGAGATCTTCCTCCCGAGACTTGGCTCCGGTTTTTCCGGAGCCATTTTTTTTGCACGAGTTTGCACAACCGAACCTAGCGTGTCGCAGACCATGACGTCTTGCGACCTTTGCTCGCTGGGACCCGCGCATCGTTTGCTGCCTTCGCGCGGAACCTTTCGCCCGACACAACGTGTGATCGACGCCGCTTCCAATGGGGACGATCGCCACCGACTGGATGTTCCATCGTCAGCGACGTCCGCCTAATCCGAATTGCGGATGGAGATGCTGCGCCGCATCGTAAGATGTTGCTTGCATGTTGGAATATATTATACCAAGCTTGCGATGACGCTTGGGACGCTATGTCTGCAGTTTGCGATCTTAGGTCGCGTAACTCAAAAAGAGCGCGTTGGGAGGATTCATGGCTGTCAGCAACACTACGGCAACGCCAACGAGCAGCTTTCGTTGGGCTCAACTGATCATCGGCATCGTCTGCATGGCGATGATGGCCAATCTCCAATACGGCTGGACCTTTTTCGTCAACCCCATGGCGAAAGCACATTCCTGGAATGTCGCCAGCATCCAGGTCGCATTCAGCTTCTTCATTGCATTCGAGACATGGTTGACCCCGGTTCAAGGATTCATCGTCGACTCTCTCGGCCCGCGCGGTCCACGATTGATGGTGGCAATCGGCGGCGTGTTCGCCGCTCTCGGCTGGCTCATCAACTCGAAGGCCAACTCGCTGGAGATGCTGTATGTGGGCGCGATCCTTTCCGGCGCGGGTGCGGGCGGCGTTTACGCCACTTGTGTTGGCAACGCGGTGAAATGGTTTCCTGATCGCCGCGGCCTCGCCGTCGGCCTTACAGCCGCGGGCTTCGGTGCGGGCGCCGTCCTCACCGTGATCCCCATCCAGAAGATGATCGCATCGATCGGCTACGCCGACACTTTCTTCTGGTTCGCGCTCGTTCAGGGCGGCATCGTCTTTGTGCTCGCCTGGCTGCTCCGCCCGCCGCTGGTCGGCGAAGTCCCGGCCGCCACGGCCGTGAAAGTCCTGCAAACGAAGGTCAGCAGCAACCCGGCTCAGGTGCTTCGGTCTCCTGTCTTCTGGATCCTCTACGCGATGTTCATCATGGTGTCCGCGAGCGGTCTCATGGTCGCGGCCCAGGTCGCTGTCATCGCCAAGGATTACGGCGTGGCGCAGACGGTGATTCTGTTTGGGGCGTCCACGCTGACGGTAGCGGCCATCATCGACGGTCTGTGCAATGGCGGTGCGCGGCCGTTCTTTGGCTGGGTGTCGGACCAGATCGGCCGCGAATACACCATGGCGATCGCGTTTACCCTTGGAGCCATCGCCTATTGGCTGCTTGGAGCGGCCGGCTCGACGCCATGGGCATTCGTGATCAGCGCCGCGATTGTCTTCTTCACGTGGGGCGAGATCTTCAGCCTGTTCCCCTCGACAACGACGGATATATTCGGACCGAAATTCGCCACGACCAACACGGCCCTGATGTACACGGCGAAGGGAACGTCGGCTTTTGTGGTCCCGCTGGCCAACGTCCTGAAGGCACACACGGGCAGCTGGCACGCGGTGTTTGTGGTCGCATCGATCATGAATCTCGTCGTGGTGGGACTTGCGCTGTTCGTGGTGCGGCCGATGAGGC
>Ga0134125_10002373_pt1 | contig 22377 bp, 24 predicted proteins | sample KB31751_FD_96464 | JGI IMG/M metagenome (GOLD analysis project Ga0134125, IMG submission 96464) | Terrestrial soil microbial communities with excess Nitrogen fertilizer from Kellogg Biological Station, Michigan, USA - KB3-175-1 | ecosystem: Environmental > Terrestrial > Soil > Unclassified ... | reverse complement strand
TAGTTTACCAAACCTGCTACTATATGTCTGATATCTTGTTATGTTTTCTTAATTTATTCCTAAATACGTCGCTCATTATCCTATACTTTTTTAATCTACACATAGTATGCTCTATCACTATCCTCTTTTTAGAATGTATTATGTTATAATCTATTTCTTCTTGAGACAAAATCTGATTTCTTTTCCTTTAGCACAATAAGGCGGATAATTGTCCTGGAAAATCCGTTTCTACGCCCAAATACCCTAAATCAATTACATTAACAACTTGTTTTGGAGCGATAGGATGATGATTCTTGTAAATATCATAGTCATGTTTTCTTCCTTTTTTATAACCTACCTTATGAAGGATATAGCCGCGATTGTTAACCGTAATCTGATTCTTTATAGTATGTTTTTTCTTCTTACCTGAGTAGAATGTCTTTCTTATATTCTTGTCATCAGGTCTTGTTGGTATATGTTGTTCTGTGCAATCTATAAAAGCAAGTAAGTATGGAAAATATTTCTCTACTTTTTTTGGTGTTTTCAGCCTCTTTGTTATTGGATACATCTTTTGTGGAATTGGTACACCTTCTCTTATCAGTTTCCCAATCTTTTGGATATCCCTACAGATGTTGCTTTGATCTAGGTCAAATAGAAAGCCGGCCAAAGTGTATGTGATGTAAAGCCGATAGTAGACAAGTAGCATTAGAAATCTGTCTTTAACTTCTAGTTTAAAAGGTCTACCTGCGCCTATATCTCGCTTTCTATTCTTTCTTTTTGATAATCGCTTTAGTTCATAGTTGGAATATCTTTTTATTATCTCTTTGTTGTAGATATCATCGAACCCTTGCACTGAAAGTCCGGTGAATGACTTAAAAAGCAACGGTTTTCTGGATAACCTGTCATACGAAAGCAATAAAAGGACAAATTGATGAACAACCAAAGATCATAAAGCTGTTTATTTTAATTATGCAAGAGATCTAATATAATAATAAAGTAATAAATCTTTTGATAGGCTCTGTAAAGTTAAAAAAAAATTTATCTATAAAACATTTTGAAATTACAGGTCAATCAAAAATTTTGTTTATATGTTAAAATTGAAGTTTATTTTGCCAAAATTATCTGTATAATAATCTACAAAAGCAATTTATTTTACAAAAAATATAATTCAAAATCCTTAACTTTACAGAGCCTTTTGATATCTATACGTCTATAAATAGTCAAAAAAACACCAAAGATGATTTGTTAAATATTTAAAATAAACTTAATTTTTTCAATGATAACTACTATAATTGTTTAAGAATTTATAAAACAAAAAATTACTAAAAAGAAAATAAATAGTAATTTTCAATGCTCCTTTTCTTTAACTATTTTTAATTTATGTTCTTTTGCAATTATTATTGATGTTATTATTATATAAGCAACTTGTGCAAATTCGCATGTCAGATCAATTATATCAGCGTCCCCACCTCTTCCATTTATTGGGTTTCCTGGGAATCTTGTTATTAAATATAGAAGGATAAATGCGATGTTTCCTGCAATTCCTATATAATACCAAACCTTGCCCCATCTTCTTATCATTGGAATTATCCAAAATAATTGAGCTATTCCAGATCCCAAGAAAAATGTTGCGATAGGAATATTATTTAACATTTGGGGATGAGCTATAGGCATATAAAGATGAACTATACCTGCTATGGCAGTTGCAACTGTAGCAGCAATAAAATAATATTTTAGGTTAGATAATGATAGATTCATGGTATTGATTTTTGTCATTATAAGTCTATACTAAAACATTACTTTTATTTATAGCACAAATTAAAATAAACAAATGAGACAAAAAGTCAATTATAATGTCTTGTTTGAAACATTAAATTATAAATAACAGACTATACTTTCCTCTATTTACTTCTATTAACAATTTTTATTTCTAAGGTAATATTCTTTATAACAAATATTGTTTTAATGGAGACAGCTTTTAAATATTGTTAAGATCACATATTTAATAAACACTTTGTTGTAGGCTTTTATCAATTTCTTTCTTTAACCAATCTTGATAAAATGCTAATTTTGTTGTTATAAATAGTTCTATTTTTTCTACTCCTTTATATGTTTGTATTCTTGTTACTATTAAATCTAGCATAGGTATATTAGCACAAAAAAGTACTGCAAAAATTATATTATTATGATATATATTTGGTATAAATAATATATACTCAGCCATTTCATGATAAATAGTTTCAAGGACACCTTGATAAAGGTGTTTATTCACATTTATTATTAATGCAAATTCGATGTAACCGATCAAGTGTAATGATGACATGTCCCTCATTATAGTAAATTGCACTATATGATTTTTTTTCATTTTTTCAAACCATCTTGTTATGGTCTTTGAGGATAGAGAAGTTTCTTTAGCTATATTTTCAATTTGCATTCTAGGATTTGATAACAAACATTTTATTATTTTTAAATCTGAAGCATGAATCTTCATGGAAGGAACGTTATAATTTGCAAAGATAGTTTTTTCAACAATGGAAGGTTTCATCATGTTATTAATGATTCTAATTCTTTCCTCTGCTTCCTTTTTAACTGCAAGGATACAAATACAAGAACCTCCTAATTGTTTTGCAAATACCAATATTTCTCCAAAAAGTCTAAGTTTATCTATAATGTTATCTTCTTTTATTTTCCTATCGATATTTCGAATTGTTAATGAGAATTCTTTCTCATATCCGAATAAAGACGGATTGACTCTCACTACAAATTCTTTTATTATACCACTAGAAATCATTTTATTTACTCTTATCTTCACAGCATTTGGAGTTAGATCAACAATTGAAGATATGTTTCTATATGAAATTCTACTGTTTTCAGAAAGCAAACTTATAATTTTCAAGTCTAGTTTATCTAGCATTGCTTTCCTTTGCATTAGTTGCAAATAATGAATTACAATCTCATATTAGTTTTGGTATGTTGATTAGTTAAATATATCCTCACATCGTAGAAATTTAATTAATGCTTTATGTAGTGATTGTAATTTTAATAACTTTTTATGCAAAATAGAATAATTTAAATTCAAAAAAAGTAACATTTTTTGTTTTGTTTGTTTTATAAATCATCATCTAGTAAATCATTTTTTGGATATGGATATTGCATATATCGAGCAGTAGATTGACCAACTTTTGTTCCAAAATAATAACTTACAATCTTAAGGGAAAGATCTATTCCAGAAGCAACACCAGCAGAGGTAAAAATTGGCTCCATCATAGTATATCTTACATTTGTTATTATTTTGGCATTTGGAGCAGATCTACGAAGAAAATCAAATGCTCTCCAATGGGTTGTAGCTTGGTGATTGTTTAACAAACCTGCTTTTCCAAGTAAACTAGAGCCAGTACAAACTGATGAAGTTAATTGAGCTCTTGATGACTGTTTTGCAATCCAATTAATAAGTTTTGAATTATTTACCTCTTTCCGAGAACCTTTTCCTCCAGGCACTATCAGTAAATCCAATTTAGGGCAGTTATCAAAATCAACATTTGGAGTCAATTGTAATCTCCCCATTGCCAAAACTGGATTCAAATTTTCAGAAATTAAGATAACTTTAAAAGGAGAATGTTCATCAAACCGATGTTCTTCATTTAATCGTACCATTGAAAAAACTTCAAATGGTCCTGTAACATCCAAGACTTCTACATCATTATAAATCAAAATACCTGTAACTATAGGGAGATCAGTTTTATTTTTCCTATTGAAATGCTCAAGATTTGTTTTCAAATATATTCTGTCTGGTATCAACTACAACTAATTTATAAACAAAAATTTAAATGTCTTTCTAGCCCATGTTATTATTTTTAATTAAAAAAATCTTTTAGAAAGTATACAAAATTGCAATTGTAAATTAATTGATATCATTTACCAGTAAAACATTTGCTCATATAGCTAAATAATTAGAACTATTTTTTATTGATATTTTTGTAATGGATATTTCAAAGCAATAACCGTTAATCAAAAATAACCTAATATTAAAGCAAAATTGTTTAATAGTTATTTTGCATTTGAATCTGCTTGGAATATACCAAAGTGATTGTTCTCAGTATCGGAACAAACAACGAAGTAACCATGACCTTTAGCAGCAATTTTAGGTATCAATATTTTTCCTCCAAGTTGTTCTATTTTTGTAACATATTCATCAACAGATCTTACAGTAACAAAATTACAGATCATTTGTTGAGGATGTTGTCTTTTCATCATACCTCCACCAATTCCAGGTTTTCCGTTCTCATCTGCGGTTTCAAATAATAAATATTCACTATCAGAATTGGAATTATTGTTATTATAATTTATCATTTTCCATCCAAATAAATCGCTATAAAATTTTTTGGCCCTATCTAAATTATCTACAGGTATTTCAAAAAATTGAACTGTAGGCATAGTTTAATATCCTTTTTTTTTTGTTATTAATAATTTTCTATAGATTCTTTATATAAAAGTCATGTTTATTTTATTTTAAAAATTAGTTTTGATATTGTGTTATTAAATAGAATTTAATACGATAATTTTTAGAAGTATTGTAATAATCTAAGATAAAATCAACAAAAATTAATAATATATTTTATATTGAATAAATATTTTTTATTTTAATAAAACAGGTTTGATTCCTATGCGAATACGAAATAAAGAGTATGGTTTTTGCCGTAAATCTTTTCCATCTTTATTAAAACGAGATTGACGATGCAATTGGTTTGCAGTAACATATAGATATCCATCTATTGAAAGTGAGAGTGTATCAGGCCATAATAGCCGTGGATCATGTACTATGGTTTCCCATGTATTATCAGATTGTCGAAGACGCATTATAGAATTATGTTCATAGTTTGTTGAATAAATATTACCCTCTGAATCTGATTCTAATCCATCAGAAGCACCACCTCTATCACCATGATCATTAACTGTTACTGCGACATCTTGTTCTGATATATTTCTATCAACAAGAGCATCAGTGGATACACTATATATCTTTCGACTTCCAAGAGGACAATAATATATTCGAGAACCATCTGCACTTATGGCAATACCGTCTGCACCCATACTTGCTCCTTGTTTTACTTTACCGTTTTGTTGTTGTTGTTTTTGTTGATAGTCTAAAAAGGGTATTCCTTCTACAATAGGAAGAAAGGTCTGTATATCTTCTGCTTTAGTTGATGGATGATTATTGAGCCTGCGCCAGCTTTCACCAGATGCTAGATCAACTACAATTATTGCATTTGGTCCATTTTGAGATGAATCTGTTATAAATGCAATACCTTCTTTGCCTCGACGTAAATCAAAACGAATATCATTTAGATAAGAAGTTGGCAGAGCTACAGCTTGAGGGAATAAAATCTTTTTTGTTATTTGATTTGTATTTAAATCTAAACAAAAAACCTTTGGTCCTCCATATTCTGTTGGTTTGAACAATGGGCTACCCGTATCTAAAATCCATAATCTATCTGCTGGATCGACTACAACAGATTGTACAGATACTAATGTTGAAGCCAAGTCTTCTTGATTTGTTTTATTTATTGATTCGTTAGGATATGGTATAATATCACCTGTAACACCATTTAGAATTTCTGCAACAGTGAATTTGACATCATCACCCCATTTTGGAAAGTTTATGAAAATGCGTCCTTTATGTGATACTGTTACACCTGTTGGCATAGCACCATTGAAGAATGCAACTGGTTCTAATTGACCTATTGATTTAGTGTACGGTAATTCATATGCGGGCATATCAGTAGACAATGTTTTTTCTTTTTTAATGTGATTATCTTTTTTAATGTGATTATCTTTCATAATTAATAATAAATAACACCGTTATTCATATACTTGACCTATTCTTATATCATTTAACATTTTAAAAAATTATTTTAACAGGATAAAAGAAAACAATTCATTGATTTGTAATTTATTATCCTATTAAATAGATATTATGATTTAAATAATGGATTTGTCATAATATAAAATTTAAAAATTGTAGAAAAAATATATGAAAATATCTAACTATTGAATGGGAGAATATACATGGACAACAGCTTGCTTGCCATCTGTTACATATACATCACCATGTGAATTAATGGCGACTCCAGCAGGATCTAGTATTTGTTCGGCAATAGGACCGGTATTACCAAATTGTGTAATATAGTTTCCATTGCTATCTAATACTTGAACACGATGATTTGAATTATCTGCAATATACAACTTGTTTGATTTATCAATTCCCAAGTCGATTGGATTTATAAATTGGCCATTTCCAGAACCATAGGTGCCAAAAGATTCCAAAAAGTTTCCATTTGGATCAAATTTTTGTATTCTACTGTTGCCCGAATCAACAACATAAATATTGCCAGAAGAATCAACCTTTGTACCTGTTGGATTTATAAATTGGCCATTTCCAGAACCATAGGTGCCAAAAGATTCCAAAAAGTTTCCATTTGGATCAAATTTTTGGACATTGTTATTTTCACCAAAATCTGTGACATAAATATTTCCTTGTGGGCCCGTTCCTACACCACCTGGATTAATAAATTGTCCAGGTCCTATTCCAAGGGTACCAAAAGAACGAATAAATGTACCATTAGTAGTAAATTCTTTTACGGCAAAATTAGGATTCCCATAATCAGCTATGAAAATATTATCTTTATTGTCAGAAGTCATACCGGATGGATTTGTAAAAAGATCTGGGCCATTACCATAAGAGCCAAATCCAGAAATAAAAGTTCCATTAGGTGTGAATTTTTGAATCATTCTAGTAGTATATGCTGCGAAATCTCCTACATACACATTATCTTTTGAATCAATTGCAATACCATTGGCCTGTTTAAATTGCCCATTTGCTACTCCATTTCCACCCCACATTGTTTTGTGCGCAAATTGCAATCCAAAAGCAGAAAATGTAAATGAACTAACCACCATTATAAAGGCCGATATAATACCTAAACTAATTAAGAAATTACTTTTTTTCATTAATTTATCGATTAATTTGTCATTAAAAAACTTTATTAGCTTATGATATAAAGAGTAGGAGAAGAATCAAAACTATTAAACTTTAGTAATATAAAAAGAATAAGGTTTGATAAAAATATCAGAATATTTAAAATTTCAAAATGGATTTAATGAATATTATTATAATGTCTTTATCCATTTAATATAAATATAAAAATTATTATAATTTGGTTAAAAAATAAATATATTTATTTGACTGTTTTGAAAATCAATATAATTTGTCTTTACAAAAAAATAGATATTACCTAAGAAGTATATTTTAAAAGGTATTTGTATTTGAATGAAGATTATAAATAACCATATTTAGGTAGAATTATATGAAAAAGTAATATAGCCTCTTTCTTTTAGGAGAAGATTATTATTATAATTTATATAACAAATATTATTTTTTAAAATTTTTTAAAAGTTTTATCTAATATTGGTAACTATCATAAGATATAATAGTATCTTTATAACATGTTTAATTAATGAAGATTTTACAAACTCTTCTAATTGCGGTGCTTTTATTTTCAACTTCACTAATTCTTACATATAATATAAGTTCTGCAAATGCACTTCCACCAGCATTTTTGGCTCGAAATATTAATTTTGGACCGCTTTTAGGTGTAGTCCAAAACACCACAACTGGAACAATTGATTGGTTAATATCAGGAACCTGGAAATCCAGTTTATCGAATACTACAACTACACAAAGTCCAAATGTATTTGATGCAGCAATTGAAATGATAAAACCTGATGGCACGGGTAGACATACTCATGCACTATCAAATTTTACCTTGCAGAATGTTTCTCATCCAAATACAAATACAACAATGTTTAATGGTGTTTCTACTGTAGGTATGAAAGAAGGTCCAATATCGAATGTTCCCACAACTATACTTATATCTAATGGAAAAGTATTAAGCATAATATTTGATCCACAAACAGTACAACATCATTTTGGTAATTCTCCTTTCTTTGGGATCATAGAACATCGTGGACATGATGGTGGACCAATGGATCGCTAAAAGCAAAAGATAACAAATAAACACTACAAAAACTTAATTTTTCAATATGATTAGTTAAATGAAATACTGAAGATCTGTTAATTCTGGATTATATTTAATTTTTAAAGTAATATAATTTGAAAATAAATTAGAAATCAAATATAATAATAATCATTTAATCAACCTTTTCAATTTAATAAAAAAGATTATTAAATTAATATCAAATTTAATAGCATATTTATTTGCAAATACTATGTTAATTAAGATACAAATTAAAAATGTATATATTTATGCTAAAAAAAATCCTTACGCGATTAGGATTGTTATTCTTAACAATTATTCCTTGAAAATTAAACAATAAAAATAATTTAATGAAATATATTACAAAAAATGCAAATTCTATATAACAAAAACAACAATTGTCATAACCTCTACCAGGTCTGCAAATACAACAACTTTCTCCTATTCAAATTACTCCAACAAACAACCCTTATACTAACGCTTTCTCTTATAGAGACACAAGGCGCCCTCAACAAATAGAAGGGCCATGTTTTGTTGAAGACATGTCAATATGTTCTAATATTAGTACTGACATTTTTTATGGATCGATACAGATAGGCATATCTTTGCGTTTAGTGCTCTTTGTATTTGCTGTTGACAACAACCAATACCATGTAAATGACATTAGCAGTGGTAGTAATAGCAGCAGAATAAACTTTACCATTTCAAATTCTTGTTTGCAACTTAGCAAGCAAGATTTAATTTATAGCAAGCAAATTTAATGTACATATTCTGCAATAAATTCAAAATAAAGGCGGCAAAACAATTCTTGTGGTATATCTAATAACAGACAACAATGGAACAATTATCTTCGAAGCTATTTATCTATGGTGTTACTAAAGTAGAGATCCGTATTCATTTGAAAATAAGTAAATTCTAGGATCGATTGAAAAATTAAATTTGACTCCATAGATGTACTTTAACAATTCTGTAAATCAAGAAGTTAATACCAGCCTCCATATAGTTATTATAGACCTGTTCCTGTATCAAATAAATAAGATAGGGTATAGATAGGCCCTTCAACAGGCGGTTTAATTAAAATCAACACTGACATAAATCTTTTGGTTGATATAATTAAAAATAAACAAGGATATTTTGTAACATTTGATAACGTTTCAAATTTTAAGTTCAAAGTAATAGATCTTTCTAATTTATTGTAATTGTTTATATTATATTAAAGAAAAGCTTTTGACAGATAATAATATTGTATAGTGTTGGTTTACAAAAATTTTTCTTATCTATTAACATAATTAGGGGGTATAAAGTGATTTTTAAAACAAGAATATATTAATAATATCTAAAGTAATAATATATGTAATTTGTCATAATATTATAATATTTATAAACTTTGATTATTTTATAATACTTAACAATTAAAAAAGAAAAAAAAGGAACCTATTGTTATAGATTACTTTATCTATGTATTTATGAGGATTGTTTGTTTAAAAACTTGCTGCGTTGCCGCCGTTATTTGTGTTAGTGCATACAGCTGCATTGTTGCCAGAGTTTAATACTGGTGAATTTGCACCTGCTGTTACAACTGATGAGTGTTGATTTTGATTACAGCTTTGTGCGATAGTTTGTCTGTTACTTTTGCTTTTTTTTGCATCTACGGAGTCTACAACTAATGCTGATGCAATCAATGCTGTTGCAAATACTACAGCTACCAAAGCTAAGGAAAATTGTTTTTTAGATATATTTGTCATGGTGAATATATCTAATATTTTGTAGTATATTTGAGATACCAAAGAATCTAAAATAATATAAATTCGAATTGTTGTTGGAGAATATTCTAACAGTATTTTATTACAGAATTAAATATTATAAATATAATTACAGAAAACATTATTTTTAGTTCTAAAAAAAGGATATTTGAAATATTATTGATATAAAAAGTACCTAAACCAAAAAAAAGAAAAACATTAACTAAAAAACACAAAGAATTCAATTAATTCAATGCACATTTAGATTTTAAAAAAAATTCAAAGGATAGTTGTAAAAAAGTATTAATTTAATCAGAATTACAATTTTAACTCAATTTTTTTGTTTATAATTGTCAAAAAATACTACAAATAAAATTTGTGATGAGTTAGGAATGAAAATAATAATAGTAATAATAACGTCTTATCTTTTATACTTTAACAACAATAAATTAATATTCATAACATTTAAACTCAATCATTGTACATATCTTATAGCCCTGTTAAATTGCTTTAACTTTTTATATTTTGTTTTGGTATAGGAGGCAATGAAAATCCATGGTAAGCATATCTGTTTTTTATTTGTTTTAGGAATTTTACCGGCAACAATTATTATAATAGGAACTCAAACCCTATTTAATCTCAATATACTCTATGCACAAAATAATAATATATTGAAAGCATCAAATAAATCGTTAGAAAAATTCTGGGAATCACCTAACCAATTAAAGAATCCTGAATCAGTAGTCTATGATTCTAAAAAGAATATGCTTTACGTATCTAATGTCGATGGAAATCCAGATGACAAAGATAACAAAGGGTTTATCTCAATAATATCACCATCAAATGGTAGTATAATTAATTTAAACTGGGTATCTAATCTAAATGCTCCAAAAGGTATTGATTTAGATAACAATACAGGAAAATTATATGTTTCAGACATCACTAATCTAATTGAAATAGATTTATCAAGTGGTAAGATTATCAATCGCTATCCAGCTTTAGATAATTCTTCTCTAAATGATGTTGTTATTGATAAAAAAGGTAATGTCTTTGTATCAGACCCTCCGAATAATGCCATATTTACTTTAGATACTAAAAATAATAGTGCAACAACCAATAACAAGTCCTTGCAAATATGGCTTAAATCAAAAGAACTCAATGGTCCAAATGGAATAACAATTGACGATAGTAAAAACATTCTTGTTGTAGCTTCTATGGGTAAAGGCACATCAGAAGCAGGTGGTACTATTAAATCTATTGGACTTGATAACAAAACAATAATCAGCATTGGCAAAGAAGGCATAACAGTTCCGGTAGGAATCTTAGATGGATTGCAACTCGGAACTGATGGAAAATCTTATTATGTATCAGATTGGAATGCAAAGAATATACACATAGTCGATACTTCCGGAATAGGCTATCACGAGTTATTTAATTCACCAATGCAGGGTATGGCAGATTTTAGAATAATTTATCCAGAAAAAGAATTGGTTATTCCACTAATGCCTGAAAATAAGATTATTTCTTTGCATATAAATACCAATTAATTTATTTTTAAAACAATTTGGTATAGTGCAACTATCATGCAGTATTATTATTCATAGAAAGATAATTTTGGGATAGGCTCTAAATAACAAAATCAACATATGATGGCCCAATGATTTCCTAAAATTTCAAAATCCAAATATAACATTAAATATTTATTTGTGTATTTGAAAAGGTATTTCTCTTTGAATAACAAAATAATTTATAATATTATGATGTTAAAGATCAATATTAGAACGCATAAATTTTAAAATATCTTTTTCCAAATATTGAAAAGAATATAATAAGTAGTATTTTAATAATTTGCCCTTATAAAAACAAGACGAATATTGATTTGTCAATAACCAAATATGAAAATTTGAACATTGTCTAAATTTATTTTATAATTGAAAAATCATAGTTAATTTAGTTCTATAAAGTATATTCAATAAATTTTAGATTTAAATAAATAACACACTTATTTTTTTATGTGGATATACCCATTGAACAAATACTTCAGGATTTTGCAATTGTAATGATAATCTCTACTGCAATGGCAGTAATCTTTCACAAGTTAAAGCAACCATTAGTTATAGGTTTTATTGTAGCTGGTATAATAATAGGCCCTTATAGTCCACCATTTAGTCTTGTAAAAAATCAGGATATTCTCAATCTTTTTGCAGAGCTTGGAGTAATATTGTTACTTTTTACTGTGGGTATGGAATTTCCTATTCAAAAGCTAAGAAACATTGGTAGAAGAGCTATGATCATTGCAACAACCGAAGCCTTTGGTACATTGATTGCAGGATTTTTTGCATCACAAGCCCTTGGCCTGTCTTTTTTTGATAGTCTATTTCTTTCTTTATCTGTTTCAGTAACTAGCACTGTCATTGTAATGAGAGTTTTAGAAGAGCTAAAAATGATGAAAGATGAAGCAGCTACATTGATTTTGGGAACTGCAATTATAGAGGATATATTGGTCATATCCTTGTTAGCCATATTCCAATCTGTGGGATCAACAGGGAACGTATCATTTTGGGAAATATCTTTGTCAATAGGAATGACTTTGGCTTTTATTGGCGGTGTTTTATTATTGGGTTCTAAAACTATTCCAAAGCTAATTGATATTGTGGCAAAAACCAATCAACATGATGTATTAATAGTAGCATGTGTAGGTTTGGCTTTTGGAATGGCTTTTTTGGCATTTGAATTAGGAATTTCAGTGGCAGCAGGGGCTTTTTTTGCAGGTGTATTGATAGCAGAATCAAAATCACATGCAATTGCTTCTGTTTTATCAACCCCTGTCAAAGATATTTTTGCGGCATTGTTTTTTGTATCTGTAGGTGCCCTTATGGATTTTAAATTGATACCACTTTTTATTATTCCAGCTATTGTTTTAATTATAGTTTCAATAGTTGCAAAATTTGCAACGGTGTTTGTATCTGCAAGGCTCCAGAAAATAGACAAGATAATATCTTTGCGCTCTGCTATTGGATTATCTTCTTCAGGAGGAGAATTAGCTTTGGTTATAGCAAAAGGTGGAAGCAATGTTGGTGTGACCAGCTCTTTGGTCCTTCCAATGGTTGGCACCATGACGATTATTACTACTTTTATTGCACCATACATTATCAAATATGGATGGAAGTTTGTAGAAAAACTCAAAGATAAATCCAAAAAACCAAATAAAATTAAAGATAATAATAAGAGAGAAAGAAGATAAAATATACATCTCTTTGAATTATGATACTCTCATTGTACTTTTTTATATCTTTAACAATAAAATACTTATCAATTTTAAAATAAATCTTTCAATCAGCTTATCTAAAAATAAATATATTTTTATTTTATAAAATAAAATTATAAAATCAGGATATTCATATTTTGTAATTTAACAAGCTAAATCTAATATCGATACTTTGACGAATCGTTATCACCTTTTGATCTTTAATATTCTTGTTCTCTTTTTGGGTTAAATGTATGAAATGAAAGGGATCAAGTGTATGAAAATGTGGCGGTAATATTAGTTTTTTAGTAACAGCATACTGTAAAGGTATTGCTGCACAAGTTTTAACAATAAATAAAGATGTTATTGATATTGTTGCTATTGAAGTTATCAAGAAAACTATAAAGGGAACGGTTCTATCCATTTAAAAGTACTGGTAAATCTTAATAATAAAGAAAAGCACTGGAATACTTCAAATTGTCAAACTAATTTTAAAGATATTTACAAAATGCAAAACAAATATCAAAGTAATTTAGAAATAATATTATAATAATATTTGTTATCTTAAAAAATGTCTTTTAGATTATGGTAAAAGTGGTTAATAGATATGATTTTTCTATAGAATAGGTTAAAGCGTTAACATGCTTATATATATTTTTGAGTTAAAATTAAAATTAATTATAAAATATCAAAAATTAATTCATTATTCATCAAAAAACCTCTAATCGGATCAAAAACTAGTGATATTTTGATGTTAGTATTTATTAGCAAATACGTTGCAAAATGGATAATGTTAACAGTATCATGTGGAGAAGTTAGTATGGATTGTGATTATGTATGCAAAGGAGAGACAGAAGAAGAGATAATGCAAAATGCAAAACAACATGCAATTCAAGATCATCATTTCAAAGCAGAAGAAATACTTACTCCAGAAATGCAAAATAAAATAAAATCCCATATTAAAAGAGCCTAAAGTATACTATAAAAAAATCATAAAAATTTTTTAATATTATTTTTTATATTCAATTATAAATATTATATTTAAATCCAAATATAGTAGCAACATTATCAATATATTATAATGTTTTTTTGATGAAGGCGTTTAAAGTTGAAAACGATATAGCTAGACAAGCGTTTGTATTATTTATATGCACATTCTTATCAAATTCAATTTGGAGTGGCTAGCATACAATCAACTAAAATTCAAAGGTTTCATAAAAAATAATAAACGGTATTTGTTTAAAAAAAAGAAACACGATGTATTCTCAAAGATGGAAACAACATTTTTTTACTTAAATGTCCATCAAAGCATAAAATATTGCCATTTAAACCCCGCCTCTTTCTATTGTGATTGTTATATCTTCGCTATCAGTCATTAGTCTCTTTTTTTCTTTAGAAATCCAGTTTAATAGATCAAGATCATTATCTTCAATAAAGTATGTTTTTCTTTGCCCGTTGTATGATATTAGCTCATAATCTGCTAAATATACAAGATACTTTTTAAATAATTTACAAGATGAGGAGGATGAATATGGCAATCTTTTTTTAAATTCAGATAAAAGTTCAGAAATAGTAAAATCTTTTAGGTATAACAGTATTAAAATATTCTCTACAACGATACTCTTTAGTTTAGGTGATTTTATAATAAAATTATTACCATTATTATTTGGTTTTTTAATTTCATTTAAAGAAGACACCACATAATCATAATTGTAATTTGGTTATAATAATTGTGTATTATTTGCAATAAAACCATAAAAATAATAAGATCTTAAATTATGCAATTATTCAAGTGCATTAACATTATTATGTAATTCAAATATAAATTAATCGATATTTTTATAAAATTCAAAATTCATAACATTTGAAAATTGACTTGCAATAACTTTAAAATCATTAGTTATAGTAACTGACAAATTCCCTCAAATATAACATGTTATCGTTATTCTTATCAAAATAATTTAAAAAGATATAAATTTTTATACCATAAATGGATCAAAATTGATAAAGACATTTAACTTAGTTATTGATTAGAAAATTAGTTGCATTACAATCCAAAGAAGGAACATAATCTGACACCAAATAGTTCATCTTCTCCCTTATCTACATCTTCAATATCCGATTGTTCAACTTCAGATAAAAATATAACAGACAAAAATAATGACAATACTGAGACAATTTTAATAGATATTCTTGCAATAGATAAATATTCACGTTTAACATTAACCAAAACGGTTAAGAAGGCACTATCTTTAAATCCTGAAGATAAGATAATAGTTTACCAAGAGAAAAGAAATAACAATAATAAAGACAAAAAAATAATACTCAAATTTCATCATATAGTTAAAAAAAACAATAAATCAATAGTAGGAACAAAAGAAGAGGAAAAGAAAGTGGATAACTGGGTCCTCATAAAATGCAACTCTGGTTATAATAATGATGACAATAATAATAATAATAATAATATCTACATCAATTCAAAATTCAATAAAAGTAATATCAACAATTCTATCAGTAGTAAACAGAATAAACAAGAAGAAGAAAACAACAATTACCAACATCATTATCCCTTTGAAAATGAGAATAAATTTTACCAAACACCCATTATTTTAATAGATAATGAACCAGATCTTCTTTTGACCTTTGAATATATTTTAAAAAATGAAGGTTACAATAATGTAAAATCATTTTCTGATTCAAAGAGCCTGTTAAAACATCTTTTAAACATTAAAGATTCATCATATTATAAATTGGTTATAACAGATATTAGAATGTCGCAAATTAACGGAATACAGCTTTATCAAATCTTAAAAATATTAAATCCCTCTATAAAAATAATGTTTATAACATCGCTTGATATCCAAGAAATAACAACCATTTATCCAGAGATAAAATCAAAGGATATTATCAGAAAACCTATAGATAGAAATCACTTTATCCAGATTGTAAATGATAAAGTCAAAACCTTAATTGGTTTTGCAGCTGTAACTGCCGTAGCTGCTGCTACTGCCACTTTTATATTTTGTTTATCGTTATCGATATAGATAATCCAATGTCGATCAATTATTTGATTTCCTTTTTGCAAAGAATTTTTTAGATGAGATATATATGTATTAGAGACTCTACATATTATTTATACTAGAGAAAAGATCTTTTGATTATCTAAAATAAATATAATTAGAAAAAGTTGAAAGTATGGAATCAAAGACTTGATTGACTTATATTATAGCATTTGACAAAATGATAAGCAAATTTAAAAAACATTAAAATAAAAATTAGATATAAAATAAATTATAAGCAAATATTTTAGTTTCCAATAAATAGTGTAACTTTTTTTGGCTTATAAAGCACTCAAAGAAGGTATTCATTTAGATAGTGAAGAGAATTCTAAAACATTATTTGTAGTTAATTCTTTTTACTTATCAATCATAACGTCTTTTTTAGATTGGTCTGTTCGAATCCAAATTAATAAATATGTTTAGATTTTTGCCTCATATACAATATTAAATGGGGTTTGAGAAGATCGCCTAAACTTTGCAAAACCAGCTTTTTTTGTAATTTCTTTTATTTTTTCCTCTCCTGCTTGAGCACCAAGTGCAATACCGTTATCAGCCAAGGAATTTGGCACACAGATAATGGATGAAGCTGAATAATAGATTTTACCAACTAGATTAAGATTATCTTCAATATTATCATTGGCCATTGGTTCTATGATCATGCAGGTTCCATCTGATTTTAAAGACTGTTTTGCAAATTTTAAAGCACTAACAGGATCAGCCATATCATGAAGGCAATCAAAAAATGCAACTAGATCAAAATCATTATCAATAGATTCATTGGCCGATACAACGGCAAATTCAATTCTGTCAGTAACACCTTCTTTTTGTGCAAGCTTTCTTGTGGCCTCAATAGAATCTTTATGATTATCAAAACCATAAAACTTGGAATTTGGATATTCCTTTGCCATTATTACAGTTGAAACTCCATAACCACATCCAATATCGGCAATCTTAGCTCCTTGTTTTAGTTTTTCCTGCACCCCATCAAGAGACGGAATCCAAGATGGCACAAGATTGCTTAAATAATTTGGTTTGAAAAATTTTGCCGTTCCTTCAAAAAGATCATAATGATGCTCGCCCCATCGAAGCCCTTTTCCGCTTTTGAATATTTCAACAAATTTATCTTCATCTTTAAATACTGAACGCAGAATTTGATGAGCCCAAAATGAAAGCAGGGCTATCTTCATTTGCAAGTACCATTGCATTTTCTGGTGAAAGAGAAAATGTTTTATCTTTTGAATTATAAGTGATATATCCTGCAGCAGCTTGGCTTGCAAGCCATTCTCTTATATATCGCTCGGCTGTTTTTGTTTGAGCAGATAATTCTTCAGATGTAATAGGACCTGATTCCGCCATTGCTTTATACAATCCAAGTCTATCCCCTAAGATGATCATCATTGCTCCGAGACTACTTGCCATATCCCCAACAGCTTTCGTCATAAATTCCTCGAGCTTTGATCTATCTATAGTATTTGCAGTTGAAGAAGAAGAAGAAGTAGTAGAAGAATGAGATACTTCAGAATTTGAAGTCATATTTGGTTTAAAACAAAAGAAAATATTAACTTTTAGAAACGTATAAATAAGATAATAAAAAAAATTTTACTCCTATAATTATTGAAATTAAATGCTTGCTCAAATGAATTCAAAAAGCATAAGAAAGCAGTTTTTTATAAATTCTATAATATATTTTTTTAAAATTTAATGCATCTTTATTGTATATTAAAATATCATCATTAAATATATCTTAAAGCCTTTAAAAATATGTATTCTTATTATTGCAGTAGAATTGGCTTTGGAATCTTTTTGCTACAACTAGATCTATGGTTAAATTCGTTCCCCTCGCCATCATCTCCTTTTCTCCTTCAGCGTGTTTAATAGCATAATTTTGATCTTTTCTTGGTTTATCAAAGGACAAATCATATCTATTAAGTCTATCTTCTATCATGAGTTTTAATTTGTCTTTTTCATTATCTTTTTCAAATCGAACAACGTATTTTTGGAGTTTCAATTATTAATTTTCTTCCAATGGGCAAATTTGAATTATGGTGCTGTGTATCGTGTTCAAGACTTTCCAAGATATAAACCAATCCTTCTTGTGCTACTGTTATTTTAAAATCATTACCACCAGCAATAGGAATGCTTGAGTTGATTGTCTTTTGTAGTTTGTCAATTGTCATAGGCTTTGTAAATCCTCTAAACCATGATTTTTAGACTCTTCTAAATCTTGTATTCCACTATAATGAACAATAAAACTTTCTTTTGCATTCCATCTTCTAATTAAATTATATGTATTAGTAACAGATATCATTCCGGTTTCAGGATGAGGATTGTAATTTTGTGTTCCTAAAATAAGAATATTTGGATTCCATAGCAAATGTTCGTCTACTTCAGGTAATGAAAGAAAATCCCATCCAATTATTATTTTTTTATTGCCAATTTGAATTACATAAATAACTGCACCATCTGCAATAATATCATTACCATGATATGTTTAGATTGGAAATATTATAAATTGATCAGCATCAAAAGTATTTTTTGGTCGTATTATAATAAATGAAATATGCTTTTATGTATTTGAATTAGAGAGCTTTGGGAATTTTTTTGAAATTTGTTTATAGCATTCCAAAATACAGAAAACAGAAAGTTTCTTTGAATTGCTAATAACTTTTTCTATCAAAATCGGAAATTCTTCGATTTGATCATCATGAGCGTGCGTTATTAGTAACGCATCAGGAATATATTGTAATGATGAATTGGGTATTATGGATGACGATGCTACTACTACTTGTAAATTTGGAGTTAAGGATGGCTTAAACCCAAGGCTAGAGACTCCTTTTTCAATACTTTGTATCACCCCTTGACCTATGTCGACAAGTAAATTAAAGAGAAGATATGTTACGCTTTTCGAAAAAATAGAACAGAAGTATTTAAGAATTTGTTTTGATTTTTTACTTCAGCCGCTCTTTCAGAATTATCTTCAAATCCAAGTGAGTTGATACCTGGAAAGACACCATTTATTCTCAATATCATTTGCATATTATCATCTCTTTCCAAATAGCTTAGATATTAAATCAATTTATTAATTATAAATGTAACAAATTTTAATATCAAACAATTATCTCTAATGTTAATTCAAAAAAGAATATTATTATTATATATATATCTTCTATCAAATACTTTAAAATTCATTTTTACAAAAACTGCGACCTATATTTAATAAAACCTTATTATCTAATACAATATACCAAATATTTGAGAAAATAAATTATAATTTGAAAAAAATTTTTTTGAAATTAAAAAAAAATTATGCTTTATTTATTCAACTATATTACACTCATACATTATAAATGATTAAGAGAACAACAAAGGTATTGATATAAATATATAAATATATCATCTTACCTGCTTAAATATGTCTTTATGTGGTTTTTTTATGAGCATAGATAAAATTATTGTGACTATAGCCAATATTAAAATAAACAAAAAAATGAAACCATAGGCCTCTTTAGATGGAAGTGCGTTTATACCTATACCGGTTTCTTGAGTTAATTTAAGATTATATTGCAGAATCATACCTGCGATAGCAGGGCCAATAGCAGATCCAATATACCTTAACAATGTATTAATTCCCAATGACACACCAATATAGTGAACAGGTACAGAGGAAGTAGTAATGTTAAGTTGACCAACGTTTAATAGAGCTAGACCAACACCCACAATTGCAAGGTTTTCTGCCAAATTTAGCGCATTATCATGAAATATAAAAAGCCCAATAAGACCAATTGTCAATATTATTGCCCCAATTTTAATAACTTTAGTTGAACCTATTTTTGATATTATCCATCCTCCAGTGGGACCAAAAACAAAAGATGATATCGAAAATGGTAATTGAATATTTGCAGCATCAATTGCAGTACCACCAATTCCAAAAGGTCCGGGGTTTTGTATAAGAACTGGAATAGTTTGGAATATTGAAAAAGTACAGATACCCCATATAATTACAACAATATTTGTTATCCATATAGGATTTCTAGATATCAATTTTAAATCAACAAGAGGCAAAGAAGACCTTTTTTCTACAAATATAAAAATACAAAGAGAAGTAATACATATTATACAAAGCATTATAAATAGAGGTGATAAGAATTCTGTATTTGAACTAGCATTTTCAGAAGAGCTAATTAATGTCAATAAAGACAAAAAAGATATAATTGAAATGGCAAGAAATATTATTCCCTTTATATCGAGTTTGGAAGCAAAGCCAGGATGCTTAATATCTTGCTGATTTTTTTTGATATCATCCGAAATTAAAGGATTATTTTTGATAGATTTTGATTGTTCTTTGATTCTGATATATTTTTTAATTATTATAATAAGCGATATTGATATTGGAATTACAGAATAAAATGTTACTTTCCATCCAAAGTATTCTATAATATAGCCGCCAGCAAGCAAACCTATAACTCCTCCAAAAGCAAACATGGAAGCAAGCGTTCCCTGTGCAATTGAAATTTTTTCTCGTGGAAACTGATCTTGTACAATAGCAAATACTATTGGAAATACAGACATCCCTATCCCCTGGATGGTTCGGAAAATAATCATTGAATAAATATTGGTTGAAATAGATCCTCCAAATACGCCGATAGTATAGATAACCATAATAATTAAAAGAACCTTTTTTCTACCATACAAATCAGATAGTTTTCCAGCAATAGGAACAGAAATAGCCCCTGCAATTAAGTATGATGAAAGTATCCATGACGATGTGCTATAAGTGATTCCAAAATCTCTAATTAAATGAGGGATTGCTGGTATGAGCATTGTCTCTGCATACAATACCATTGTTGATATTATACTCAGTATAGCCAATATTTTCCAGGGATTAGGTGTAGATTTGGAATAGTTATCCTCATCATTATTTGAACCATTAATTTTCAAAATCTATGCATCCCTTCTTTTAAGTCAAAAAAATTGTTTATAGTTTACTATATAAAATTTTAGAATAAAGAAATTTAATGTTTTAAAAATGAGGTAAATTTTTATTGTTATATATTCATTTTGATATAACAAATAAAGATTAGACACATATTAAAAAATACTTATTGATGCAGTTACATATAGATATTGACAACTAAAGGATCTGCATTTGTTGCTACTAGTATAGATGGCTTTATTGCAAGAAAAGATGGCAATATTGATTGGTTGAACAAGCCAAATAAACAAGAGTCGGAATTACAGGACTTTGGCCGTAGTAATTTTATTAAATCAATAGAGGTGATAGTTATGGGCAGCAAAACATTTGAACAGGTTATAACTTTTGACAAATAGCCTTTTGAAAAAAAAGAATTAATAGTACTTGGTTTCAAAAATATCAAAATTTCAAAAACCTTATCAAATACTGTTAAAACATCAAAAGAATCTCCAAAAAATTTAATCAATATGTTATCAGAGATAGGTATTAGAAATACCTATGTTGATGGTGGGCTGACTATTCAAAGTTTTATTTTAGCGCATTTGCTTGATGAAATTACAATTACACTTGTGCCTATTCTCCTTGGAGATGGAATATCCCTATTTGGACCATTAATAAAAGATGTTCAGTTACGACATTTAAAAACTACTACTTTTAATTCGGGTTTTGTTCAAATAAAATACCTTTTAAATAAGAATTAAATAATTTCTATTAATTTTAGTTTTATCAAATTTTTAAAAAATGGTCATAATTTAATTAGCCACAATTAAAATTATCAATAATATTAACAAAAAATATTCAATATCAAATATAACAAGATGCATCAATAACCTCTACAATATCAAGGCCATCTAAATTAATCGAGTTTATATTGTTAGAATCATTTAAAATAATAGTGGTCAATCAAATTAATTTATTTAGCAAAAGAAAAATAGTTATTTCGGTAATTTTTCTAATTGCTATACTGATTCCCGTTATCTATTATATTCATAACTCTTCAAATGCTTTAGCAGTCCCTTCAATAAATAAAGATCCAAATCTAAAAATAGAGACTTTGGTTAGTGGTCTTTCTTCACCTACTAGTATGGCATTTGTTGATAATAACAATATATTGGTATTGGAAAAAGGTGGACAAGTACGTCTTGTATCAAATGGAATACTGCAAGAAAAGCCAGTTTTACAAGTTCCAGTAGATACAAAAAGTGAACGCGGTTTGCTTGGAATTGCAGTTATGAATAATACTAATACAAATATTGCCTCTAATAATTTTAACAATAACGATAAGATCGTCTTTTTATACTATACTGAATCAAAGGGAGAAGAT